>LKMJ01005436.1_pt1 | contig 12002 bp, 22 predicted proteins | sample 643391 | NCBI WGS metagenome assembly LKMJ01 (sample SAMN04112250, study PRJNA286221) | soda lake metagenome | biome: soda lake; feature: Kulunda Steppe; material: water; isolation source: sample PL-Br10 brine of Picturesque Lake | place: Russia: Kulunda steppe | collected 2010-07
CCCCCCCCCCCCCCCCCAGCCGTCCAGTACATGCCTGCACTAAAAACAGGCAGCGCCAAGTGGCCTGTGCACCGCTTGCAGCGATGGCAACACGCAGAACGCCGCCATGATATGCCACCCTTGGGGTGCTGCGCCAAGCACGCTAGCGCCTGTGCCGGCAGCGCGGCAGCGCACCTTGGCCATGGCCTCTGGGTGCTGCGTCAAGCAGAACAGCGCCCACGTCAGCACGGCAGCCGTCGTCTCGTGACCCGCGATGAGCATCGTCATCAGGTCATCGCGGAGCTGCTTGTTGGTCGCGTCCTCGCCGCGCATGTCCACCAGGAAGCGCAGCAGCGACGGGTCCTTGACCTGGGAGGCCCAGGCGGCAGTTGGACGGTCAGGCGGGCGGGCGGGCGGCCAAGCGGGCCCAACAGGCATCGACTCTTGCGTTTGGTGCAGGGTGTCTGAGGGCGCAGTGTTTTGAGGCAGCGGCGCCTGGTCGCACACCTGGTGCAGGCACCTGATGCCTCTCGTAGTTGCGCATCTGATTTTGGCACAGGCGCGCCCGGCTGGCCATTTGCAAGGCAGGGGCGCACAACCATGTGGTCATTGCAAGGCAGGGGCGCGCGCCTGTCCATGCTGTAGGGCTAGACACGGGTGCATTGCCGAGCAGGTGCTGGGTCGTGGGCCCTTCGATTGGGCTGCTGCAAAAGGATGCCTGCCAGCCCGGTGGAGGCACAGCAGCAAGAGGTCCCCACTTCACCTGGGGGGTGTGCGGGTTGCGTGGCAGGCTCCCCTTTTGCCTCTAGATGCAACACTCTCACTGGAGGAGGCTTATTCTAATTCGGGGAACAAGCCTCAAGTGCACGTGCTAGGCAACCCCTTGTGACTAGGGAGCTCCCGCACTGCCGCCCGAGGCATGGAGCTTTCAGCGCTGCCGCACCCTTGCAAATTGCACGGCTGCCCTCGGTGGGGATTTGTGTTGTGACCCAGGTGGGCAGACCGCGTGGCTGCCCTCGGTGGGGATTTGTGTTGTGACCCAGGTGGGCAGACCGCGTGGCTGCCCAAGGCAAGGGACCCACCACACCGGTGCCCAACACCCAGAGGCCCACCCTGTGCTTGCTGGGCTTCCAGATGCATGAGTGATCACATGCCTCGACAGCTGCCAACTGCTCTCCCTCTGGGCAGCGAGCGTTTGCCATGAGCAGTGAGTGTGCTTCCTTGGGATGATGGGTTTGTAGGCCATGCAGCCTTGGGATCTGCCGCTTATGTGTTGAGAGTGCGCTGGTCAGGGGCCAGGGTTACCGCAGTGCAAGCCTTACATTGCGCCTGGGCAGGGATGGGAGCATCTTCACCATCATACCATTGCCTGGGCAGAAATTGGAGCATCTTCACCATCATACCATTTCCTGGGCAGGGATTGGAGCATCTTCACCATCATACCATCCCCTAAACAAGGAACACAGGTCTTTCTAGGTCCTTGGGCGTCCTGATCACACATCCATCGCTCATCAGGGTCCTTCCTAGTGCTTTGTTGAGGGCCCCACCCCAGAATGCTGTTCAACCCAAAGGGCTCACCCTTCCATACCACGCTGCCTCCTGCGCTTTAGCCGACAGGCACCGGGCCACCCACCTTGGAGTAGTCCCTGTTTTGCAGAGCCTCCGAGTCTTCCTCCTGCCGCGTCTCCTGTGCGTTTTGGATGAGCCCATCCAGGCACTCGTTGATCACCCGCAGGTCCGCGTTGAATTGCACCTGTGGGGCAGTGGGGCAGAGCGGCGCACGTCGAAGGCGGGGCGCGTTCAGGCAGGCGGCACGTGGATGCACGACCCCCTCGGCTCAGCATAACGGACCCAGGCGTGCCTTCCCGAGCCATGTACGTGGCTCCTGGGCCATGCCATCCCGTGCAGTGGCTGATGCCAGATTGGTTGGAAGCTGCATGCAAGGCGCAGGGACTAAACCTGCTCCACCCAATAAAACCACCACAGGCACCAAATGCATGCATGGCTGCCTGAACCTCGGTATGTTCAAAACACATGTGTTTTGTATACATTGTCTACCTAAAGCAATGCCCAACTGTTAAGAATTGGTATATGTCCTCCACGGAAACCACTGGCTTTTGGCGCCTTTCTGACACACCATCTGTGCCTCAGACACCCTCTTTTCTTCCATGAATGAATGCCTTCCTAAATGTGGGTTCAGGCTGCAGGCCCGGTTGGCTTCAGCTAAGCTGCCCTCGTTCAGCGGATACAGCTATGTATCCATGAACCTTACCATAAAGCAATGCTCTCAAAAGGAACAGAAGAACCCCAGCTTCATACTAGATGCAGTGCACACGCCACCTTGCGTGTGCGCCCTTGCTGCGGGCGTGCGCACCCTGTATCCTGATCCCTGCAAATCATGTCGAGTGTCTGAATATCCCCATCAGCTGGTTGCACAAGCTGCTCTGGTGGGGCAAAGGAGGCTCGGCACACCGCGCTTGGAATGCACGCACCTGGCGAGGCACAATGTACTTGGCGATGGGGATATTCCAGTAAGGGATGTAGAAGGTAGAGCGGTGCTCCGCCTCTTTCAGCACGCCATACACAGCCTGCACATGGGTAGAGCAAGTACGCGCTCCTTTTGCGCTCAGGCTCCTCTGCTGCGCCTTCAATGTTCAAACCAAAAGAGCTGTGTAAAACCCCTACTATCATGAAGTATCTTCAAAAGGAGTCTTTTGACCTTATGGCACAGTGCACACCACTTAGCACCAGGGGCACTCATGCAGAGTCTTTTGATCGGATGGCACAGTGTATACCACTGAGCGCCAGAGGCACAGCAGTCCGAAAAATACATAGCCGAGCAAAGCCCTCTCGAAGGATCCTCGCCACATGTGCGCAATCATGTGTCCAATGCGTCGAGTAAATTCGATTATCAGCACACCTTGATCACAGGGGATTCCTTGTTGATGGCCCCAAAGTCATAGTTGAAGACGCCCAGTCCAATGATCTCTAACCCAAGGTTCAGGAACTCTGACTCCATGTCCACAACAGGCTTATCCTGTAGATGATGTGTGTCGGTATTGCAGGCATGTCCTGTGGGTATCATGCCGCACAGCTGCATGTCCACAACAAGCCCTGTTTATTCTTTGTAATTTAAAAACAAACGCTGTGCAACCGGGCTCCATGTCCACAAAAGGATCGTCCTGTGAATGTCTGGCATTCAAACTTGGGAAAGAGCTGCTGTTTTCCAAAATTTCAGGGCCAGGGATATGCCTGTCTCTCTGTTGTGTCTCCCTGGGCATAGGTCTCCAGGCCTCTGAAGGCCACAGGGAAAAGCGTATTGAGCAGGATACATGTGGCCATACGTACAACACCAGCCCAGCGATGGCCATATGTCGGTGGGCTTGGCAGCTACAGGGTAAGGTTATTAAGGGCAGCACACGCCTTGGATATAGGGTTAAAACGCAGCCCTTAACGCCTACCCTGGCAGACATGAAGTGGATGCCTTGTGGGACACAGAACAGAGGCCTTTTGTTGGGAGCGTGTGAGGTGGTGGGCAGTCAGTGGGAGTGTAGGGTGCGCAGGCCGTTGCACAAAGTGTTGTGTATATGAACATAGTAGGGGCAACCGCACCAGCGCAGCAGATGTGCTTGCAAACAGGGGCATGCAGCAGCATTGAGGTTGAGGCCCTGGTCGCACAAACAGTGCGATGCAAGCACGGTGACGAAACGCCGGCTGCAAGGAGATGCGCACCCCATTAATCATGCGCAGCATAATTGTGCAGTGTGGCAATGCACCTCCATATGCAGTATTTCCCTGGGCAGGATAAGTGTCCAGCCAACACTGTGCACGCACTCATAAACACCTAGCACCCGCCACCAACAACACTGGCCACTCTTGCCGTCGCATTGGCGCTGGGAACACATGCTGCGCAGTGAGGGCAGCCCCTTCAGGTGTTGCTGGCTGCAGCAGTGCTGCATGGTTGGCATATGCATGCAAAGCATGCACGGAGCGCTCTGCATGTGCTACTTGCAGCGCGTGCGCACGCTCGCCCGCACTACCTCCTTGTTTCTTCCCTTTTACATCTTGCCCTGTTGCTGCTGCTCTTCACTTGCTCACTTCCTCCCCTGCCCTGCCCGGCCCTGCCTTCTCTCCTGCCCTGCTTGCTCCTGCCCTGCTCTCCTGCCTTGCTCGCTCACTTTCTCTCCTGCCCTGCTCCCTTGCCCTGCCTTGCCCTGCTCTCCTGCCCTGCCCTACCCTTCTGCCCTCTCGCCTGCCCTGCTCTCCTGCCCTGCTTGCTCACTTCCTCCCCTGCCCTGCCCTGCCCTGCCCTGCCTTCTCTGCTGCCCTCTCTGCTGCCCTGCTCTCCTGCCCTGCTTTCCTGCCCTGCTTGCTCACTTCCTCCCCTGCCCTGCTCCCAAGCCCTGCCCTGCGCTCTCTGCTGCCCTGCTCTCCTGCCTTGCTCACTCCTCTCCTCCCCTGCCCTCCCCTGCCCTGGCTGCCCTGCCCTCTCTCCTGCCCTGCGAGCTGACGCCTGCTGGCATGAGCCGATCAGCCTAGACAGACACCTGGGCCCCTTGGAAGTGCGGCACAGGCATGCCCCTACATTTCAGGCACAATTGCGGAACATAGAACTGCCAGCCCCTGCAGACCACCTCTTGCAGCCCTCCTTTGGCTGCATGGAGAAGTAGTGGCTCACAGCCCAAAGACGTGGGCTGATGTCGGGCGCGTCGTTGCATAATAAGCCTTGGCAGCGCCCGCACCTGGCTCGAGGCTGTGGCCTGCTCCAGCTTCTCCACTGTGCGCATTGTGCAGTCCCCAAACATCTTGGCCATGACCTCGTAGTACTGCTTGTGGAACGCAGGCACCACCGCGCGTCGGCGGACCTGCAGGTAAGTGCAAGCGTTGCACGCGCACGGAGAGCATGTCGGTTGGGCGCGTGTGGAAGCTGTGAGCATGGCCCTTTCCGCAGCCTGGCAGCCGAGCATGGGCTCGAGCATGAGCCCAGCACCATGTGCAACCGAGCAATCTCCCTGCTATACATGGCTAAGACCACCAACCTTCCAGGTCCCTCTCAGCGTTCCTGGTGCATGACTTAAATTGAGGTACCAACCTTCCAGGTGTCGAGGTCGGCTGGGATGAGACCCTTGCCCATGATGGGCTCCAAGATCTCTGCCAGCACACCCTTGTCATAGTTGAAGGTGTTCTCCTGTGTGTGGACATGCACGTGCATGTGTGAGCGTGTACATGTGTGAACGCATACGTGTGAGGATGTGCGCGTGCACGTATGCGTATGCGTGTGCACGTGCACTTATGTGCGTGTGCGTATGCACACGCGTGTGCGTGTCTGTGTGCATGTCTACATGCATAAGTGTGTCTGTGTGTGTCATGCACATGTACATTACGTACACATAGCACATACTCATATCATATGATCCACAGGCTGCTGGCACCCGGCCCCCCACATGCTAAGGCGTATCAAAGCTTCCGTGTGCTCAAGTGCTCCAGAAGTCCTGAAAAAAGTCCAGAAGTCCTCAGCTTTGTGCCTTTGCGTGACATGCCTCATGGCTGAGTCGGGGCTGAGGTGGTGACCTGCACGCCCAATGACCTTTTGTGCCGCCTTGTGCGTGACACCTCCCAATTCGCACACCAGGATAACGGTGCTTCCACAACAATGGCACAAGAATTTCATTCACACATCAGGATAGCTGTATTCCCACAACAATGGCATGTGAAGGCCAGGGCTATTCACCTTCAGGATATGCTTGACTACAATTGGGTCAGACACTACAATGAATGCCTTAGGCCCAAAGGCGAGCTTGTACACGCCTCCGTAGTCAATGAACCTGGGAAGCATGCGCACAGGATGCGGAGGCCATTACCAACACACGGTGCACACGCGGAACGGTGCACGTGCGGTGCACACGCAGAACGGCATACACACGCAGAACGGTGCACGCGCAGAATGGCATGCACACGCAGAACAGCGTGCAAACGCCTTTCGGAAGCTGGCCAGAGGTATGGCGGCCTCAAGCGGTGAGCGCCGCCCGTTTGCCCAGCACATTAGCTGGTGGCTGCGAATGCAAGGGGAACATCCTCTCAAGGCTCCAAGCAATAGAGCACAGGGAACCCTCTTTTGTGCAGGCTGTTGCACAAATTTTTGTGGGACAAAAGCACATTGGACAGACAACAACAGGAATGCGTGTAAGGCTTGTGAGTGCTTGCACCAGTTGGCAGCTCGCACCATTGGTACAGTGCCTTGAACAGGGGCTGGTCGCCAGCCAAGTCAGACAGCTCGCCTTGGGAGACAGGTATATTCTTGCCCCCGACATCTGGCTGGAAGTAACCTTGGCTGACCTCAGTGAGCAGCCGGCTCAAGCCGTCGTTTAAATTGCCTGCGCGTGCATGTTTTGGGCTTCTTGCTTAACTAAGACTTGTTTCCATAATCTTGTGGCTTGCTGTCATGCTTAAATGCAAAACATATACTGCCCAGCTTGCATCATTAGCCTTGCTCCTTGGCAGTGCACGTGCACACGCTCTTGAGGTGTGGTTAACGATCGCAGCATCCCAACTTTGTCCTTTGTGCCCTCCTGGAACCATTCCCCATGTACCCCAGACATCTAAGTGAGTTTGCCGTGGCAGAGGCGTGTGTGTTGCTCGTAGTTCGTAGGTAACCGCGCACAAAAGGCAAGGTAACCTGCCCATCAATGGGAGGGCGGGATGGAGGACTGTGACACTTGCTATCGACACCTACCCTTTCCCAAGTACAGAGCATAGGCCACAGCTGCAAGTCCTGGAGCAAAGAACAGGCCCAAGCCAATGAAGTCCGAGGCTGAAGCTGACGTCACCACAGATGTCCTGGTGCGGCCTGAAAGCTGGCTGCCCTTGAACGGCACCGTCTGCAGCCCAAAAGGCTTTCTAGCCACTGTTGGTAGTGGTGCAGGCACAAAACGAGAGAACACTCAGTCAGGGCTGTTTGTGCTCGTGGAGTGTACAGTGGCAGCCAGGGTTTTGTTGCAACAGGAGGGTTGCAAGCATCGAGTCCTCGGGTCACCCGTACTGAACCTGATGGATTTGAGGCAGCAGCTCCATGGGATGGTCTCGAAAAGGGATGGAGAGATGGGAGGGCTTGATGCTGCAGCAGCCGTACATTTCTTTGGTGCGTCAGCACCGACTCCTTCTGAATTGCAAGCATGCTGTAATAAAATATTCTTACTGCTGCAGCAGCCGTACATTTTTTGGTGCGACAGCCTGTATTGCAAGCATGCTGTAATAAATTATTCTTAATGAAAGCAAGCTTCGTGCGCTCTGATACGAGAAAATAAACAGCCTTAGAATTTGCATCTATTCTCAATTCATTGAGGGAAGCTACGACGGTTCGACTTCAGTTCCTCAGTCCTCCTCACTGGAGCCCGAAGTCCTGCAGGCTATTAATGTCAAACAGCTTTTGGGGAGCCTCTTGGTAAAATGCGACTGGCACCTGCATCCGTACAAGCAAATTATTTTGCACAGTGAGCCTCAAATCTTGTGTGTGTCCAGGCAGACGTGATTGCCTGCCAAATCATTTTTAAAATCCGTTTTTTAATTCGGAAAGCGGCATGCCCAGGCAATGTGAAAGTACTTGAGATCTGGCAACAGCCTGTCACACCTGCTTCAATCTCCTCTCAAGCTCCTGGTTGATGAGGGTGCTGTACGATTGGATGAGCAGGGGGGAGATGTCAACCTCGGAGGTCTTGGTGCGATCAGATAGATCCTTGTCCAAGACTGTGCAGAATGCGGCAACCTGCTGGCGGGTGGCCACAGCAAGCAGCCTTCGTTTAGATGACCACGGCAGAACAGTGCACGTGAGCTTCTAATCACAGGAGGAAAATTAAAAGGAAGCAGCGGTCACTGAGGAGCCTGGTAAAGTCCCACTGTTACAAGCAAGTACGTCATTCAGGTATGTCGTTCAGGTTGACTGGCTGCGCCTTGCTTTACTGGCTATATAAAGACAGGATGAATCAAAAGCATTGGGTGCAACGCATGTATCCCCTGGATGACCTGTGCAATTCAAAGCCATCTGAAGCCTCCACTCCACTAACCGCTGCAGACCCAGGGGCCTGCCAATATCAAGGACATCTGGCCCCCACCAGTCAGGGTGGACAGCACTCTGCCCGTCAAAGCATTATACATCTCAATCCTCCGAAATAGAGATCCGTGACCTACATGAAGGTCGAAGCATCAGCCACACCCCACTTGATGGCAGCAGGTTCAGGCTGTGCAGCGCACAGCTGATCAGGTGGCCTCAGCCAGCAGGCTCAGGCGCTTTTCTCACACAGCCACCCTAGCCCACCTGCGGGCAGTAGTGGTTCCTGAGCGCTTGCAGCTCCCACAGGGACGACTCCACGGCGCGCGTCATTGCTGGGTCCTCCTCCTTGGGATCGTAAAGGTCCGAACCTGGCCCAGGACCAGCTTTCCCGCTTTCACCTTCCTGGCTCTTGGACACTTGCTGCTGCTGCTGGTTCCCATCCAGCAGCGGCTCAGGGGCAGCGCTGGCGGCATCGCTGCCGAGCCCACGGGGGTTGTGCAGCAGCACCATGCACGAGGGGTGGCGCCTGCAGGACAAAGCATGTGTCCATGCGCATATGTACATGCATGTATGCACGTATGTGCATGAGTGCGTGCGTGTGTGCATGCTCACTCGTGCAGTTTGGAGCACGTGCCACTGCGTAGGAGGTGGCGGTGCTTTGCCAATGTCGACCAGCAACGGAGCATTGACAGCGGCAGTGCAATTGCCTCTTCAGACTGTGATCCGCGGCTGGCACCTTATGCTCTCTTCTTTCCACGCAAGACGCTTCCAAGGGGAAGGCATCAGAGGGGGGCAGCCAGCCCAGCACGATCAACATCACAGCACAGCACGCCCTCAAACGCATGGGAGCAAGCAAGCAGGCAAACAATCCCACACACATGCACGGCCGTGGCTCACCGCATGAGGTTGTGGATGAAGGCGATGGCAATCATGGCGCCTGCCGGGGGGGCCGCCAGGGCCAAGCGCCCCAGGCGCTTGGCGAAGGATGCCATGGTGTAGGCAGGCACCAAGGGACTCGAAAGGAACACGTCTGCCAGCGCAAAGAACTGCGCAGCGCAGGGAAGGGATGGGTGCAGATGTTGTGGCTCCTGCTCAGAAAGCGCTCGCTGCACAGAGGCTGCATGCGCCCCCCTCCCTTGCTTGAGCTGATGCAGACTGCGGGGAGTTCAGGCTGATTTGGAAACCGCTAGCCATGCAGGCAGGGGCTTGTGCAGGTAAGCTGTAGGCATATGGTCCTTGGGGACAGCAGATCATGGGAAGGGGTAAAATGTGGCCACAGGCCAGACCAGTTTGGGATCATGCAGGAGAAGGGAAAAGTTTTCATCCCTGTCATCTCTTTTGGGGTGGGGCCGCTTGCTGTTAGCTCCTGCCTCCTCCCGTCCTGCTTGCGCAACGGCCGCCCCTTGCTTGGTCTACCCGGGCAGAGGCTGCTTGGGGCATGCAAATCATTTGCTGGCACCCGCTCTGCATCCACCGCATCCAGCGCGGGAGTCCCACCGCCTCCTCGAGGTGATCCACTGACCCCTCAAAAGGGGGCCTGCTTGGGGACTGCAGCCTTCCCGCACGCAAGCTGCAGCCAGGCAGGCCACCGTTGCGCAGTGGCTCACCTGAGACCGGTGCTTGGCAGCAAACGCGTCCTGGTTCAGCAGGGTGTACAGGCGGCGGTAGAACGCGGGGTACTCCAGGCCGTGCTGCGTGACCAGGATGAAGATGCCCTGCAGCGCCAGCATGCCGGTCAGCCCGCCTGCAGCACGCGCGCCCCACGTGCACGACTGACAGGCAGGGCGTGTTGGAAAGCAGATCCCCCGGGTCATGAGGCGGCCGGCGCCTTGCGTGCGCGTCCCTCTGTGGGACTCCTACAGATTGCAAACGATGCCTTTTGGCACATTTGGAGGCCAGGCGACGCACCTAGATGCAAGCCACGCATTTCGAGGGTAGGACCCGGCGCGCGTACGCGGATTATGCTGTCCACCTCCACCCGAGGAAAGAGACCAGCACGCGCGCACCTTGGTTAAGGGAGTAGGTCAAGAAGTCGGCAAGCATGTTGGGGGCCATCATGTTAGGGATGACGTGCGAGTGCAGGCGCAGCAGCACCTTGTGGTACAGATCCCCGGGCACGGGCAGCTGCAGCAGGGCCAGCCACGCATCGCTGCAGCCATGCAGCACAGGAGGCGAGGTGCATGAGGCATGAGGGGCTAGACAAAAGCTGAGGGGGAGCAGGTTGCACGATTGTGTATCAGTCATGGTACCGGCACCTCCATCAGTCATGGTACCGGCACCTCCATCAGTTGTAGTACCAGCACCTCCATCAGTCATGGTACCAGCACCTCCATCAGTCATGGTACCGGCACCTCCACCAGTCATTGTACCGGCTCCTCCATGCGTGCGCTGAGGCACCATGAGGCACCATGAGGCACCATGAGGCACCATGAGGCACCATGAGGCACCATGAGGCAACATGAGGCACCATGAGGCAACATGAGGCACCCCGTACGCTGGCGCTCCGTGCCCTGCAGCATTACGCTGCGCTGCTCTGCTTGGATGGCCCTGGCACTCGCGCAGGCTGCCAATCAAAGTGATAGCGGTGATGCGCACTTCACCCATACATGCATCCCACAGCATATACCCATGAGCGCGCGCAGCCCACATGCCCATGAGAGCACATCCCACAGCCCATATGTCCATACGCCTATAAGAGCATATCCCACAGCCCATACGTCCATATGCCCATGAGAGCACATTCCACAGCCCATACGTCCATATGCCCATGAAAGCACATCCCACAGCCCAAATGTCCGTACGCCTATAAGAGCATATCCCACAGCCCATACGTCCATATGCCCATGAGAGCACATTCCACAGCCCATATGTCCATACGCCTATAAGAGCATATCCCACATCCCATATGCCCATAAGAGCATCACGCAGCTCGCAGCCCCTGAACACAGGTAACCGCTCTTGGCCGTTGCCCTGCCTGCCCGCCACACCGCCAGCCTGCAAGCCAGCCGGCCTACCTTCACACAACCTGACCTGCCTGCCTGCCACACCCGCCAGCCTGCACGCCACACCCGCCAGCCTGCCCGCCACACCCGCCAGCCTGCGCACTGCCCAACCTGCATGCCTGCCACACCCGCCAGTCTGCATGTGCTGCCTGCACGCCGCCCGGCATGCCTGCCCGCCACACCGCGCACCTGAACATGCGGCGCTGGGCTTTGGGGTTGGCCCACATGGCGCGCTGCTCGGAGACCACCGCCCCCTGCAGAGACTGAGACGCACCCCCTGGACCATGCTGCTGACCAGGCTCCTGGAGCTTGCGCTTCCTCCGCGCGCGCGCCGATTCGTTCTTGTCCGATGTCGCAGCCACGGCGCCCACCTGGTGTGGCACGCGCAGGCATGCACACACACACACTCTATGCATGGCACGCATGCCTGGCCTACGTGCTGAGGCAGCAGCAGCAGCAGCAACAGAAGCCAGCGGAGTTCCCCTGTACCGTGAGGTAGTGCAGCCCATTTGAAGCTCAGGGTGCAGGCAACCATGTACCACACAAACTTGCAGCATCCGAGGCCGTTCTGCGCGCTCAAACAAGCTGCGGCCTTGCTGCCCTGTTCGTCTGCCAAACATTGTAAACCACGTGCAAGGAACCAAGCTTGGTCGGCACGCCCACTTGTTCCCGACGACTGCAGCAGCCTTGTTCGCCAACAACGAGCGCGGCTCATGCCACAGTCCCAGCACCGGGTGCAGGGTAGGAGCTTGGGTCGTGGCGGTGCGCGCGCCGGCAGCATACCACCTCACCTCCGCCGCGCCGCACCACGACTGCAGCTCGTGCACGTCGCCCTTGCCGCACCCGCTGGCTGGCAGGGACTCAGGCAAGGCCATCATGATGTCAAACAGGCTCCTCCATAGGTCCTCCGCTGCGACACACACGCCCCCTGCCCCCTGCAGCGCCTGGGTCCCGGCTGCTCCCCCCGCTGCTCC
>LKMJ01005438.1_pt1 | contig 11997 bp, 14 predicted proteins | sample 643391 | NCBI WGS metagenome assembly LKMJ01 (sample SAMN04112250, study PRJNA286221) | soda lake metagenome | biome: soda lake; feature: Kulunda Steppe; material: water; isolation source: sample PL-Br10 brine of Picturesque Lake | place: Russia: Kulunda steppe | collected 2010-07
CAAAGGCACACGGCACAGGTGCGCACTCCTGCCTGGCCAAGCCAACCTGGTGTGCGCACCTGAGCGCCTCCAGTGCTGTGCTGGCTTCCTCATTGGCGGCCTTGGCTGCAGCAGCCTCCTGCTGGGCAACAATCAGGGCAGCCTGCAAGGCTGCTGCGCGCTCCTGGCCGCTCAAAGCCTTTGCTGCCTCTACCAGGGCGGCCTTGTAGCTCTGTTGCTGTGCCACTGTGATAGCGCGCTGCAACACAGCTGCCTGCTCAGTCTTCTGCTGTGCTGCAGCGAGGGCGGCTTGCAGCGCAGCCGCCTCGAACGTGAGCGACGTGCGGGGGATATGCGTGGACGGGGGTAGGCTGTGTGCCTGGACAGCTGCATGCTCTGCTTCTTGCAGAGCCGCCTGCAGCTCTGCCATCTGCTCCGCATGCTGCTGCTTTGCCACCTGCAGTGCTCCCTGTAGCTCTGCCATCTGCTCCGCATGCTGCTGTTGTGCCACCTGCAGTGCTGCCTGCAGCTCTGTTGCTTCGGAGGATAGCGCCGCATGCGTGCCTGCAGCCTGCTCTGCCTGCTGCTTGTGCTGCACCGCCTCCTGCTGCGCTGTCACAAGGTCTGCCTGCAGCGTTGCAGCCTGAGCTGCCTCCTGCTTTGCCGTGCACAACTCTGCCTGCAGCGTTGCGACCTGTGCTGCCTCCTGCTTTGCCGTGCACAGCTCTGCTTGCAGCGCCCCCAGCTCAGCCGTCAGTGACGCGTTGGCGTTCTTCAGGCTGTGCAGGTACTGCTGGACCTGCCGCGCGCACTGCTGCACCACTCCCTGTGCAGGGGCCAAGGCAGTCCAGGTGAACAAGATGGCTTGTAGAGCAGAGGCAGGCTTTTCTGCAGCAGGATCTTTGGAACATATCCTGTGCATGAACGAAGACCCACTTCAAGCAGGATGCCTGGCACAGGCCCGTCGCTGCTGGAGCGACAGCCCACAGCTCCAGGCGGGTATCCGCGCAGGAGGGAAAGGTCAAAAGGCGCAGGAGCAGCCATGCACTGCTACAGATGGGCGTGCTCAAGGCGCAGGCAGGGCTTAAGGCACCCCCTGGGACTGAGCTGGTGCTGAAGTGTCCTACAGCCTAATCATAACTTGCTTGCTTCAGGGCCTTAGGCAGCCAGCAGACTATGCCTGTGGGGCCTTTGTTTCATGCACGCTGCCGATACCAGTTCCGTGTGGACTCAGCTGCAATGTACAGCCACAGGGGGGGCATTAACCGAGCACTTGCAAGCCCAGGTGCTCCCTGAGTCTGCATGCAACCTTGCTGCCAAGCTTTTGCATGCTGCCTGCCCCTTCCAGTGCCATCTCATTTCAAGAGGCCAGTCGTGGTATAAATCCATGAACAAAGCTGGCACCATCTTACAAGCCCTTTCCCCCGTCACTCATAGCTCCCCAGGCCCCCTCCATCCCCACCTATTCAGACTCGGTCGTGCCCGCCCTTTGCGTCTTCTTCTGCAGACACGCCTATTTGTACAGCCTCAGCCTCGCACACTCTTGCCCACACCTCCTCCCCAACCTCCTGCCTTTTTCCATGACCACCAGCCATGTCACCCACCCGTGCTGCAATCCATGGCGATTTCCCCAACCCGTGGGGGAATGCAGCAAGCTAAGCACGCAAGGCCGGTGCAGCACCCGCCCACCCACCGCGTGTGGTGTCTGGGGCATGTCTGGCACGTCCGCGCTCCTCCTGCGGCGCCCCAGCCGCATTGCCGGGGAGGCAGCACCTGAGTCGGTGCCTGTGGCCATGCCACCATCTGGCTCGTCTGCCCCGGTGGCGGCACTGCACGTGCTGTGGGCGGGGCTAGCGCTGCCCAGGTGGCCTTGCTGGGGGGCATAGAAGAATGGGCGCGCCGAGCTGCTGGCTCCGCCTCGCTGGGGCGACTGCAGGAAGAGGCTGTTTGTGCGCGTGCCCCCAGGTGAGGGCAGCACTTGCGGGAAGGTGAGCAGCCCTGGGTGCTCCATGGAGGACCAGGGGGAGGGGGGAATGGAGGCGCTGCCCAGGAACGAGGGCGGCGCACCTCTCTCGCTATCCACAACCCGCTGGAGCTCGAACAGCGCGTTGCTGTACACCCCCAGCTGCTCCGCAAGCATGTCATTGTCGGTGGACAGGGCGGACAGCTGCGGAGGTGATGCAGGGGGCGGCGTGTCACAAACTACAGGATGCAGCCAGCTTGTCCGCAAGCGCAAGGCGCACTTGTGAGCCTGTGAGGCTTGTAGGGTGTGGCGGTCTGCCGCGCGGCTTCGTGCCCACAAGTACATGAGCGTGGCAGAGAGGGCCAGGCATGAGGAACCGTGACATGTTCATGATGTACATGAGTATGGAGCACATTCATGAGGTGTAAGAACCTGCAGTACTCCATGAAGATTGGATGAGGCAATCTGACACGAGGGTCAGAGTGAAATTCCCACCTGCAAGTTAGATTGCCATCTCATAATCAAGTCGCCCTCTTCCATCACAAAGCTTCATAACGTTTTATGGTGAAAGTGTGCATAATCATCAATAGGATGCCTGTATCTATGTTAAGATGGTGAAACAGGCAAGATGCAAGCGCGGTGCAAGCACATGGTGATGCAAGCACTCCGAGAGCCCTCTGATGATTTCTTCCATTCCTGACCTCCTCTTCATGTTGCTTCAGCTTGGCCTCAAGATCGCAGATGTGCGATGGGGATGCCGCGGGGCAAGCACTTGCAGTTGGCAGAGCACTGCTGCTGATGCAAGCCTCAGCGTCATCATCGTGCTCCTCTGGCTCGCTGCCTGGGCACATGCCCTGCCCTGCTGCAGCTGATGTTGTTGTAGGAATGGGGGCATCCTCCTCTCTTTGGGTTTGGACCTGGGGGTTCAAGGTGGGGCAGGGCACTGTCGGTGATCCGGAACCCCCCTGGAGGAGTGCTAGTCCTGCGCCCACTAACAGCTCCGGACCCCCAAGCGCGTAGTTCGTCCATTTGTGGCTTGAAGATTCGAGCGCCCAACTGGCTGGGCGGGATCGGTGGGCTGCTCCCTCATCAATCAAAATCAAGCTCGGGGGGCTTCGCAGGATGACCTCGCCGGTGCGAGCGTCTATCTGCTTGTTGCAAACGCATTGCGGCGTCTGGCAGTTGCCCGGCATAAATCGGAATGCCTAGCTCCATTCAGGGTCTCATCTCTAGTGTCTCCCAACCCGACTCCCACATCTGTTACTCAGCACAGCACAGCAGAGGGACTGCTACCTAGTGAGGATGATGTACTTAGTCAAATCCATTAACATGCAACATAATACAAGATCTGTCATGCGAACAGATGCAATTGCAAGCATGCAAGCACACATCAAGTTGGCCGCTGATGGAAGTGCACACAAACAGCATCAGTAGATGGAAGGGAGCATAGTACAGGCAGATTGGGCCGCAGCTCACCTTTGCACTGCAAGCAGCTGACAGCTGCAGTTGTCCGAGCTGCACCTGCAGCTCAGCCACCTGCTCTGCAGCCCGCTCGGCATCCCGAACCAGGCTGGCATTGACCGCTTGCAAAGGTTCCAACAGCTGGCACTCTGCCCGCGCACCATCCAGCTCAAGCTGTAGCTCAGTCACCTGCTGCCAGGCAGCATATGGGTAGTCAAGCAGGTCAGCAGGACAATTGGCAACGGTGTGCCAGAGGCCTCCAGCCTGCAGCCCTGGCTGACAGAGCAAATCACAGGGGAATCCAGGTCTGGTGGCTGCTTGCCAGGGCATGATACGTGCGTTCAACATGGCATACCCAGCGAAACCCTCACAGGTGCACAGGCATGCCCTATCCCCAGTGCCTGCCCTTTCCATATGTCGATAACTCCATGAAGCTGCACAAGACTCCCATGGATATCTGGGCATCTGATGGCGGAGGTATGCGCTTGCGAGCACCAGCTGTATTCCTGCCCACCAAAACCATTAAGAATCAATGGTTTTCCCTCCTAGTGCCACCACATCAGTGTTTAAGTAGGGCGTGGCAAGCAGAATAACAGAAGAGGGCAGCCTCACGCGCGAGTGCGCGCTACCCATGGGCGCATCACCTGTTCTTGCATAGCTTGGTGCTGCTCGCGGGCCTGCTCCAGCAGATAGGCCTCCGCGCTCAGAGCAGACGCTTCTGCTTGCATGTGCAAAACTTGAGTCTGTAGGGCTGAGAGCGCTGCCTCCTTGTCTGCAGTCTCTTGTTGCAGGGCTGTGAATGCTGCATCCTTGTCTGCCACCTCTTTTTTCAAGGCTGAGATCACTGCATCCTTATCTGATGCCTCCCTGTGCAGGGCTGTGAGCGCTGCCTCCTTGTCTGCAGCCTCTTTCTTTAGAGCTGTGAGTGCTGTGTCCTTATCTGCAGCCTTTTGTCTCAGGACTGTGATCGCTGCCTTCTTGTCAAATGTCTCTCTCTCCAGGGCTGTAAGTGCTGCATCCTTGTCTGCAGCATCTTTTTTAAGGGCTGTGAGCGCTGCATCCCTTTCTGCAGCCCCTCTCTTCAGGTCTGCAAGTGCTGCGTCCTTGTCTGCAGCCTCTATTTCAAGGGCTTTGAGCGCTGCATCCTTATCTGTTGCTCCTCCCTGCGTGGCTGCGAAGGCTGCGCTTCTTTCTGTAACCGCATTTTGTAGGGCCGTGAGAGCTGCCTCTTTATCTGCAATTTCCTTGCCCAGGGCCGCGAGCTCGTGGCTGTGCGATGCGGCTGCCTGCAGGTCAAAGACCAAAAGCAGAAAGGGTGGGGACCAGCACTTTGTAGAGCCTGACATATAAGTTTAATCTGCCACGCAGCAAGTTGCATCACGTAGCCTGGCCAAGTCTGAACAAAAGGAAAATGTGAAGAGGGGAGCAAGGACAGGAAAACAAGTCTGGACATGTTGAGCTGCAAGCTGACACCAGAGAAACGCAGTTGATCCGCGCTTTGAAGGTGCCTGGACAACAGCAGCAGCAGCAGTAGCAGCAGCAGCAGCAGCAGCAGCAGCAAGAGTATTGAAATTCCTCAGTGCTGCACCTCTTCTTTTGCCCTGGCCAAGCTTGTATTCTGTTGCCTCAGTCCTTCAATGGTAGAGCGCAGGGCTGCTGCCCCTCGCTCGCTTGCCTCACACTTGGCTGCCAACTCTTCTGCTAGCCTGCGGGGTCATGTTGGTACTGTAGTGTATGAGCTCAAGTGGCATTAATACCTGCACCAGTTCGGCACACAGGGTTAAGACACCTGGTGCTCCAAGCCTGCTTCATGCTCAGTGCATGCTTCATGGCAGGACCTGCCATCAAGAGCAGCGCAGCCAAAGCTTGAGAGGCCCCGAGCCCTCGCTTCAGACCAACAGGGCACAGCGCACTGTACAAGGAGGTCGCTTCATGGCCAGCACAAAGCAGGCACAGCGCACACTGTGCTCATGCACTCGCCCCCACGGCGCACAACATGCGAGGCTGCATTGGCACAGGCCCACGCGCCATCCCAGCCGCTCAGCGCCCGAACCATGCACGCACCCTTCCACCGTCACCAGCCGCGCCATGAGCTGCTGCGTGCCCCCCACCCCCGAGATGGTGTGTCGTAAGGTCCCCTCCTGGCGCGCGGTCAGCACCGCCATGTCGGCAGTGGCCAGGCCGTACCGCTCAACAACCGACTGCAAGCGCCCGGCCTGCTGGCTGACATACTCCAGCTCCGCCTGCACGCGTGCACAGTAAAGAGGATTGCGGCAGTCGGGCCAGGGCTGCAGCATGCGCACGCTTCCTTGTGTGCATGTACACGTATGTGTGCACGTCGTGTGTTTGCATTGTGTGTGCATATGTGTGCAAATGTGCGCACATGTGTGCATGCATTTGCGCATTTGTGCTCTGTACAGAGGCGGAAAGCGATGGCGCATTTTTGTCCCCTCTTGTTGCACCCGAGACAAAGGTGCCTGGCCCTACAGGAGCGCACAGCCACACAAGCACAGCATGAGATGGAACGGCTCCAAATTCAGGCCATCACTGAATGCTGAGCGTGCTAGTAAAAATGGCACAATCAGGAATGTATGTTCCAGCGTCTTCTTTTAGGTTCTTTCCTTTCCAAATCGCAGGACACGCGCCATGGCCAGGACATGCTGTGATGACCACGCACGCCGGAAACCAAACAGACATGTACTCCATCAGGTTGGGCCTCCTAAAACGCTAGGGCACAAGGAAAAGAGGGCACTAGCACGCAGCAGCGTGCGCACTCACCTGCGCCAGCTGGAGTGCACTGTTAGCCGCCTGCAGCTCCTGCTCTAATTTGTGGGAGGCCATGCGTGTATCCTGCAGCTGGTCTTGCAGGGTGCTTGTGGAGGACAGCAGCTGGTCACGGTCTGCTTGGACCTGCAGCACAGCACATTCGAATGTGGGTATGTGACGTGTGTTTCCTATTTATGTGTGTGTAGGGGGAAATTCCAAAGGGGGGTTGCGCAATTGCGCATGCACGCACAACGAGCAAAGTTGCGTATGTAAAACAATACGCCCAGCATGACACATGCCAAGTTTCAAGGACTTGTCACAAGGACGCCTTGTGGCTAGCCGGACAGCAATTCTGAATTGCGTGGCACTCACCAAGATGCACATGAATGCCTTTGCATGGCACTCACCAAGATGCACATGAATGCCAATGCATGGCACTCACAAAGGTGCACATGAATGCCATTGCATGTGGGGGGTCATGCGCAAGGCCTGGTATGCCTCTAGGTTGTTTGATGATTATGGGAAGGTATCACTGAGAGCAATAAGTATGCTCATTTATTTTCATTGGCAAATGGTGCCAACAAAGCGCACACAGGCCTGCAAGCAAAAACGGCTGACTCGCAAGCAGAATCTAATCCCATCCATAATTTCGTGCTTAAAGCCAGCCCAGACTGCGTGCATGAACATGGCAAGGTTACTCTTATCTCAAGCGGGGGGGGCGGCTTCTGCAGGTGCTCTCCAGCATCAATCCCTCACAGACATTACCGCGCACCTGCTCCAGTGCATGAGCCTGCTCCACATTGGCCGCCTCCAGCTCTGCTGCATGCTGCTTGCTCTCTTCCACCTGCCCCCGCACTTCCGCCAGCTGCATATCCAGGCCTGCACACTCCTGCACCTGCTCCTGCTGCGCTTGCTCAGCCGCCACCAGCTGCGTGCGTGCCTCTGCAAGCTGTGCAAGCGCACACTCCCGTTGCTCCCTGACTTCCGCCAGCCGCGCTTGGTGTGTTACCACTCGCTCCTCTGCCGCCGCCAGGAGCGCATGCTGCTCTTCAATCTCCTGCCTAAGCCTCCCCTCCTCCACGGCATGATGCGCGTTGCATGCGCTGAGTGTGCCTGCAGCAGCGTCCAACTGCTCACGCAGCCCCTGTGCACGCGCCTCCAAACACCGCAGCCGCTCAGCCTGTTCCTGCAGCTGGCCAAGCATGCCCTGCTCTCTTTGCTGCGCTGCACGCTCCTCCTCCTGCTGCTGCACCTGCTGCACTTCCAGCGCGGCACGCAGCTGCTCCGCCTGCGCCTGTGCCTGCTGCTCGGCTACCACAGCCGTGCTCGCGGACGCCTCAGCTGCTGCAAGGTCCCGCGCTGCATCAAGCAGCTGCGCGCGCAGGGACTGGATCTCTGTGTCCAGACCTGCAGCTCCTGGTCCCTGCTGGTGCTCTCCCCCGCGCTCTTGCTCCCGCTGCTGCTGCAGCTGCTTCTGGTGCTTTGACAGCTCCTCGCGCAAGTGGAGGACCTCAGCCATGAGGTTGCGTGCCTTGTGCTCCACGTCTTGCCTGTGGACACACACAGCCACGCAGCCTGGGCCAAGGTTGTGGGGTCTGGCCAGGACAGCCGCCAGTTCTTGTGGATCCGCTATGGAATGCAGCATCTGTTGTGCCTACAGGCCTTGGTTTGGGACAGCATGAGCCACTGCAGTCTTATTTGATGAGCAGTGAACGCTGGCTGGTGTGCACAAAAGTGCAGAGTTGGTGACTTTAAGGGTACAGCTGTCCTGCACAAGTCTGCAAGGAAGGAGGTATACCTGGGTAGGACAAAAAAAACGCCGAACCTTTCTGAAAAAAAGGGCACAAGCCTATCACGTGCGCACACACACACACATTCCTGCAGAGGGCACTCTACATTGAACCATACCTGCTGCACAGGCGCACGCCAATCACCGCAGCCCCCCACCTGCACACCTTCTCCAGGTGCAACACCCCAACACACACCCACACATGCGATCTCACCTACCCACCAGCACGCGCCCTCTTCGTTTCAGCACAACCCACCCACTTGCACGCATTGTTAGAGTGCAGCAACTCCCCACATTCCTGGCATATTTGCATGCTCATGCCTGCATCCATATCCATCTGTGCGCACCACTGATTGGAACATTGGCCTGCGCCACCAGCACACACACACATGCGCACATCACCGCACCCACTCACCTGCACACGTCCTCCGAGTGCATCGCGCTGCCCCCAGTGGACGTTAGGTCATCATCATCGTCGTCAGGGCGAGGGGGGCCGCCGCGGCGGGGCGTGCTGAATGGTGCCTGCAATTCATAACACAAGGCGTGAGCAGTAGATTGGATGTCCAGGCAGGACGACGCAAAACGCGTGCCCCGCTGCACAGTATGCCAAGCGTCCAGGCAGGGCAAAACAGGAGATTATGCGCGAGCGGCAAATCAGGCAGAAAGTGCTGAACCTATTGTGATGAGGAGGGATGTGCTGTCTAAGCAGCTGGCAACACAGCCCCGCACCTGATCAGCCCGTCGTGCAAGGAGAAGGCCTCCAACCCCCTTTCTAACGCTCTTTCTCCCTCAGTTTTTTTTTCCACGACCAAGAGCAATGCAAGGGTGTTGGAGGTGCTGCCAGGCAAGCCCCACCGTCCACCTCAAGCACCACTGTCCACCTCAAGCCCGCTCAAATAAATATCCGTACTCCTCCCCTCTCCCCCTTGGCACACATTGACCTTGAGGGTGGCAATGGGCAAGCAGGCAATACACTTCTGAAAGTTTGCCTGCTACTTGAGCATGCATAATTCCGATACTTACTAGCAAAAGCAAACACACATTTGCACGCTCACTATTTTCACCATTTCGGCGCAATGACTTGAGCGCAAGAGCACGCACACATCAGAACACTGTGTGCGAGGAGCAGGGCACTGAGCCATTCTTCAGTCCTGGCGGCAGGTCTCAAGGGCTGCCGCGGAGGCTTGCACTGCATGGTTTGTCTCATCCTGCACTGATTTACCGCGCCTGGACCAGCGCTGATCCATCTTACAACACCTGATTCCTGCGCTGATCTCCCACGTTAGATTTGCATTGATGCACATCATCTACTTTAGGACTCATCTCATTCAGTGCCCCCTACCTCGTCTGATTCAGGTTGCTGCGCAGGCCTAGGGGCGCCGCTCAGGACAGCCAAAGGCCGGCCGGCCTCCAGGGATGTAAGCTGCTCGCGCAGACGGCGCAGCGCCTTGGCAGCCAGCTGCGCGCGGCGCAACGCCTGCTGCAGCTGCTTGCGCTGAGCCTCCTTGCGCAGCAGCTGCTCCCTGCATTCCAAGGCAAGCACGCGAACACACATGCATGCTCTTACACATCCTTGAAGGGAGGGGGGATGGCTCACATGCCTTGAGGCACTGGGCCACAATCCTTGCCCAGCATACTCCCATTGATACCATGGGCTGTGAAAGATGTGATTAAAGGCTGGCAACCAGTGAGGAGGAAGCTGCGTAGGTATACGTGCAGGCCAACAAGTACGAATGTGGCAGGATAGGGCCTGGTAGGCACAAAAGCTGCAGGAGACGTCATAGCATGGCTTGCAAGTTAAGCAAGACACCAAGTAAGCGCAGTGTGTGGCCCTTCTGATAAGGTCTCAGCAGCAATGCACGAGAACGGATCCACAAGGTTTATCGCAACATAGGACAAAACCAGTATTCAAGAGCCTCACATGAGCGTCTTCATCTTGCTGTCATATTCATCCAGCATTTCATCGCGTGTTTGCAAGACTTTGGCCTGCTCCAGTATTGTGGCATCTCTTTGCTCCTGTAATTTCATTGCAATAATCATGACCATCCTTGTCAGTGTGTTCATGTGCGCTTGTGTGTGTGTATGTGTGCGTTTGTGTGTGTGTGTGTGTAATAGTGCGTGTGATTGCATGCGTGCATGTGAGTGGGTGTGGGTTTGGGTGTGAGAGGGTGGGTGTGCGTGTACGTGAACATGTGTGTACGCGTGCTTGAGTGCACGTGCATACACAAATCCCACAGGTATGTACAATTGCCTAAATTCGGAGAAGATATACTGGAGTAGAGCAGAACGGCCACCAGTCCAAGAAAGCAAGACAGCTGAAAACTCATGCAAGCACATGCAAAGCTCGACACCACTGACAAGCTCTTTGTTCAGCTGAACAATCCGCCGTTCCAATTCGGCATTTTTACACGAAGACTTGACCAGCTCGTCCTCCTTGGCATCCCGATCGCGGGCACTGCAAACGTCGGAAGGCGAGATGCAGCTGTCACAGATGTCCAGGCAGGCACGGGCATGTTCTGCTGCAACAGCCCATGAGCATCCACATCCAGCCCTATCAATTAGATGCAATCTTCTGTAGTGTGCTTAGTGTTGGCAGCCGCATAAAAGCGGCCAGTGAGTTTCTGCCTCTGTATTTCCTCTCCTGGATCAAGGCCCGGAATGACAGATATACCTGGCATGCCTCAGGAAAAGCCCCCAGCATATGCCCAATAGAGTGGCAATGAAGCAGCACAGCCAGTTCAAGGAACTAGCAAGCATGGTCTTCAGCGAAGGAGAAGGACCGCTGGAGCCTCCAGCCACTCCAGTGCTCATTTTACAGATGTTAACATAGCTCCTCTTCCATTCCAAACCATGATCATATCATGAAAAATAATTGCACCAAGTGGGCCTAATTAGTATTGCACGTGCAAGTCGGCAGTTTACTTGTTGTCTGTTGAGTTTGTTGGTGGGTTGCAGTTTGGGCCAGAGCTAGCTGACCCAATAAGGCTGGGCCTTCCCTCTGAACCCTAAGTTATATGAATAACACATTCTTGCAGGAGGAAACGTTTGTGTGTCATTAGCTTGGCTTGTTTTCCACTCCACGCTCTGTCCATTGCTTCCTGATGCCAGAACTCCAGACATTAAGTGCCTAACAGCAAAGCTTATCATCAATAGCAAAGGACTTACGCTGGAAGGATGGCTGACGTCGCAGTTCAAGTTACGAGGTAGAGAAAGCCATGGAGAGCACAAAATGTGCTGCCAGAGCATTTTTTCTGCAGAAGTGCTTGCATATGAATTTGCCATCCTGGCTTGCCATTCGCTGCTCAAGTACATATGCATTTCTGATGTAATGCTGGATGCACCTGCAGGAAGGACCAGGAAGACATCAATGAGTTCAATAAGCTGAATGCACGCATGCATGATGTGAACATCAAGCTGAAAGCCTTGAAGGTGTGCACAGCAGTGAACAGAAGAGGCTCTCCAGATGAGGACAGACGGCACCACAATGATTGATCAGCCTGCGTGCTCCCGCACTTTTTGTAGTCCATCATGGAATCAGCATAATGCACAAGTACTCATAACATGCGTATGTCCTCATCCCCTCCTGTACACTTGGGTGCAGAAAAAGTTGGAAGACCTGGAGGACGCGGGCAACGAGCTCATGCTGTGCGATGACGAGAGCATTCGGTACGTCGCGGGCGAATGCTTCGTGCACATGGGGAAGGAATCTGCCGAAGAACGGCTTCAGAAGCTGAGCGATTCCGTGAACGAGGACGTGGCGTCTCACGAGGCACAGGTGGAGGAGATCCAGGCGAAGATGAAGGAGCTGAAGACCGTGCTGTATGGCAAGTTCGGCAACTCTATCAACTTGTGAGTTCATCCAACTCTATCACTAGCGAGCCTTCTTAAACATGACCATCTGGTCTTGCAGCACAACATGCGGGCACGAGAGAATGCATGCGCGCACGCGCGGCGCGCGCGCGCACACGCACACACACACACACACACACACACACACACACACACACACACACACACACACACACACACACACAGAAAA
>LKMJ01005439.1_pt1 | contig 11995 bp, 11 predicted proteins | sample 643391 | NCBI WGS metagenome assembly LKMJ01 (sample SAMN04112250, study PRJNA286221) | soda lake metagenome | biome: soda lake; feature: Kulunda Steppe; material: water; isolation source: sample PL-Br10 brine of Picturesque Lake | place: Russia: Kulunda steppe | collected 2010-07
AAGAAGAACGGCTTGCAGCGTATCTCCGCGAGCGTGCAGAACAGGGTGATATGTACTTCAAAAGCAAGTTTATCGCCGATGATGTCGGTCTCTCCTCGAAAGAGATTGGCGCACTCATTGTGAAACTACAGGACTCACTCGATGACCTCTCGATCGAACGGTGGTCATACACCGGTGCGACGACGTGGCGAGTCGAGCGAACGGCATAACGAACTGATCACCGTCAGGCCGATCACCACACCCGGCCACTCCTTGTTGAACTGACCCATACTGCCAGTGGTCACATCCATCTATCGACACCACAGACCCGGGGCCAGCAAACGCTTCGAAGTCCAGTCAGCGATCTCCTCTCTCCGACCCCGACCTGCTGCATAGGCAGCTTCGTATATCTTGCCGGCCACACGTCCGGTATGGCCGAGATCTACACGATTGCCGAGCCCTCCGAATCGATGTTGTCAACGGCGCTTGAATCATCGACCGACAAAATCGATCTGGCGGCTGATCGGGCTGGTGGCTCACTCACAGACGGGTCTCTCGGTTCATTGGCGACAGTTGTCTCAATCCGACAGGCCGTTTTTTGTACCGAGCAGGCGATCGATCCAGCAATCGAATGGGACGACTATGAGACGCTTGCAACGCATCTACTCGTCGTTGATGCGGGTCGAGCAGTCGGAACAGCCCGGCTTCGCTGGCTCAACTCGGAGGCGGTCAAAGCCGAGCGCGTTGCTGTCCGCCAATCTGATCGAGGCGAGGGCTGGGGGGCGCAACTCATGACTGCACTTGAAAACCACGCTGTCAACGCGGGGGCAACACAGTGTCTATTACACGCACAGCAGTCAGTCGAAGGGTTCTACGAACGACAGGGCTACCGGACGGTCAGCGAACCCTTTATTGAGGCAGGAATTCCGCATGTAAAGATGCAACAGGTGCTCTCGGATGATTCTCCTGCGTAGCGACAGCCGCTTGCGAACGGTTAGAATGCTAGTAGCAAACCGACCGTGAGGCTGATAAAGACGATTTTCAATACGGTGTTGACGATAATGACTTTCGTTCCGAACTCCGCTCCCCAGATACCGTACTGAAACGGGATCGAACGCTTAAATGTCGAGACGGCGAACGAAACGATCCCACCGAGCAGCAGCGTTGCGACCGCCTGTCGGGGTGTGAAAATCGTTCCTAACATGGGTGCAATCGTGGCTGCACCGGCCGTCGTATCGAACGTATAGACGGCGATGACGCCGATTGCCTCACCGGGCAAGTTGACAAGTCCAACAAGTGGGTCGACCGGGCTAGTGATTGCTTCTATGTCGTACCGTGTTACGAGCAGCGTCACAAATGTATAGACAACCACGAGCCGTGGAACGAGTCGACGGAGCGTCGGACGAGTACGATCCCACGCCGCGATGAGCCGTTGTTTCGGCGTCTGATCGTCCGTTTCGAGCGCGTCGGGGTTGAGCTGGACCTCGTGGTTGAAGTTGCGGTCAGAAAGCATCAGTGCCCCGGCGGCAATACCGACGAATGTGATCGCCAGTGCAATCAAGGCTCGCGCACTCACGTACATAATCCCGACCTGATAGCCCAAAATCGGAATCAAGACTGGGATGTAGTAGGTGAACACGTGTTGGGCAAACCCAAAGAAGGTATTCATAATCACGGCGATCAACGTTGCGGTGTCGTCGAGATAGCCCGATTCACGCAAATCTGCCAACATGGCGTAGCCGGCCGTCGTCGAGGCCGTCGTCGTCAAAATCGCCGTTCCAACTTCGTCCGGGAGGTTTGCCGGACCAGTCAGAAACCGCGAAAGCCCTGCGATCTTCTCAACAAGCCCGAAGGCGACTCCCACGTTGGCGATATAGACGGCCACTGAGACGAATACCGCAATCCGTGCGACTCGTGGCAACACGTCTACCAGTGTGTCAGCGATCGACGACAGGAGGAGCACAGACTGCACAGTCGGGTGTCCGTATGCAGTAATTAAGGATCCGTCGGTCATGCCGACACAAACAGTCGCTGAGGCTATCTTTTCGACACTGCAGCCCGAGGACTGCACCAATGGCTTCGATCACGATTGATACAGCTGACAGAACCAGCATCAGTGATATTACCGACCGCGTAGAAAATGCGCTCTCGGAGGACGCAACCGGCGTCTGTACGGTATTTTCTCGGCACACAACAATGGGCGTCATCGTCAACGAAAACGAGTCTCGCCTACTGGCTGATCTCGCCAAAGCCCTCGACCAGTTCGTACCTGATGAGGGCTGGACGCACGACGCGCTCGATGACAATGCTGATAGCCACATCAGAGCGATGTTGCTTGGCGAAAGCGTAACCGTCCCGGTCGAGGCTGGAGCGTTACAGCTCGGCCGGTGGCAATCGGTTCTCTGTGTCGAGTGTGATGGACCGCGGACGCGGACGCTCGACATACTAATCCACTAAACCTCTCCAAAAGGATGATTTTTACTGATAGAGGGCGGACTGATCAGGGTATGCATGTGCTTTTGACAAACGATGATGGCATCGATAGCCCCGGACTGGCGGCCCTCTACGATGGGCTCTCCGCTGTCGTCGATGTCACCGTCGTCGCTCCTGCTGAAGATCAAAGTGGTGTCGGCCGTGCCCGCTCTGGGATGGGTGACAGTCGACCCAACACCGTTTCGATCACGGACCACGAGTGGGGCTATGTTGTCGACGGAACCCCAGCCGACTGTGCGGCTGTCGGCCTCCGGCGGATCGATGAAGCGGATGCGATCGATCTCGTCGTTTCGGGAGCGAATGTCGGTCCAAATGTCGGCAGCTACATCCTCGGTCACTCGGGAACGGTTGGTGCGGTCGTTGAGGCCGCCTTTCTCGGGACACCCGGTGTTGCCGTTTCGGGATATGACCGTTCGAGCTACTTCCCTGCTGACGATGCATTCGCTCCGGTTGCACGTGTCACCGCATCACTGGTTCGGCTCGTCGAGACAACGGATCTTTTCGCGGGCAACGCCGATTTTCTCAATATCAACATTCCAACGACTCCGACTGATTCAGTTGTTCTCACCCGACCACTCGCAGATTATGATACCACCGTCGAAACGACTGGTGGACGAGCGCTCTTCGAGAGCAATTACTGGGCGACAAAACCGGTTGCGGGCGACTGGGTGCCGGTCTTGGACGAGTATCGCGGTGTCTATCCAACCTGGAGCGACCGGGCGGCCGTCGTCAACGGGGACATCAGTATTACACCACTTGCAGCCCCACAGACAGTCGTTGAGGTTCCACCGGCGTTTGCTGACGCACTTGATGCGTATACTCCACCGCTTGCCCAGCGGGACTAACAGCCGCGATACCGCATATCCCTCACATTCCGCAGATACCACACACCCTGTGCTTACATCATGCCGCCGCCACCGCCAAGCCCACCGAGACCGCCACCGCCGTCGCCTTTCTGCATCCGTTTCATCATCCGCTGCATATCGCCGTCTCCCATTCCCTGGAACTGACTAATCGTCTGATCCATCATTTTGTGTTGTTCGAGCAGTTCTTGGACGGTTTCAGTATCGGTTCCCGACCCCCGGGCGATCCGCTCGACTTGTTTGGCACTGATCGAGCGTGGCTCTTCGAGCTCCTGGGTCGTCATCGAATCCATGATGATGTCGAACCGCCGCATTCGATCTTGGGTGACGTCCATTGCGTCGTCCGGTAGCTGATCCATCAGGCCACCGCCCATGCCCGGAATCATATCCATGATCTGGTCGAGCGGCCCCATCCGGTTCATCGCGTCCATCTGCTTTTGCATGTCTTTGAGCGTGAAGCTTCCCTCGAGCATGCTTTCGGGGTCCCAATCTTCGTCTTCGGCTTGGGCTTCATCCATCGCCCGTTCGACGCGCTCGGCGAGCTGTTTGAGATCGCCCATCCCCAACAAGCGGGAAATGAAGCTATTCGGCTCGAAGCGTTCGATGTCTTGGACCGTCTCACCGGCCCCGAGGAAGGCAATCGAGGAGTCTGTCTCGTTGACTGCAGTCAGTGCACCACCACCCTTTGCGGTCCCGTCGAGTTTGGTGATAACGACACCCTCGATGCCGATTGCCTCCTCGAATCGGCGAGCCTGGTCTTTGGCTCCCTGTCCGATAGCGGCGTCGAGGACGAGCAAGCTCGCATCGGGAGTTGCGGTTGCTTCAATCTCCTCGATTTCGTCGATCAGATCGTCTTCGAGGGCGTGCCGACCGGCGGTATCGACGATGTGGACCTCCGCATCGCTCGTCGCTTCCATTCCTTCGCGGGCGATTTTGACCGGGTCGGATTCGTCGGGGTCGCCATAGAAGTCGACTTCGGCGCGTTCGCACATCTGTTTGGCCTGGTCGTAGGCTCCCGGACGGAACGTGTCAGTCTGGATGACCGCTGGCCGAAGCCCTTTCTTCGAGAACCACCATGCCATTTTTGCGGCCGTGGTCGTCTTCCCCGATCCCTGGAGCCCGGCAAGCATGATCGTCTGTGGTTCGAGCGGGAGCTCCGTTGACTCGCCGACGAGTTCGACCAGTTCCTCGTAGACGATCTTGAGTACGTGATCGCGAGCAGTCGTCCCGCCGGGTGGCTCCTCGTTAAGCGCCCGCTGTTTGATGCTCTCGGAGAGTTCCATGACGAGACTGACATCGACATCAGCCTGGAGCAGCGAGCGTTGGATCTGCTTGACGACCGCTTGGACGTCTTCCTCGTCAAGTCGGGACTTCCCCCGAAGGTCGTTGAGCGTTCCCCGGAGGGAACTACCCAGATCATCGAGTACCATTTGGCGACTCTACGCACCCCGACCGGTAAAGCGTTGTTCGTCCGGTCGGCTCGCTGATTGGGTGGCTGAGTAGATCCGCTCGAATCACAACCAAGTGGAGGTCATTGATTTATCAATCGGTGGCAACACAACATAGACAATGCGGATGTATTATTCGGGCCGTGCGCCATTCAGTATACTTCGGGGGTTTTGTAGGCGAGTAGGCACTCACGCTCGGCGACCACTGTCGAACCAATGACGATCCAGCCAGATGGCCTCACAGAGCGTGCAGGCACACTTGAGGGGACGGTTAGCGTACTACTGGTCGATGACGACACGCAGTGGGTGACTGTCACTGCCCGACTGCTTTCGTCGGCACACACGGCGTTCGACGTCGAACTTGCTCACAGCCTCTCGGAAGGGCGCACACGGTTCGACGAACTCGACCCAGCGTGTGTGATCTGTGATTACCAACTCGGTGACGGCACCGGTTTTGATCTCTTAGCGACGGTTCATGAAACCGACCCTGATCGGCCGTTTATTCTCGTCACTGGACGGGGTGATGAAGCTGTTGCGAGTGAGGCCATCGGTCGGGGGGTCACCGACTATATTCTCAAGAGCCACGACAACGCCGACTCGTCGTTGCTGGCAAACCGAGTGAAAAATGCCATTGCGTCGGCACAAACACAGAAACAGCTTGATCGCGAACGACGGGGCAAGACAGCAGCGCTCAGTATGCTCACCTCGACAACAGACCGGGCCGCGCTCGCAACACAGTTCTGTACGCTTCTCGTAGAAAACCACGGCTACTGGGGTGCGTGGATCGGAACCGTTGCGGACGGAACGATCGTCCCACAGGCAGTTGAGGGCTGTGAGGGCTATCTCGATGCGGTCACTGATGCGGGAGTTGTCACACCGGACAGTCCGGATCCAGCAGCCACAGCCGTCACACAGAACGCCCCAGTTGTCGTCTCACTACTTCAAGGCGAGCAGAGCACCTCCCGAACCATCTCCGCGCAGTACGATGATCCAACCGACGAATTCACGGCGCTGGCCCATCGGTTTGGCTTTGCCACTGCTGGGGCAATTCCGCTACAGTACGATGGCGTCTTGGTTGGCGTTCTTGGTGTTTATACCTCCGCTATGCAGTCCCAACGCTTGCAGCACGAATGGAGGCTGCTCACCGAGTACACAGATATTGTTGCCTATGCGTACCGGAACGCCGAACTGAAACAGTCGTTGTTGTCGACACAGCCGGTCGGTATTTCGGTCGATATTACTGATCAAACGGTTCCCCTTGCTGAACTAACGACCCGGCTGCGATCGGATACCACCCTTACAGTGTTGTCACGGATCGAACGAGCTAACGGCGAGACGCTGTATCTTACAGCCCTCTCGGCGTGTTCAGCCGATGCGCTTCGCACGGCAGCGAGTGACTGTGAAACAATCACCATCGACAACGTTTCGCTGGTTGATGATGACGTTCGCTGTGAGATTTACACTACCGCTCGGACACCAGAAGACGTGGTGGCCGCCCATGGCGCACAAGTCAGAGAGATCACCAGCACGGCTGGGACGGTGAATATTAGTCTCTCGGTCGCTAATCACGGCGTTGTCTCGTCGCTTACTGACGTACTCAGAGCCGAGTACGCCAATCTAACACTGACGACGCTCTGGAACGGTCACGACCACCAACCGCCATCGACGAGTACCGATCTGGTAGCTCAGTTAACCGAAAAGCAGGCGAACGTACTTCGACACGCCTACTTTGCGGGTTATTTTGCACAGCCACGCGATATTAGCTCGACATCCCTCGCCGAGCGATTCGATATCTCACGGCCCACGATGACCCAACACATGCGTACTGCACAACAGAAGCTGTTCAAACAGCTGTTCGAATAGCTGGCAAGCAGCGTATTCATTACTGACAGATACTCTTTGTTTTGCATATGTAGGTAGTTGTTTTATGCTTATTACCGTGTACTCTCTTTTGCAGAGCGAGTTCAGCAGTGAAGCCTCTGACATGAAGCTCACTGCACTGGAGCCTCGCTATCCGTCGCGAACTCGCTGCATCAAGCCCCCTTGCCCAACTCGGCCCTCTTTATATACGTCCCAACTGCGAGAGTCATGTCGCTTGCGTGTGAGTTTCAAGTAGCAATTGCGATTTCAAATCGGGCCCCATCTTCACTGTCAGCAACCGTGATATCCCAGCCGTGGGCCTCGACAATTGTTCGAACGATTGCCAGCCCGAATCCGGTTCCTGATCCTGTTCCCATCCCGTATTCAAACAGCTCATCTCGCTGTTCAGGCTGAATACCCGGTCCATCGTCCTGGATATAGATTCCCCCGTCGAACGAGCCGACACAAACCGTTGTCGCCGATTGACGGGGCGAGTCGCCGAAAGATTCAGTCGGATCGACGGCATGAGTCACCGTATTCTGAAAGAGGTTTTCGAACAGTTGCTGGAGCCGCCGCGGATCACCACTAATCGTCCGGGTTGTCTCAACCCTGAGCGTCAGCGACTCGGTCGCAACAACGTTCCAGGCCGCCCGCACAAGACGCTCTAAATCGCACGCGGTGGGTGATTCAACATCCGTGCTCTCTCTGGCGAGGCGTGGGAGATTCTCAGTAAACTCCCGCAGACGTTGGTGTGTTACTTCGAGATCCGAAAGCGATTGGTCGACGGCTGGCTCACAGTCAGCCAAATCTATCCGGAGAACTTGGGTCAGTTTTTCCGCAGTCGACAATGGCGTCTGAAGGTCATGGGAAATGATCTGTGCAAGCCGTTCGAGCTGTTCGTTTTTTCGATGTAATCGGTCTGTTGTCTGTGCGAGCTGTTGTTCGCGCTCTTTGCGTTCTGAGATATCTCGCATGTTCAGTAAGACGCCACCAATCGATGGATCTGAGATATGGCTACTGCCTCTGGATTCGACCCAACAGTAGGATCCGTCAGCAGTTTTGATGCGGTATTCGGCGTTTATGCTTTCTTCGGGGCCGGAACGAGCAGTGAGAAATGCGGCAATCGTTTCGTCTCGATCTTCGGGGTGAACATACCCGAAGGCGTCGGTTCCGATCACATCAGGCGGTTCATACCCCAAGGCAGGCGTGACACCCGGTGTTATATCTGTGACTGTTCCGGACTGATCGACAATCGCGACCCAGTCGGATGACCGTGTGAGAATGGTCTGATACCGCTCGTTTGCCGATTCAAGTGAACGTTCTGCGATAGTTCGCTCGGTGACATCGCGGAAGAAAATAATCTGCCCCGATGCTGCATACCCATATTCGAGCTGTGAGGATTCGATATCGAAATAGCGGGGCGTCTCTCTGGACGGCTGTTCAATGGTTGATACTGTCGGATCGGTGCAGGCGGCGGCGACTGTCGGCTGCTGTGTCTGTAGTTCCTCCTTCGTCATTCCAACCGACACACCGAGCTGCTTGCCGGCTGCGATATTACAATCAACAACAGTCTCATCGGGGTCCAACACAAGGACCGGATCACGGATTTCGTCCGTGATTTGCTCTCGAGCGGCCGGCAGAAGCTGAAGAAACTGGTATCGTCTGATTGAGAAAGCAAAGACCAGCCCCGAGACGGTCCACCCAATCGGCGTTGGATCGAAGTACGCTGGCACCAGTCCAAGCACCTTACTCAGTCCAAGAACGGAAATCACGCCGATAGAAAACAGAATGCTTAGGGCCTGTATTTTCCGCGTCTGGTCGCTTGTACGCAGTAGTTCACCGAAGACCATCCCAGCAGACATGCTGACCAAGAGATAGCCCATCCCGATCGTGATCGGCTGCCGAATCAGCCCCGGCGTTGCCGTAACGAGAATACCCTCTGACAGTGATGGATTTTCTACCCCATAAATGAGATTGTACGGATTACTCCACGCCAAAACGAACATGAGTCCCACCGGAACCGCCAAGAGAAACACCGCTTTCGGTGGTCGCTTTTTGAACGTGAATTCATAGCAGAACACGAAATAACAGATTGTGGATGCCGGCACCACAACGATGAAGACGTTTGTGAGGACAAATCTGAGCTGTGGGATCTCAATCAAGGTGATCAGCCCGAACAGCAGTGACCAAGCCATCCCACAGATCATTGCACGCTGGAACCACCGCACCGCTGGCTTCTCGCGGTCATTTCGCAGCCAATAGCTGCTCACCAACGGCGGAACGGCACCGGCCAACATGAGTATCCCCGCGGTCGTCGGTGTCAGCAAATCACCCATCCAACTGTGTGCAGCAACACGTGTCTATCAAATAATTCTTCGTTTGTGATAGTGCCAACAAGTGACAAAATGGTTGGATGCGACGAGCACAATGACGGGCTCTTGAGGACGCAAAACCGGTGTGATTACCAGTGTATTACTGAGTAGCCACTGTCGACCCAGCAAAGACACGGGTCGCAAGCGACCAGTCGTACTCTGCATACCGAAGCCGCGGGGCAGCCTCTGGTGGAACCTGTTCGGCCGTCTCGAGAAGTGTTTGAATCCCGTGTCGGCCACCGAAATCACCACGGAACCACAGACAGAGCCGTGGGACGGTCGCCCGGTTCTGTTCTGGGTCGTACGTGACCGTACTGTCGAGATAGCTCTGTGTTGCCATCGTCAGTTGGTGGTCGATGTTGTCCGCATCGTACGCGAGAATTGGTGGACAGCTTGCGGCACCGCAGTTGAGTGCGAAATGAATACGATAGTCCCGATCCGCCCCGGAAAGTGCTACTCGCTCAATAGTCGACCGATACCACGGCCACCGAAGATAGCCGCCGCCGAATTTCCACTGTCCGCCGCGGAGAATGCCGTGTTCGATTTCATCAAGCGAAACTCGCTCGCCGGCAATCGGGATGAACCGTTGTGAAAAAAATCGGCTTCGCGAATCATACAGCGATTGATCACGCGCCAGCAGTAACTGTGTAAAGCCGTTATAGAGGTTGCACCAAACCGTTGTTGCCGCCGCGGGCGCTCCTGACAGCCGTTCGAGTGCCGATATATCGTGTCCAGCAAGCTCGCGCTCGATCGAAGCGGTCGGCGCGCTACGTCGAACCGCAGCCACGAACCGCGTTGACAACGCTGCAAGCTCGTGTGTGTCGAGCGGCCCATTCCCATCGGCAGTCCCGGCTCCAGGGAGCGTCATTACATATGCGTCTCCGGCCGGGAGTAAAAGCATCGTGCGGTCGGTCGCCGTGCCAACGGGGTGGTCGGCTACCGATATGGCTTATTCGTCGCCGAGCAGCTGGCCGACGAGTGCTTCGGGAACAAACGGCTCGATGTCGTCGTAGCCCTGGCCGGTTCCGAGGAACAAAATCGGCTTGCCAGTGACATACGAAATCGAAATCGCCGCACCACCGGACGAGTCGGCATCGGCCTTGGTCAGCACGGTGCCATCGATTTCGGCCGCATCATTGAACTCGGTCGCCCGCATGACGGCGTCCTGTCCGGCAACTGCCTCATCGACAAAGAGCGTCATATCGGGGTCGACGACGCGGTGGATTTTCGCCAACTGCGACATCAGGTCGTCGCTGGTGTGCAATCGTCCCGCTGTGTCGCCGAGGACAACGTCGATATCGTTGGCATTCGCGTATTCGACCGCGTCATAGATGACGGCCGCCGGGTCGCCTCCCTGCTCGTGGCTGATGATTTTCCGGCCGACATTGTCGGCGTGTTTTCGGAGCTGTTCGTTCGCGCCCGCACGGTAGGTATCACCGTTGGCCAACACGGAGCTGTAGCCACGCTCGCCGAGATACTCCGAAAGCTTGGCGATGCTCGTCGTCTTGCCGACGCCATTGACACCGGTAAAGACGATAACGACCGGCTTATCAGCATCTTCGAGCCGTTGTTCGAAGTCGAACTGGCCGACGCTAATAACCTCCACCAGCGCGTCGTGCAGTGCGAGTTCGACGAGCTCGCCGGTTGTTTCGACCTGTTTCCGCGTTTCGCCGATCATTTTTTCTCGAACCGTTTCGAGAATCTCTTCGGCAACGCTCATCTCGACATCGCTCTGGAGCAGCGCCATTTCGAGCTCCCAGAGCGGTTCGTCGAGGTCGTCTTCCTCGATGATGATCTTCCCGGTCGCAAAGGCCGCTGCGCGTTTCAGTGCACTCGGCCCCGAACGCTCGCTTTCGGCGCTGGAATCCGATTCACTGCCAGCTGCTGCGTCGGCTTGGTCGTCAGCAGCAGTGGCTTCGGCACTGCCTGTTGTCGATGCTGAATCGGCTGTCTCGGTCGACTCGGCTGTCGCTGCCGACTCGGCTTCTACCGATGGTTCTGGGGTCGACGTTGTTTCTGCTGGCGCTTGCGGCGATGTTGTCTGGGCGTTTTCGTCGTCGACAGTGTCGTCATCAGCGCGAGCAGACGACGACTGGTCGGCATCCACCGCTGTTTCGGCCTCGTCAGCTTCCGCAGCTTCTTCAGCTTCTTCGGCCGCTTCTGCCTTTTTGTCGGCGGTTTCTTCAACATCGCGGCGGAACTTACTCAGTTTGTCTTTTAATCCATCAAACACGGCTAATCCTCAAAATTTCGCGGGTGGGTTGTCGGTTGTTACTCGTCGTCGGCTTGCTGCTGCATCTGGGCCATCTGCTGTTGTTGCTGCTGCTGCATCCGCTGTTGCATTGCTTGGGCCTGTTTTTCGATATCGCTGCTTTCGTCTTCGAGTTCGTCGATCTCGGCTTCGAGTTCGCTGATCTCCTCGCCGAGCGTGTCCTGCTTGTGTCGGAGTGCGTCAACGGCGCTTGACTGATCCTGTTCGGCCGCGTAGCCGCCGCCGAGGCTGACGATGACCTCGTCGATGTCCTGAATCTCCGCGCGGAGGTAGGCGTCCCCACCGAGTGGCACCTGCACCATCGACCCGCTGTCGAGGGTTTCGAGTGCTTCGACTGCCTCGTCGATGTCGCTGCTCTCAGTGGAGAGCTCGTCGATTTCCGCTTCCAGTTCTTCGATTTCGGCGTCAATCGCTTGCAACTGCTGGGAAAGCTGCTGCAGCTGCTGGCCGCCGCCACCCATCATTGTTCGGACACGTCCTGAATTGAAACCTGCGTCCGTTTGAGTCCGTGTTCGCTTCCGAACTGCGAGAGAATGTGCTCGCGAGCGACGTTCTCGTTGACTGCTTCGATTTCTTTGCTGAAGGATCGGGGCCCTTCTCGGCCGTCGAACTGTCCACTAATCGTAAACTGACTCATACCCAAACGGTCCGGCAGCGACGCGGAAGTATCTTCCTACTCATCGCGGCCATGTGAGCCGTCCCCGCAAC
>LKMJ01005441.1_pt1 | contig 11995 bp, 11 predicted proteins | sample 643391 | NCBI WGS metagenome assembly LKMJ01 (sample SAMN04112250, study PRJNA286221) | soda lake metagenome | biome: soda lake; feature: Kulunda Steppe; material: water; isolation source: sample PL-Br10 brine of Picturesque Lake | place: Russia: Kulunda steppe | collected 2010-07
ACAAACTAATGATTCCTATCGTTTTATTTCAAAGCTTATGGATGTTTATATGATGGCTGGTGTTCACCAGCAACCTGATCAGTCAAACTACCTGGCTGAAGGTCAAACTTAAACTTGTAAACTTCATTTCCTGAGACGGATTTTTTGTCTGGCTGTCCGTGCCCAGCAAGCTCAGCAGCCAACCCATCTGGCTGGAGGTCTTAACCAGTAATCTCTAACCTGACCTTGCACATGCCTTGCCTAGTCAGACTGTCTTGATTTTCTTTCTCAATGGCACAATAGACTCTGCCATTTCATTTCGGACATTATGGACTGTTTTTTGGCTGGTGACTCGCCTCTCTTCGGAAGACCAGCAACAAACCAATCAGCCTAACGACCTGGCTGGCAGTTAACCCCTTAACTTGTAACTTACCTTCGCAAGAAGAGCTCTCTCGGATCCCCGTCCCAGCCATTTAAAATCTCAGCTAGTGCCGTCCTAGCAGTGCAGCTGCAAATACCATTAGCGATGCCTTATTATGGCCCAACAAATGCATTTAACCTGGCAAGGCTCCATCTCTCCCACTCAGTCTCTCTTTTCTCTCACAAACTATCTGGCATGCATTCATGCGCGAAAATCAGGATCATAAAAAAGGACATGTAAGTGCCCACCACTCAACATGTTTCAGCTGATCTTACTTGGATAAATATGGTCCTAAGAGAGGAAGTCCTTGGCGCTGTTGCTCCTGCCCCAGAGATCCCTATCTGAGCACTAGGGTGCGCTTATGTGAGCCAATGAGGCCTGTCAAAGCACCAAGGACTAGGCTCTTTCAAAACCTCACATACACACACTGCTCCTGCCCGCTGCACATTGGCAGGGAGCTTAGCAGATGAGCACTACTGGTACTCCACATGTCAAGGGCATCACACACTCGTCCAGTCAAGAACAGTAGCAAGTGCACATCTCATGCCTAGCATGGAAAGGAGTGGCTGAACATGAGGTGCTGCACCATGGCTCCCTTCTCAGACACCTAGCTACACCTAGCTACACCTACGTCATCCCTACTGCCTAAAAGGAGAATGGCCCAAATTTGGCTTTGCTTTGCATCTCCTTAAGCTGTTCCACCATCTTGCGCTCCTCAGAGCTTATAGACTTGGGGATCTTCACGCGGACATGTACCTGCAGAATTCAATAGGCACAAGTGCACAAAATCAGTCTTTTATCTGGGATGGTGTGCCTACTCAAGATGGTTGCGCAATAATGAGGGGGAGTGGGTCCAAGGTGGCAATTGATCACAGGCAAGCTCATGAAAAGTGAGTAGGCAAGCAAGGAGGACGTGGAGCCGGGCCTTTAGGGCGACATTACCACATAATTAAATATAAGTAGATGGCTTGCCATTTTGTGTGCAGCCATAATGCATACGGTGTCAGATCAGGTGAAGTGTCCTGTCCTTCCTTGAGGCGTTTTTGACAGAGGTTGTGAGTGCTACTAGCAGAAAAAGGAAGGAAATGCTGGAACTGGTGGAAAAAATCACCTGCTGGGCTAAAACAATTTAACGAAGCTTGAAAAATGTGATGCCAGCAGCGAGGCACACACAAGCATGGGCTGGCCTGTGGAACCATTGAACAGGCTCTGATAATTCATTGATGTTGCATCATTTTGACAGCGACCAACACTGAACAGTTAGCTGCTGCTTCGAAGACGCATTAAAAAAAAAATAAACTGCAGATTCTGTCATAAGGGTCCAAAAATTGACCATTGAATGCCTGGAAATGCAAACCGCTGAGCCTTTAACCCAAGACCCAGGATACCAGGTTTCCCTGAACCGTGAGTCCTGAGGTCTCATTTGTCCCCAGCCAGACAGTAGAAGTTCTAGACCCACTGACGCATGAAGCACTCTTTGAGTTCCTTGATGACACGATTCTAACATGCATACCTGGTGGTCGCCTCGTGACACGGAGTTGCCCAGTCTGGGCACTCCCCGCTTGGCCATGAGTAGGGTAGTGCCTGGTTGCGTGCCACTTGGGATCTTCAACTCTACAGGCCCATCCACAGTTGTCACCTTGACCTGCACAGGCGGCAGTTCACAGTGTTTGTGCAGTGTGCGGGAAGTCTTTGCAGTGAGCTTGAAGTCCTTGTTCAACGCCTTGCCATCCTCCAGGGCCTCCTTCTTGGGCAAGGCGGACCACCTAAAATGGCGACAGAAGCCCCGCACAGTAAGCAGAGAAGGTTCCACGCACAACAAGGGACCCACGACCAGCACACACAGCACTCAAGCAAGCCATCCACAACCATAACCACAACCACAACAAGGGAACGAAAGCACTCAAGCCAGCCATCCACAACCACAACCCAAACAAGGGACCCACGACCACGGCACACACGGCACTCAAGCAAGCCATCCACAACCGCAGGGAGCCTGAATTCTGTTGATTTTCCACAGGAACACAACGGGCAGCTTGCAACGCTGATCCCCAACTCACATGGCACTTTCAGCGCCCTTTCCAGGCATCATGTCCACGTGCACCGTCTCTGATACCCAATTCCACACCCTTTTGGGGATGCGCCTCCTCCTAGTTGCAGGGCTGCGCAACAATGCACGCCGCCTGGCTGCGCACCCAGAGTGGCTGCCAGTGCGCCCCCTTCTTGCACCAACCTGTGTGCCCAGGATGGCGTCCACGTAAGAGATCTCAACGTCTGAGTGGATCGAGATGCCATCTCTCCGTAGCTCGGGGTGCTCCTTCACTGAAATGTACACGTACAGGTCCCCCGGCTCACCCCCCCGCTTGCCCGCATTGCCCTCCCCGCGCACACGCAGCCTGCTCCCGCTGTCCACGCCAGCGGGGACCTGCAGGGGGCAGACCGCAAAAGGAGTGGGCACGCGACGCAGTGTGGGTACGGGAGGCGCTTGGGGGCGGTCCGGCAGCCTCAACACTTCTGAGCTGTGCCCAGAGCATGAGGATCGGCTGTGGCCCAACAAGGCCCCTCTCCGTACAGGCACCCTGTGCTGAAGAGTGAACAAGGCAGGGACCCTGCACCTGCAGACGCCAATGAGCGCCTGCAAAAGCAAACTGCTCTTCCTGACGAGTTCCTTGCAGTCTCCCATTGGGTCCAGGCACCATTGGAGCAAGAAACAATCGCAGGCTTGATTGAGAGGCCAAGCTGGCAGACATCGAACGTCACAAACTATCCAATGGATTGAACGTCAGACAATGTAAGCACTTCTGTGCAGTACTGATTGTTCGCCAACCTGAGATCAGAGGGCTAGCCCTGCATGGACTGCTTGTTTGCGCTGGCATGTGCGTGGAGCCTCAGTGTGGCCAGGGTCTGCCTTCCACTTGCAAGCTGGCACATCAAACACCTTGCAGCACCATTGCATGGTTGCTGTCATGCATTTGGAGACCATTGTGCATCCACAGGGGCGGGAGACCCTGCACACATGCGACACTAACCTTCAGTGAAATGCGCTTCGATTCGCGTACGCGCCCGTCCCCACCGCAGGTGTCGCATGGCGTGAAGATCTGGCCAGTGCCCTCGCAGCGTGGGCATGTGGCCACTTGCTGGAACATGCCCAGGGGAGTGCGCACTGCGCTTACCACCTGACCTGAGCCGCCACACTGTGGGCAAGTGCTTGCTGAGGTGCCCTTCTTGACGCCCGATCCCGTGCACGTCTGCGAGTGCGCCGCAGGATGCAGGTGGTGAGCAGGCTGCTGGCGCGCGCGCCCAGGCGCATGCATGCACCACCAGCAAGAGGGAATGGCAGGCTAGCTCATCGAGGCTCAGCAGGATGAGGGCAGCCAGTGCTGGGACATTTGCGACATTCACTGGAGGGTAGGCAGGCATGTGCAGAGTGCCTGCAAGAGGGCTGCAGCCTATGAAGCTGAGATGAGCAGGCAATTTACCAAACCCCGGGGCATAAGAGCGACCAGGTGCTCGTGGAAATGAGGTATATGCATGGGATGGGTCCCCTTAATAAGACCTCACGCACTCACTCCGCAAGTTGCCAAGCGGTCAACATCTATCTCCTTTGAGGATCCGAAGACAGCCTCCAAGAAATCTAATTGCAAGTCATATCTGCAGAGTGCGAGTACAGGTGAAGGAGGAGTGAGATGGGGTTGCATGGCTTACAATCACAACACATTATGCACTAACAGATGCACAACATTGTCACACAGGCCATGGATCCAAGCCAGCGTTTTTTCTGCAATTGGCCGTGCTCACACGCATGCACGCGCCAAACAAATTAGTGCTCTCATGCTTGCACATGAGCAGAGAGCTTTTTCAAACTGCACATGAACACATCACACACTCACACAATCAAATACGAGCAAGCATGCAAGAACCAGCAAGCGTGCATGTCTGCACATATTTGCACACATGGACAAGCACATCCATGTTGGCTTGCAAGCGCACCTGTCGTCCTCCCCTGTCGTTGCTCTGCTGCGCGTCCTGCTGCCCATGCCCCCCATGCCCCCCATACCCCCCATGCCACCTCCAAAGAAGCTCTCAAAGAGATCAAAGGGGTTGGTGAAGTCTGCGCCCATGCCCCCCATGCCGCCCATCCCGCCAGCTCCGCCTTTCAGACCAGCCTCTCCGAAACGATCGTATATTGCACGTTTGTTGTCATCAGACAGGGCCTGCGATACGGGACACGAAAAGGTCGAGGGGACGATGGTGCGATGACATTCCAGCGAGGGCCAGGTCCCACACTTGGAAGTTCTCCTGGACGTTCATTCCCATCAGCTCGTCCATGCCATGCACTCACCTCATAAGCTTGCCCAATCTGCTTAAACTTTTCTTCAGCCCCGGGCTCGCGGTTGACATCCTAGCAGAAGGGAGGGAAGAGAAAGGAGGGGGGAGGGGTGAGAGGAACAGGTTGGACTGCAGAGCAGCCCAGTACCTCTGTAGCAAGGGGGCACAAGCACACAGCTACTGGACATTGTAGACATACATTGACACTGCTATAACAGAGGGTGGGTGTCAGAGGGGCCCAGCGTGGCCAGCCACCACCACAAACAAGCGCTGGACTTCTTCTCGAGCCTGCGGGAGTGGCCCTACCACCCACCCACTGATCACCGCAGGCTGCCAATTATACACGGCTGTATAAATGATACGTCGTGTATCAATGCCGCGCCACTCACCGGGTGGTACTTCCTTGCGGCCTGCCTGTAGGCTTGCTTAATCGTCTTCTTGTCCGCGTTTCTGTCCACGCCGAGCAGGCTATAATAGTCCGCCCTCACAACGACGGCACCCCGCCTGCTGCCTGTTCGTGGCCGGGCCGCAGCGCCGGGACGGCCCCCCGATAGCTGCTTGACCAGCTGCCCCAGCTTGCTTGGGGCCTGCACGCCAGGGTGGCCCCCTGCGCCTATCTTAGTGCCGAGCTTTCCTGCTTGCATCTTCTTGGGTTTATTTACAACTGGACACCACCAGTGCCAGACACAAGAAAGAAAAGGAAAGAAATATTATAAAGAATATATCTTCTAGATGAAAGACTTGCTGAGGACGGACGTGTTAGCTTGCTGGTGAAGGAGAACCTGATCTAAGATGTCTGGGGGATTCTGTCCGGGGGCGGTGCAGGGCCAAAATCAGTGATCACCTGTGTACGAGGTGCAATAAGCCGGATTGCAATTGTTGTCTTTTTGTTGCTCAATCATGGGCACTCTCTAGCAAGCAGGACTAGGCATCAATATGAACACTTTGAAGGCAGAGCGCATACCTCGCGATGGCATGACCAGACCAAGCGTATTGCCTCTGGCGTTCCAATGCCTGCCCCTCGAGGGTCACCAGCTGGACCAAACCTGGAGACAGTGATCAACCGCAAGGTTGATACTTGAAGACGCTTGCAGCTTACTAGCAAAAAAAGGTGGCCCAAGGACGAGGAGGAGGCATTTACTTCGATCACACAGATTCTCTGAGTGCAGGCAATCCCGGAAATGGAGCTAGGGTAATCATTGATTCAAGTACATCAAGTGAAGGGAATACTGGTCTGTCCAGTTAAATGGCATGACAAGGATCCCTGTAAATCCCTGGCGGACACAACCCTTGCCAAGACCTACCAGTGGTTCTGCGGGGCACCCGTGGTACGCGCTCTGATGCCGGCGTATGTTGTGCCGTTCACAGTGTGGGCAAGCATATCTGCACATCGGGCAGTGGGTAAGGCTCTCTAATAGTCAAACAATGTCATGCGTCCCGCCTCTGCTCTTGGTCAAGCCTTCAGCAAGTATGCAGGTGGCTCTGTTACGCTGCAAACCCATGGCGGTGATGAATATGGTCATCTAAGCCAAAGATGGAGGCAGTGGAAAGCCTGGTGGCACTCACAGCATCACAGTATTCAATTTCCATAAGGCATCCGCACCGAACATTTGCCTCAGCGGACTATCTTCACTTACTCTGCACGAAGTTGATGTCATTTGACACGACGGCAGCCGTTAGGTGATTTGTCATTTTTTCCAACACATCAAGAAGCACGGGCACTTGCTCGTCAGTGTACTCCGTTACGACCTGACACAGCAGCAGTAAGTGGTGCACCCTTGTGTATGTGAGCCCTGTGAGACATTGCCGAGGCCCTTATGTTGCTTCCAGGCTGGCTACCTGAGTGTGTACCTCAGGTAGTAAATCAATCTTTGTCTCCTCTCCAATACCTCTGCCATCGCAAAGTTTATCATAGGAGCAAATTGATGTGTGGTTCGGTCATGCACAAGATCACATCGTTGTGATGCGCGAGAGCAAGACGGTTATAAGATTGAAGGGGATCCTACACTGGTTTGGTCTATTGGCACATGGGTATCCAATGCTGGTAGTAATTCTCCCTCGTCCTGCGTCCCCCGTAGGCTGGTTGAGATTTGGTCTGACCATGCATCAAATGGTTCAGTTCAGGTGAGGTCATTCCAAGGAGGGCAATGCAGGCGCCTCCCACTCAAGCTTGGGTATGCCCTTCTGCCCTCTAGAAGGTGCACAGGCTGAATGCACTGCACATGCAAGCAAATCTTTCCCTGTGTCCAAGCTGGTCAGCAGACTGCCCCACCTGGAAGGGCCCAAACAGCTCTGTGGTGACTGCTCCGAAATTCTCTGGCTTTAATGCCTGCAGCATCAGCATGTCCGTCACACAAGTGGATGGCAATGCAGCCAGGTTGGGCGGTTCAAGGCATGGTTCCCCTCTAATAGCATGAGTGCCAATGCAGTAAGCACCACTCATCCAACTTGAGAAATCTCTTGGAGCCTCCACTACCAGCACATATTTGCGCTCGCGCACGCACCCCAGCACAAAGGCACACATACAAGCACACCCTGTCCATGCTGAGCACACACCTGCTCCAATGGCACAAACACAGCGGTGGGCTCAAACGCCCCATACACATCAGGGATGGAGTGACCAGTCAGGGGCTTGCCTCCAAACAGCACACGGGCACCTGCATATCCGATTGAGGCAAAAATCTGAGTTGGAAATCTCTCCCTTCAAAGCCAGCTTGTGCCTCAATCTATGGCCTGCGCCGCCAGATGCCCTCCAGCTTTCACAGCGGGCAGCCTACAAATGCAGCGGGCCGAAAAGAGTTGAATGATTCGGACAACTGACAGGTATATCACAGATTTTTATGCGGCTAGCACATTGCCAAGCTCCTGCACAAGATGGCACCACGGTGAGCCAGTCAACATTGAAGGCAAGGCATTGAAAGACAACATAGGTAAGGCGCAAGGAGACACTGTGCGCAAGCGCAAGGACAGCAAACAAAAGGCGCACGGAGACATCATTCGTTAGGGGCAAATACACACCGTTTGCTTGGCGCAAGTAGCCATGCCAGGGTCTGTCCCAAACCGGCCACAGCGGCTTGTCTGTCCTCCACATGTTGGGAGACCTTTGGGGAGAACCCCGGTCCATGGCCCTGCCTCAAGCCTAGACAGCCATGCAAGCACCATGAACCCTGTCTCAAGCCTAAACAGCCATGCAAGCACAATGAACCCTGCCTCGAGCCTAGACAGCCATGCAAGCACCCTCATCTTGCCGCACCTGGGATCTGCAGCAGCCTTTCTTGGTGCTCCATGATGGCTTTCGTGGTCCAGGTCAGCACGGGACCAATGGTCAAATCTTCTAACTTGCGCCTGCAGCAGACATCATGCAAAGAGCGCATGTTCACATCTTCCATTGCAAGGACAGTATCCACCCTTGGGCATCTCAGTCTGGGTGTTTGTCCACTCATGCGGATGGGCTTTGCATTAGTTTGCACAACTCATTATAATTTCCAGATTTCCATTACACACTCTCTCGCGATTCGGAATCCAAGACAGGACTAGGTGACCAGTGTGTGCTCAGGTAAAAGTTCATGCCTACCAGTGTTGATTGACCCTGTTCAAAAGGTCACCCATTGGTGAGAACAACCAGCACTGCAAACACCCAACCACAATTGCCATGCATGAAATCAGCACTTTCAAGTGTGCGTATTCATTTTGTACTCAAGTTACTTTCTTTGTGCTGGCCCAATTGAATTTCAGTGAAAAGACACAAAAATTACCTGCTTGCCAAAGATGCTAGCTTCTCATACAGCCCAGCCCGCGCCCAGTTTGCGTGCGCGAATAGCATGGACTGCGCACTGCACTTCTGGCCGCTGCAGGCGTACGCATCTTGATCACATTGCCAAGCCACGTAGTCAACATCTCGCACATCTGGGCCGAGCACTTTCCAGTCAAAGCCAGCATCTTCCAAAAACACCTGTTTGTGCACATGTGCAGGTATGATTGCTTATGGATGGGGGATTGGAAGTTGCAGGGACAGACAACTGTGTGCTTGAGCGTGCAGGAGGGCGCAAGCACTCCTCTTGCACTAATGCCTTGTTGGTGTGCCAATCAATGCCTTGTGGGGCCTCATTCATACAGCAACATCTCTGATGTGATTGCAGCTACGGCTCTAAAATGTAGTGCATTCATTGTGTTAAAAAGCCAAAGCTGCAGCCGCGTAGGTGCTAGGTCTCACATATGAGCACTCAGGGTCACATCCGGAGCAATCGTTACACACTCAGGGGCGCATTCAGAGCAATCCTTGCGTACTCAGAGGTGCATTTGAGAAGCCCTAGAGCCTCAAGAGACCAGAGACCCCAAACAGCAATCAGCACTCAGCCTCTGCCACGCACCTTGCCTGCTTGTTGCAAGGCCAGCTTCTCAGCGACGCGCTGGCTGCCCGTGAACAGGGTGGAGCGAGGCTCTGCTTGCCTGAGTACTTCACCCATGGTGCTCCCAGGGCCTGCCAGGAAGTCCACATCCGCCTTGGGCATGCCGCAGTGGTGCAGCAAGCGCAGCAGCTGCTCAGCCACAATGCACACCTGGACGTACATGGCCAGCATTGGGAGTGATGGTAGAAAGATGCCTGCACGCTCTGTTTTGTGGGTGAGGACAGCGCAGACACGACGGCTTGGCCAATGGCCAGTGCTGGGTTGTGGATTGGTCTCAAACTGGTGGCTACGTGTCTGTTATGTTGGCATAGGCCTGCACCGGTCTTTCAAACCCCAGCTTCTTCTTGTGCTGCTGTGTAGAGGGGTTCAGGGCCAGCTCTCCCGTTTCACACACTGGGTCAAGCCTCCTGGATTCTTGTGTTTTGCCTATGCTTCTGGTCTTGGTCCAGGTTGCCGACCTGGCAGGCTTTGACTGAGCTGCCCTTGTGCAGCAGAAACAGCCATGCTGCCCTCAACTTTCATGGTCACTCATGATACAGCAATCAGCCAAAAAAAAGAGGTGGGTCAGCAACTAAGTCACGCCGGTGAGGCTAGAACAGCAGTGATAGTGGCACACATGCCAAGTGGCTGCACAAGCATGCACAAGAAATGTCCCTGGCTGAGCCCAGCACTCTTCCGCTCCAACATGAAGAGTGAGCATGGCTAGGCGCGTTGTCTGCATCTGAGCACCTGCCTCTTCTCACCAGCATCGCCCAAGCCCGGTTAAATTGGCACACACCTTCTGGTCAACATGCAGCAGAGGCTTGTTCCCCATGTACAGCGCGCCCATCAGCTGCAAAGCAGGGATCTCCAGAGGAAAGCTGTAGGGCGGGGCAGACAGAGCAGGATACAAAGGCCTGCAACCTGAGAGGAGAAGCCATGTGCCATGCCAGCACGACGTGCAGGAATAGGATGCCCAATTTGTTTAAGGGGCTGTGCAGGCTTCTGCCACTTGCTACCCTTGTGAAGATGGGTGACCACCTACAATGATAATAACTAAATAAGTAATAATACATCAATGTCATATTAGCAAGCTAGGGTTTGGGCAATGATCCTAAGGGATGCTCAGTTTGCTGCTTTAGGCAATGACTTTGAGGGTTGCTCAGTTTGCTGCTTTGGGCAATGATCTGAGGGCATGCTCTCTTTGCTGCTTGTGCTCGCACACAAATCAAGGGCTTGGCTGTACAGCATGGATACCCATCGCTGCTTTTAATGCAGCTGCAGAACAGCCCTCCGCTCTTCAATGACTTGACACCAAAAGCTGGCACCATCACACCACCATGAGCTTGCTTTCTGTTGCAAGTCTCCAATCACAGTAAACACACAAGGTGTGCGCATACACAAGGTATGCGCATGAGGGTCATGGAGTCAAGGAGTAGGGTAAATTTGCACATGCACACACGAATGCCTCGCAAACCCATTCAGTGCTTGGCCTGATGCTCTGGCTTGCTTAGCGGCCAGCTGGGCAAGGTGCTTTGATTTCCTGCAGGATCAACTCGCCTGTGTCTTATAAGTTATTATAAGTAAGACATGTGTCACGACTCGTGACTCACGAGTCGCACCCAGCGCCATTAAGATGCACGACAATGAGGGGCACCGAATCAAACCACCGCTATGATCAGGGCTGCACTTTGCTCTGTCCTTGCCTGTGCTGAGCAGTCATTCAGCACCAGCTCGAGCATGAGCGCTCACAAGTTTGAGGCACTATTCTTTGGGCCCTTGCAGCGGCGTCGCTTAGCATTTCATCAGGTGCACAACTCCAGAAGTGAGACAGGAGCTTTTCTATTGCCTTTACAGGCAGGAGCAGTGGACCAGTTCATGGCGAGGAGCAGGTGCACAAAGGACAATGCTTACTTGAAAGGTGTGATGATGGCAACGGCTCCAAAAGGCCATCGTAGCCCATTGCTGGTCTGGCCCCGGTGGTCTCCTGGGTTTGTGAATCCGCGTGCAAGGAAGCGCACCTGCTCAGGCAGATGCATATGCACTGGATTTGTGACCCTGCGAGCTTAAATGCAACTGCTCAGCCGAGCCAGAGAATTATAATAATAGGTGCTGAGGCACTCTTAAGGCATGCCGACGCCAGCTGGGTTTGCCTCTCCCCCTCACCTGGCGAGGCACCGTTGAGGAACTGCCCTGGCCCAGGCAGCCGGCCAATGCCCTCCAAAAAGAGGTTTGACAAGGATTACCCTGGCATGCTTTAGGCTTGGGCTTGGCATGATGCTTTTACTTGGCCTCACACATGAGACATGCTCTATGGAGTGGCTAGGCTGGTTCACCCGTCTTAACAGAATGATCTAACAGGACAGATCAATGCCTGGCAGTCAGTTTGGGCTTCTGGGCAGCCCGCCATTGCATGCATCCTCAACGCCCTAGTGCAAAGCCTCACTTCTGGTCTAGCCTGCAGCCCTCTCTCCTCAGGGAGCTCGAGCAGTTTAATGCTTGATACGCTCACAGCTCACCTGGTCACCACTGAAGTTCTCAAAGAACTTGCGCGTGACCACCACCTCTGCCATCGCTTGCGGAGAGCTTTTGGGAGACACCCTCTGAATCAGTCGTGCGAAGAAGTGTGCAACTTCCGGGCGGCGCAGCTGCTCTGCCATGCGCAACGATATGTCCCCGTACAGGAGGTACCTGCACTCATGTGTGTGCAGCTGCTGAATGACGCATGTGTTTGCGGGCACAAGGGTTGTGGCCTCAGTGTTAGAATGCATTGAGTGGAACACAAGTGCTTCACGCAAGTTGTGATCAATTAAGATGGAGATTAAGCACATGCTGAAAATGTAGTTTTTACTAGGAAGAATTGGCAAGCTTAAGAGGA
>LKMJ01005442.1_pt1 | contig 11993 bp, 11 predicted proteins | sample 643391 | NCBI WGS metagenome assembly LKMJ01 (sample SAMN04112250, study PRJNA286221) | soda lake metagenome | biome: soda lake; feature: Kulunda Steppe; material: water; isolation source: sample PL-Br10 brine of Picturesque Lake | place: Russia: Kulunda steppe | collected 2010-07
CAAGCTCGCCGCCGCGCGCACGGCCGGGGCCGATCACCTGATCGACGGCGGCGACGGCGACCTGCGCGCCGCGCTCAAGGCGCTCGGCGGTGTCGATGTCGTCTATGATCCGGTCGGGGGCGCGCAGGGCGAGGCGGCGCTCGCCGCGCTGCGCCCCGGGGGGCGGATGGTGATCATCGGCTTCGCGAGCGGCGAAATGCCGCGCATCGCGCCCAATCGACTGCTCGTCAAGAACATCTCCGTGCTCGGGCTCTACTGGGGCGGATACCTCGCCCTCGCGCCGGAGGTGTTGCGCGACAGCCTTGCCAGATTGCTCGATTGGTATGAACAGCGCCGGCTGGCCCCGCATATCGGGCATGTCCTTCCGCTCGAGCGCGCGGCCGAGGGGCTCGAACTTCTGCGCACGCGGCGCGCGACGGGCAAGATCGTGATTCGGATGGACAATGCCTCCACGGCGCAAGGAAAGGCTTGAAAAGCGCCCGCGACCGACCGATATTGCAATCAATCGCGGGGCCCGTGCTGGCGCCGCTGCAACTGATGACACGGAGGTCGCGAATGGCAGACTATCAGACGATGCGGGCCCGCGCCGCGGCTGGCACCCGCACCGCCGAGATCGACGCGGGGCTTCGCGCCCACATGAACAAGGTCTACGGGCTTATGTCCGTGGGCATGCTTCTGACCGCGGGTGTCGCCTGGGCCGTCGGGACGACCCCGGCGCTTCTCGCGATCTTCCGCGATCCGGAAACGCTCTCGCCGAACCTGCTCGGCTGGGTGGCGATGTTCGCACCGCTGATCTTCGTCTTTGCCTTCGCGGGCATGATCAACCGGATGTCCGCCGCCACGGCGCAGCTGTGCTTCTACAGCTTCGCGGCGCTGATGGGCCTGTCGATAAGCTGGATCTTCGTCGCCTTCACGGGCATGTCGATCGCGCAGACCTTCCTGGTTACATCGATCGCGTTCGCGGGGCTGTCGCTGTGGGGCTACACCACCAAGAAGGACCTGTCCGGCTGGGGCACCTTCCTGATGATGGGGGTGATCGGCCTGATCGTGGCGATGGTCGTCAACATCTTCCTGCAATCGCCGGCGATCATGTTCGTCGTGTCGATCCTCGGGGTGCTGATCTTCGCCGGGCTGACGGCCTATGATACCCAGTCGATCAAGAACGAGTACATCCAGCACGCCGCGTCGGGCGACCAGGAATGGCTCGACAAGTCGGCGACGATGGGCGCGCTGCGGCTCTATCTCGACTTCATCAACATGTTCATGTTCCTGTTGCAGTTCATGGGGGCACAGGAATAGCGACACGGGTAACCGCCTCGCGCGGCACGAACGAGAGAGGCCCGCCGCACAACGCGGCGGGCCTTTTTCATTGGTGGCGCAGGTGCCGCCTATCCGGCGCGACGCGCCATGGCGTGCAGCTGCGCGAGCGCGGCGGAGGCGAGCCGGGCCTGGGCGTTGTCGGAGCGGCTCGTGAGCATGATCGGCACCCGTGCGCCGAGCGCGATCCCCGCCGACTCGGCCCCGGCCATGTGGATGAGTTGCTTGGCGATCATGTTGCCGCTCTCGAGATTGGGCGCGACGAGCACATCCGCGCGCCCCGCCACCGACGACTCGATCCCCTTGGCGCGCGCCGCCGAGGCCGAGATCGCGTTGTCGAAGGCCAGCGGGCCATCGACCAGCCCGCCGACGATCTGGCCGCGGTCGTGCATCTTGCAGATCGCCGCGGCGTTGAGCGTCGAGGGCAGCCGCGCATTCACCGTCTCGATCGCCGACAGCAGCGCCACGCGCGGCAACGCGGTGCCTATCGATTCGGTGAGCTCGATCGCGTTGCGCACGATATCGGCCAGCGTCTCGAGGTCCGGGATGATGTTGATCGCCGCGTCGGTGACCATCAGCATGCGCGGATAGCCCGGCACCTCGAGCGCGAAGACATGGCTCAGCCGCCGCTCGGTGCGCAGCCCGGTGTTGCGGTCGAGCACCGCGGAGAGAAGCTCGTCGGTGTGCAGCTTGCCCTTCATCAGCGCGCCGGCGCGGCCCTCATGCACGAGCTGGACCGAACGCTCCGCGGCGGCGTGGCTGTGGGCGACATCGACGATCTCGAGCCCGTCGAGCGACAGTCCCGCCTCCCCGGCGGCGGCCTCGATGCGCGCGCGCGGGCCGACGAGGATCGGGGTGATGATCGTCTCGTCGCGCGCCATCAGCGCGCCCCGCAGGCTCTCGGCGTCGCAGGGATGCACCACGGCGGCGGGGACGGGATCATGCGCGCGTGTGCGCTCGATCAGGGCGCGAAAGCGGCCGCCCCCGCTGTGAAGGGTGACCTCGGGCAGCACGGCGCGCGCCCGGCGCACCTTCTCGCGCGGCGCGCGCACCGTGGCGGTGCCGCTGATCAGCGTTGCATCATCGGCGTCGCTCACCCGGCAGTCGAACACCACCCGGCCGGTATCGGCCTTCTTCTCGGTCGCCGTGACCCGCACGCAGACGGTATCGCCCACCCCGACGGGCTTTTCGAAGCGAAGCGACTGGTCGAGATAGATCGTCCCGGGCCCCGGAAGCTGCGTGCCCAGCACAGAGGAGATCAGCGCCCCGCCCCACATGCCGTGGCCGATGATCTGGTGAAAATCGGTCTGCGCGGCGTATTCGGCGTCGAGATGGGTGGGGTTCACATCCCCCGACATCACCGCGAAGAGCTCGATATCCTTGCGCGTCAGCGTGCGCTCGATGCGCGCCGTGTCGCCGATGGCGATCTCGTCGAAGGTGCGGTTCTCGATGAAATCCATGCCTGTCCCTCATCGCTCAATCACGGCGAGGATGGCACGCCGCGGCGCGCCGTGCCAGAGCGCGCGGCTTGCCTTCGCCCGCCACGCCGCTAGGGTCCGCGCGGTCAGCGGCGGGGGGTCATGGCGCGCAGCATTCTCATCACCGGCTGTTCCTCGGGCATCGGGACGGATGCGGCGCGCACGCTGCGCGAGCGCGGTTGGCGGGTTTTCGCCAGCTGCCGGCGGCAGGGCGATTGCGACCGGCTCGCCGCCGAGGGCTTCGACAGCTTCGTGATCGATTACGAGGACCCGGCCAGCATCGCCGCGGGCGCGGCGCGGGCCATCGAGCTCGGCGGCGGGCGGCTCGACGCGCTGTTCAACAATGGCGCCTATGCGATCCCCGGCGCGGTGGAGGACCTGCCGCCCGAGGCCCTCTCCGCGATCCTGCAGGCCAATCTTGTGGGCTGGCACGATCTCACGCGGCGGGTGATCCCGGTGATGCGCGCGCAGGGGCACGGGCGGATCGTCAACAACTCCTCGGTTCTGGGGATGATCGCGCTCAGGTGGCGCGGGGCGTATGTGGCGTCGAAATTCGCGCTCGAGGGATTGACGGACACGCTGCGCCTCGAGATGCGCGACACGCCCATCGACGTCGTGCTCATCGAGCCGGGCCCCATCGCAACGCGCTTTCGCGCCAATGCCGCGCGTCAGTTCGAACGCTGGATCGACTGGGAAAACTCGGCGCGCGCTGAACAGTATCGCACCACGCTGCGCCGCCGCCTCTACGACGCCGAGGCCGGCACCGACCGCTTCGAACTGCCCGCCGCCGCGGTCACGGCCGCCCTTATCCGCGCGCTCGAGGCGCGCCGTCCCCGGCCGCGCTATTTCGTCACGGTCCCGACGCGCGCGATGGCGCTTGCGCGGCGCGCACTGCCCGGCCGGCTGCTCGACGCGCTTCTGGCGCGCGGGTAATTCGTCCTCGTCATCCGGGCGCGATTCGCTATATGGCGATAGAGCGGACAGGAGCGCACAATGCTACGCGACGACCCACTCTTCCTTGCGGCGGCAGCGGCATCGCTCGGTGTCCTCGTGATCCTGATCATCGGCGTGGCGAGTTTCGCGCGCGGTGGCGAATTCAATCGCAAGCACAGCAACAGGCTCATGCGCTACCGCATCTATGCGCAGGCGGTGGCCGTGGCGCTGATCGTGCTGTTCATTGCATGGCGCGGAGCAGGCAACTGACATGGTGGTTCTCAACAAGATATATACCCGCACCGGCGACACCGGCGATACAGCCCTCGGAAACGGGGTACGTGTGGCCAAGCATGCGCTGCGGGTGCAGGCCTATGGGACCGTCGACGAGCTGAACGCCACCATCGGCCTTGCGCGGCTGCACGCCGAGGGCGAGATGGTCGAGCGGCTGTCGCGGATGCAGAACGATCTTTTCGATCTGGGCGCCGATCTGTGCCGCCCCGAGATGGAGCGCGACCACGAGGCCGAATACGCGCCGCTGCGGGTGGCGGCGTCGCAGGCGGTGCGGCTCGAAGCCGAGATCGACGCGATGAACGAGGCGCTAGAGCCGCTGCGCAGCTTCATCCTGCCCGGCGGCACGCCGCTCGCGGCGCATCTGCATCTGTGCCGGACCGTGGCGCGCCGGGCCGAACGGCTCACCGTCGAGCTCGCCGCGATGGAGAAGATCAACCCCGCCGCGGTGACCTATCTCAACCGTCTGTCCGACTGGTTCTTCGTCGCCTCGCGCGCCGCCAACGCCGCCGAAGACGGTGACATATTGTGGGTTCCGGGCGCCAACCGCTGAGCGGCGCGGCGCGCGCAGGCGCATCGCACGGCCCGCGCGGCGGGCGCGAAACCACCCGCCGCGCCGGCAAGCGCGTCGATTTTACCCTGTTGTCCCTGGCGCCGAGCCGCTAATCAGAGCTGAGGCGCATCACGGCCTTTCGGGGCCCTAAAAGGGAGTGACACGCAGATGAAGGTTCTCGTGCCGGTCAAGCGCGTGATCGACTACAACGTGAAGGTCCGCGTGAAGGCGGATGGCAGCGGCGTCGATCTGGCCAACGTCAAGATGTCGATGAACCCGTTCGACGAGATCGCCGTCGAGGAGGCGATCCGGATGCGCGAGGCCGGCTCCGTCGAGGAGGTCGTCGCCGTCTCGATCGGCGTCAAGCAGGCGCAGGAGACGCTGCGCACCGCGCTCGCCATGGGGGCGGATCGCGCGATCCTGATCGTCGCCGCCGACGACGTGCACACCGATATCGAGCCGCTCGCCGTGGCCAAGCTGCTCAAGGGTGTCGTCGAGGCGGAAAAGCCCGATCTCGTGCTGTGCGGCAAGCAGGCCATCGACAACGACATGAACGCCACCGGCCAGATGCTCGCCGCCCTGCTCGGCTGGAGCCAGGCGACTTTTGCTTCGGAGATAACGCTCGGCGACGGGCAGGCGGATGTCACCCGCGAGGTCGATGGCGGGCTGCAGACGATCCGCGTGAAGCTGCCGGCGATCGTGTCGGTGGATCTGCGGCTCAACGAGCCGCGCTACGCGTCGCTGCCCAACATCATGAAGGCCAAGAAGAAGCCGATGGAGGAAAAGACGCCCGCCGATTACGGCGTCGATGTCGCGCCGCGGCTGAGCATCGTGAAGACCGGCGAGCCGCCGCAGCGCCAGGCCGGGGTCAAGGTCGGCTCGGTGGACGAGCTGGTGGAGAAACTCAAGCAGGCGGGGGTCGTGTGATGGCGGTGCTTCTTCTGGCCGAGGTTTCGGGCGGCGAACTGGCGCGCGACGCGACCGCGAAGGCGCTCGCCGGCGCGAAGCAGCTCGGCGAGGTCACGGTGCTGTGCGCGGGCGCGGGCTGCGGCGGCGCGGCCGAAGCCGCGGCCAAGCTCGACGGGGTCAGCAAGGTGCTGTGTGCCGACGGCGCGCATTACGGCCACCAGCTCGCCGAGCCGGTCGCCGATCTCGTCGTCTCGCTCGCAGGCGAGTATGATCACATCTGCGCCCCGGCGACCACGGCGGCCAAGAACGTGATGCCGCGCGTAGCCGCGCTCCTTGACGTGATGGTGATCTCGGATGTCTCCGCGGTGATCGACGCGGACACGTTCGAGCGCCCTGTCTATGCCGGCAACGCGGTGCAGACCGTCAAGAGCGCGGATGCCAAGAAGGTCGTCACGATCCGCACCTCGAGTTTCGACGCGGTCGTCGACGGCGATGCGGCGCCCGTCGAGAAGATCGACCCCGCCGCCGATCCGGGGCTGTCGAGCTGGGTCGAGGACAAGGTCGCCGAGAGCGACCGCCCCGAGCTGACCTCGGCGGGCGTCGTCGTCTCCGGCGGGCGCGGGATCGGCTCTGAGGACGACTTCGCGATGATCGAGAAGCTGGCCGACAAGCTCGGCGCGGCAGTGGGCGCCTCGCGCGCGGCGGTCGATTCGGGCTTTGCGCCCAATGACTGGCAGGTCGGGCAGACCGGCAAAGTCGTCGCGCCGGAGCTCTACATCGCGGTGGGCATCTCGGGCGCGATCCAGCATCTCGCCGGGATGAAGGACTCCAAGGTGATCGTCGCGATCAACAAGGACGAGGAGGCGCCGATCTTCCAGGTCGCCGATTACGGCCTCGTCGCCGATCTCTTCGAAGCGGTGCCGGAGCTGACCGAGAAACTGTGACGCGCAGCGCGCGCGGCGTCTTGCGCGCGCCCGCGCCGCGCTTACCTTTGGCCGGGCAATCGACCGCGCCAAGGGGGTGTCGCGTATGACCTGGTCCTTCCCGATCGGCCGTTTCCTCGGCTCCGAGCTTCGGGTCCATGCGACGTTCTTCCTGCTGCTCGCCTGGGTGGCGGCGGCGGCGTATTTCATGGGCGGCGTGCCGGCCATGATCGAGAACACGCTGTTCATCCTCGCGCTGTTCACCTGCGTGGTGGCGCATGAATACGGCCATGCGCTGATGGCGCGGCGCTACGGCATCGCCACGCCCGACATCACGCTTCTGCCCATCGGCGGGCTCGCCCGGCTCGAACGGATGCCCGAAAAGCCCGGCCAGGAGATCATGGTCGCGCTCGCGGGGCCGGCGGTGAATGTCGTGATCTGGGCGGTGCTGGTGCTCTTCGGCGCGGAGACCGATCTCGAGCGGCTCATGGAGATCGAGGACCCGGCGGCGGGCTTCATGGGCCGGCTCGCCGTGGTCAATCTGTTCCTGGTGCTGTTCAACATGCTGCCGGCCTTTCCTATGGATGGCGGGCGGGTGTTTCGCGCGCTCCTGTCCACGCAGATGCCGCGGGTGCAAGCGACGCGCGTCGCGGCGACGGCGGGGCAGGTGCTGGCCTTCGGCTTCGGCTTTCTCGGGCTGTTCGGGGGCAATCCGCTGCTGATCCTGATCGCGGTGTTCGTGTTCATCGCGGCGTCGGCCGAGAGCTCGGACGTGGCGATGCGCGAGCTGGCGCGCAATCTCGGGGTTCGCGACGCGATGATCACGCAGTTCGAGTTCCTGCGCCCCGACGCGACGCTCGACAGCGCCGCAACCACGCTGATCCGCACCACGCAGCACGAATTTCCCGTGCTCGATGCCGATGGCTACATGATCGGGTTCCTCATGCGGCGCGATCTCTACAAGGCGCTCGAGTCGGGTCCGCGGACGCGCCCGGTCACCGAGGTGATGATCACCGATGTGCCCGCGCTCAATGTGCGCGACAAGCTGGAGGCCGCAATCGACGCGATGTATCGCGAGGGCAAGCCCGCCGTCGGCGTCACCGGCCCGCGCGGGCATCTGATCGGCTACATCACGCCGGAGAATCTCGGCGAACTCATGGTCGTGGGCGGGCGCGAAGCCTAGGTGCCGTGCCCGCCGCCGTAATCGTTGCGCGCCGGCGGCGCCCAGCCCGCGGGGGCGCCGCCCTCGGGGCGCAGAACCTCGACGCGCAGCGGGTGACACGCCGCCGCGTCCGAGGAATGCGCCGATCCGCAATCGCCGCCGGGGCAGGCCGAGAGCGCGCCCAGAAGGTCGATCTCGGCAAGGAACTCCAGCGTGTCGCCGGGGCGCACCGGGCTCGCCTTCATGAAATACTGCCCCGTCCCGCACAGGAAGCCCGTGCACATGAACACGTTGAGCACGTCATGGACGTGCCCCTCCGCCGCGTCGAGCGACAGGCCCGTCTCTTCGGCCAGCGCGCGGGTGAGGTTGGAATGGCAGCAATGGTGGTAGTCGGTGCCGGTGAGCAGGTGATTGGTGTAGGGGTCGCAGCGCGTGCCGATCACGTCATGCACCGAGCCGCCATCGGCGTCGAAGCCGTACCAGTCCAGCGTGTCGCGGATGATCGTCGCCATCGGGCGCAGATGCGGAAAACCCGACCACATCCGGTCACCGACCGACAGATGCGTGCCGTGCAGCGCGCGCGTCTTGCCGGCATAGAACCGCTCCGAAAGATCATCGGCCGCCCACAGGTTGAGATCGCCGACCTGCGGCCCCTCGGTGCTCACGATCCGGAAAACATGCCCGGCCGGCACCCGGAAGCACCGTGCCTGCCGTGGCGGCACGGTTATCCCGGCCATGGGCGCGGCGCCGTCGCGCGCGGCGTGGTAGGCGGCGAGATCGGGCGCAGGCAGGGTCTCGGGCGGATAGGAGACCACGGCGGGCGCGGCGCGGCGGGTCTCGGCGTCGGCGGGGGGCGGGGTTTCGGGATGCGCGGGCTTCATCTTCGGTCCTTGTCCTGATGCGTCCCTGTGTGCCGCGCCCGGGGCGCCGGTGCAATCGCGCCCTTTTCCCGCGCGGCGCGGACGGGTAAGAGGCCGCGCCATGAGCACCACACTCGAGGACGCCTATGATGCGCTGATCGCGCGCGATGGGTTGCACCCCGACCCCGCGCAGCGCGCGGCCCTGCGCGAACTCGCCCCGATCCGCGAGCGGCTGGAGACGGCCGCGCCCGCCCCGCGCGGGCTGCGCGCGCTTTTCGCCAAGCCGCCCGAGCCGGCGAAGGGGCTCTATCTGTGGGGCGGGGTCGGGCGCGGCAAGTCAATGCTGATGGACCTGTTCCACCGCGAGACGCGCATCGAGGCCAAGCGGCGCGTGCATTTTCACGCCTTCATGCAGGAGATCCATGCCGGCATGACCGCGGCGCGCAAGCGCGGCGTCGATGACGCGCTCGCTCCGGTGGCCGATCGCGTGGCCGAAGGGGTGCGGCTTCTGTGCTTCGACGAGATGCAGATTAGCGACATTACCGATGCGATGATCGTCGGGCGGCTCTTCGAGCGGCTCTTCGCCGCCGGGGTCGTGATCGTGGCCACCTCGAACCGCCCGCCTGACGAGCTCTACAAGGACGGGCTCAACCGGCAGCTCTTCGTGCCTTTCATCGAGCTTATCAAGGCGCGCATGACCGTCTTCGAACTCGAGAGCGCGGCCGATTACCGCCAGCACCGGCTCGAGGGGGCGCGGGTCTGGTTCACGCCCAACGACGCCGAGGCGCGCGCCGGGATCGCGGCGATCTGGCGCGACCTGACCGGCGGCGCGGCCGGTGAGCCGCTCACCCTGCGGGTGCAGGGGCGCGATGTCACGATCCCGGCCTTCGCGGGCGGGGTGGCGCGGGCGCGGTTCTGGGAGCTGTGCGGCCAGCCGCTGGGGGCGGCGGATTATCTTGCACTGGCCGAGGCGGTGCGGGTGCTGATCCTCGAGGACATCCCGATCCTGTCGCGCGGCAATTTCAACGAGGCGAAGCGCTTCGTCACCCTGATCGACGCGCTTTACGAGGCGCGGGTGCAACTCATCGCGAGTGCCGCCGACCGGCCCGACCAGCTTTATGTCGAGGGGGCGGGCGCGTTCGAGTTCGAGCGCACCGTGAGCCGGCTCATCGAGATGCAGTCCGAGGGCTGGGGCGCGTGATCGGCGCTGGACCGCGCGGCGCGGGCGCGGTACATCGCCCCTATGAGTGACGTGCCCGCCCATCCGACGACCTCCGAGCCCCTGCGCCGCGCGCTCGGGGAGCGGTATCTTCAATACGCGCTCTCGACGATCATGCACCGCGCGCTGCCCGATGCGCGCGACGGGCTCAAGCCGGTGCATCGGCGCATCCTCTATGCCATGCGCGAGCTGCGGCTGGCCTCCACGGGGGGCTTTCGCAAATCCGCCAAGATCACCGGCGACGTGATGGGAAATTACCACCCGCATGGCGACGCGGCGATCTATGACGCGATGGCCCGGCTCGCGCAGGATTTCGCGATGCGCTACCCGCTCGTGGACGGGCAGGGCAATTTCGGCTCCATCGACGGCGACAACCCCGCCGCCCCGCGCTACACCGAGGCGCGCATGACCGCCGCCGCCGAGGCGCTGCTCGAGGGGCTCGCCGAGGATGCGGTCGATTTCCGGCCCAATTATGACGGCACGCTCGACGAGCCCGAGGTCCTGCCCGCGGCCTTTCCCAACCTGCTGGCCAACGGTGCGAGCGGCATCGCCGTGGGCATGGCCACGAACATCCCGCCGCACAATCTCGGCGAGCTGATCGATGCCTGCCTCGCGCTGATTGAGACGCCTGATCTCGACGCGGCCGCGCTCATGGCGCATATCCCGGGCCCTGATTTTCCAACCGGTGGCGTCATCGTCGAGCCGCCCGAGAACATCCGCGCGGCCTATGCGAGCGGGCGCGGCGCGTTCCGGCTGCGCGCGCGCTGGCAGACCGAGGATCTCGGGCGCGGTACCTGGCAGATCGTGGTCACGGAAATTCCCTACCAGGTGCAGAAATCGCGCCTCATCGAGCGGCTCGCCGAGCTCATCCAGGCGCGCAAGGTGCCGCCGCTGGCGGATGTGCGCGACGAATCCGCCGAGGATGTGCGCCTCGTGCTGGAGCCGCGCTCGCGCAATGTCGATCCCGAGACGCTGATGGGGTTGCTTTTCAAGAACAGCGATCTCGAGCTGCGCGTCTCGCTCAACATGAACGTGCTTGTGGACGGGCGCACGCCGCGCGTCTGCGGGCTGCCCGAGATGCTGCGCGTGTTCCTCGATCACCGGCGCGAGGTGCTCGCCCGGCGCGCGCGCCACCGGCTGGGGCGCATCGCGCATCGGCTCGAGGTGGTGGAAGGCTATCTCGTCGCCTTCCTCAATCTCGACCGGGTCATCGCCATCATCCGCGCCGAGGATCACCCGCGCCCGGTTCTGATGGTGGAATTCGAGCTCACCGAGGTGCAGGCGGAGGCGATCCTGAACATGCGCCTGCGCAGCCTGCGCAAGCTCGATGAGATGGAGCTGCACAAGGAGCGCGAGGCCCTGACCGCCGAGCGCGCCGATCTCGAGGCGATGCTGGCCGATGAAGGCGAGCAGTGGCGCCGCATCGGCGCCGAGCTGCGCGACATCCGCGCGCGCTTCGGCCCCGAGGCCGAGGGCGGCGCCCGTCGCAGCGATTTCGCCACCGCCACCGAAATCGGCGATGTCCCCATCGAGGCGATGATCGAGCGTGAGCCGATCACCGTGCTGTGCTCGAAGATGGGCTGGATCCGCGCGATGAAGGGGCATGTGGCGCTCGACACCCCCTTCAAGTTCAAGGATGGCGACGAAGGCCGCTTCGCCTTCCATGCCGAGACGACGGACCGCCTACTGCTGCTGGGCACCAATGGCCGGGTCTACACGCTCGCGGCGGCGAACCTGCCCGGCGGGCGCGGCATGGGCGAGCCGGTGCGACTGATGGTGGATCTGCCCAACGAGACCGATATCACCGCGCTGCGCATTCACCGGCCCGGCGCCAAGCTGCTCGTGGCGTCCTCGGCCGGAGACGGCTTCGTGGTCGCCGAGGACGAGCTCGTCGCCCAGACCCGCAGCGGCAAGCAGGTGCTCAATCTGCGCGGCGGCGCGGTCGCGCGGCTGGCAAGGCCGGTGGCGGGCGATCACGTCGCGGTGGTGGGCGAGAACCGCAAGATGCTGGTCTTCGCGCTTGAGGAGCTGCCCGAGATGGCGCGCGGCAAGGGCGTGCGGCTGCAGAAATACAAGGATGGCGGGCTGTCCGACGCGATCACCTTCACGCTCATAGACGGGCTGAGCTGGCGCGACCCGGCCGGGCGCACGCGCACCGTCACCGATCTTGCCGAATGGACGGGCAAACGCGCCACCGCGGGCCGCATGGCGCCGCGGGGCTTCCCGCGTGACAACCGATTTACCTGACGCGGCTTTACCCGATGCTGCGCGATTGATGCGCCGGCGCGGCTCGGTTACCAAGAGGCGCGCCCGAGACGAGGTTTCGATGACTTCACCCGCCCCCGCCC
>LKMJ01005443.1_pt1 | contig 11992 bp, 20 predicted proteins | sample 643391 | NCBI WGS metagenome assembly LKMJ01 (sample SAMN04112250, study PRJNA286221) | soda lake metagenome | biome: soda lake; feature: Kulunda Steppe; material: water; isolation source: sample PL-Br10 brine of Picturesque Lake | place: Russia: Kulunda steppe | collected 2010-07
AGGAGGAGGAGGAGGAGGAGGAGGAGGAGGAGAGCCGATGGCTGCTTTTGTGCCTGGCCGCCTGGTGCTCTGCCTGCCATTGCTTGCACAAGCTTTGGCCAAAGGATGCCTGCTTTGTAAGGTGAAGGCTTGCCAACCAAGCTTAGCCTCCGCAGCCAGTGGCCCGAACTGGCGCACTAGGACTTGCTGCACCAGCGTTTGGAAGCTTGCACAGGCCCCACGCGCTCTCGTGCTGAGCCTGGGTGTGTGTAGCACACAGGCAGCTGCGTGCCCAACACAGGCAGCTGTGTTGCACCGCATCGGATGCGTGGGTCGTGCGGCTCACGGACTCCACTTTGGCTCTGCCCGCTTGTCTAGCTCGAGCTGCAAAGGCCTGGGCCGGTCACGTGCCCTGATCAAAGCTCTGCAGAGGCCTCAGGTGCCACAGGCTGCCGCTGCTCCGTGCGTCCCAACACTAATTGGTGCGGAGAAAGCAATCCCAAACCCGAGGCGGCAGTACAGATACTACACACGCCTCACACAACAGCGCGTGCCTCCACTGCCAACAGTGTTTGCCTCCGCTTAGAGCAGCCGTCGCACAACGAGTGCCTTTGGCAGCGATTGCACTTTGAGCACCCACTGCCTGTGGAGAAAGCCAGCGGCTAGCGCACAGGGGGGTCAGAGCGCATGTACACAGGCGGCCACACGCTCAAGCACACATCAGTGCTGTGGTCACAGAGTGCACACCCTTACGCACAGGCCCTTTCCCAACGCCTGACAGGTGTGAAGGTGTGACCATGGAGGGGCTGGCGGTTGTGGCCCACTTCCCAGGCCTACGCTCGCTGCAGTGTAATCAGTGCAATGGGCTCCAAAGCGGCAGCCTGGTGCACCTGACAGGTAGGCGGTGGAGTGCCTCAGGGGGGCTCTTATGTGGAATAATTCTTAGGGGGGAAGGGCAGTCTTGCGGTGCGCCTGTGGGCTTGCGCGTGCGTGCCTCTGAGAGCCGTGCAACTTCACCTGTGCATTTGTTGTGCCTGGAGCTGCACTGCGCTAGGGCACACACACACCCCACAGCACAGAGCACCTGCGCCCCTTGCCTGGTCTGATCCTGCCCGTGCAGGCTTGCGCCACCTACACTTTGGATTGGCATGCATCCCACCGCAACCACTTGTGCCAGCATGGAGGCCACCCCACTCCAACCCCCCAACCTTGCTCTTGCAGGCCTGCACCACCTGCACACCCTGCAGCTTGGGTGGTGCATAGGGCTGGGAGACGAGGACCTGCAGCATCTGTCCCACTTGACCTGCCTCACCTGCCTCACCCTTAGCTACACCAAGGCCACAGACGAGGGGCTGCGCAGCCTCCTGCCCATGGCCCGCCTTAGCCACCTCGACCTGCAGGTGAGTGGAGTGTGTATGTGTTCATGTGTGTGCATGTGTGTACAAGTGAGGGGGGTGTGCGAGTGAGCGTATGCGCAGAAGCGTTCGTCTGACTGTGCCTCTGTGTGTGTGTGTGCGCTCTCCTGCCTGTGTGTTCAAGTGCGTGAGATTGGAGCTCAAGTGTTTTGTGTGCATGTGTCTATGCATGCCTGTGTGTTGCATTGAATCGCAGCGGAATCTGAGCCTGCGCGCATTGAGTAGCTGGGAGGATACACAGATCCACTGCTTCTTGCCGGTGCGCAAAACACCTGTGACCAGGCCTGCCTCCTCTCTGCATCCAATATATCAGCTGCCTGCTTCATTCTGTGTCTGCTTCAAATCTTGTCCGCTTCCCTCTACACCCTTTGGATTGTGCCCAGGGCTGCGCCGTGACGGATGCCGGCTGCTCAGTGCTGGCGTCTGCGCCCTGTGCCCAAAACCTCACACACCTCAACTTGGGGCAGTGCAGCCGTATTGGGAATGCAGGTGAGGGGGTGGGCGCATGCGCTGTGCCTCACATGTACAGGAGTGAGCACGCTTATTCCCTCAGTGCAGGTGCACTTGTGATTAAGCAGGCCTCCTGCTTGTGAACATTGCACGGCTCCCAGGCTCCATGTGAAAATTGTGAGCATGGACCCGATCATAATGGTTGTGTGCATGATGATGATTATGAGCATGGACGGGATCATATTGGTTGTGTGCAATGATGATGATTATGAGCATGGACGGGATTATGATGGTTGTGAGCATGATGATTAATGTGAGCATGGACGGGATCATGATGGTTGTGAGCATGATGATAAATGTGAGCATGGACGCGATCATGATGGTTGTGAGCATGATGATTAATGTGAGCATGGACGCAATCATGATGGTTGTGAGCATGATAATGGTTGTGAGCATGGACGCAATCATAATGGTTGTGTGCAATGATGATGATTGTGTGCAATGATGATGAATATGAGCATGGACGGGATCATGATGGTTGTGAGCATGATGATGATTATGAGCATGGACGCGATCATGATGGTTGTGTGCATGACAATGATTGTGAGCATGGACGCGATCATGACGACACACCACCTGCTTCCGCCGATCGCTGCTTTATTCCTGGGCAGGCGTGGCGGCATTGGCAGCGCGCTTGCTGTACCTGCGCAGTCTGGACCTGGCGTACTCCGGCATTCAGGATTCAGGGCTGTCCAGCTTAGAGGTGTGTGCCTTGGACTGCCCAAAAAGCGGTGAACACCCGGCAGCTGTATTAAGAGGTGGTGTACCATGCGCACAGGCTGTGACAAATTACACACAGTGGCTAGGAATAGGAACACAGAGGGCGCCTGGCAAAAATAGGCAGCATCATGGAAGGCGTGGGACAGGGATAGGCAGTCCTTCTCACAAGGTACACCCTTGGTGCACTGGGGCTGGAGTCTACTCTGTCACATTTGCAAACCTGGGCTACATGTGTTGGAGTTGAGTGTGCCGGCTTGACATGTCACTTATGCACGCGGTGCTGTGTCACATTTGCAAACCTGGGCGATATGTGTTGGAGTTGAGTGTGCCGGCTTGACGTGTCGCATACGCACGCAGTGCTGTGTCACATTTGCAAACCTGGGCTGCATACGTTGGAGCTGAGTGTGCCAACTTGACGTGTCGCATATGCACGCAGTGTTGTTACCTGCTATGCAAACACTGCAAGAGCTGACCTGCCTGGACCATCACTTCTCCTCCGTTTTTCAGCTACAAAGTCACTGCATGAAGCGATACCCTTGAACCTTTGCTCTTGGTCTTCTGTTTCCAACAAACTCACTCTTATGTTCCCTGCGACACAGTCACTGCAAGAGCTGACCCACCTGAACCTTTGCTCTTGGTCTTCTGTTTCCAACTTTCTCACTCTTTTGTTTTCAACAAACTCACTCTTCTGTTTACAAAAAGCTCACTCTTCTGTTCCCTGCGACACAGTCACTGCAAGAGCTGACCCACCTGAACCTTTGCTCTTGGTCTTTTATTTCCAACAAACTCACTCTTCTGTTCCCTGCGACACAGTCACTGCGAGAGCTGACCCACCTGAACCTTGATTCATGCCGCATCGGGGATGCAGGCTGCAAGGTAGGTGCAGCGCGCATTTCTGCGTGGACGCGCAAGGTGAAGCTGTATGGGTGTGCTTGTGTGTGTTGCCCAACCGCGCAGCTGGGAAACCCATGCAGCGCACAAAATGCAGCCAGCGCATGCAGGCTAGGCGGGCGGGTCCCGCCAGCGTTCACAAACTTCCACTCTTGTGCCATCACCCTTTCCGCCTGTGGGCACCCGTTTACCCAGGCTGTGCTGGTCTGGTCAGACCCTTGGGGTGATACACCAGGGTGGGTAACCCAGCCAGGAATGCACTCCACAGGTAGGCAAGGACTTCTTAAAGCGGGACTCATTACTCAGACAATAAGGAGGCCATTGCCAAAATCCCAGACCTTTTGCGCTTTGGCGCCCCCACCCCCATGAGTTGGGGGGGCCCTAATGCTACCAACTGCCATGCAGGCGCCCCCCCGTCCCAGTTCCCTCCTTACAGCAGTGCTGCTGCTGTGCATGTGCAGCTGGCAGCTTCAGGCTGCTGCAGATGCTATCAGCTGCAGCATCCCTGGGTGTGTGCGCAAGTGACTCATGCCAGTGGCATCATGAGACAGGCTTCTTGGTACTTTGCTGCATGCACCGCTTGCGAGCAATTCCTTGCACAGTAACTGGGGGTCATGCAACTGCAGACACCATTGCTACCAGGGCCTTGAGCATTGATCCTTTCGTGGAAGTTGACATCTTGGGGGGGTGGCTCCTGATTGCAGGTGCTCAAAAAGCTGACCACGCTCAAAGCCTTGAACCTTGGGGATACCATGGCAGGGGTGAGTGCATCACCAAGCCGCGGCCCTGAAACCCAGCAGCATGCAATTGTGCGTCTTTGTGGGAGAGGAAGGGGGTGAATGCGCACATGTGTATGCGTATGTGTGAGTGTGAGAATCTGTGTGCAAATCCTGTCAGCAAAATCTGTCCACGTCAAGTGGGAGGCATCCAAGTCTTGTTCTGCTGAGAATGCATTGAATAGCAGATCAAGCCGTGCGCATCACACCTGGCTAGGTAGCTGCCAGCCCCACCACAAATAGCAGATGTTTCTCAAATGCCTTTTGGCAGAAAAAAGCTTTTTCATAAGCAAATGGCATGCTGTTGTGTATTCATGGCAAGAGCTGCTCAATACACACTACAATCTCTGATTGGCACACATGTGCACACAAGCGTGCGTGTGCACGCCCATGCAAGAAGCAATCCTGATAAGAGGCTGGGTCCACTCAATGGTGCACTCTGCATCCTCGTGCGCAGGATTTGAGCCTCATGTACCTGACCCGCACCACCTCCCTGAAGCGCCTCAGCCTAGCGTACACAAGGGTAGGGCTCTGGGAAGTGCGTATGCAGGTGCTGCCAGTGGCTGGCGTGTGGGAGCGGCTGGGCAGCTGCGCAAAATGTTTCACAGTGCACACAGGCTGCCGCTGGTAAAACAGATCCACACAGACCGTGACTCTGTGCTTACAGGCACACCTGCGTGCCATCAAACGTGTGCACGAGTGTTCCTAGCAGGACAACATCCCTCCTGCTGGGTGCCTGGCCCTTGGAAGCCACCAACACATGCAACGCTTGCGCTGAATGCACCCTTCCCTTGTTCAAGTTTTCCCTTTGCTAGGCGTTAGGCGTGAGGGTGTAGGCCTGCCAGTAACAAGCAGTCTGTCCAACCGGTGCTGCCTGCTGCATTTGCTGACCGGGGATGCTGAGTGCTTTGGACATCTGCTGCAAAAATGAAGGGATCGACAGAGAATGAGAACCCAGTGACCAAACGCCCTGTGCGCTGCGCAGGTAACAGACGCAGGGCTGCAGGCTCTGCGCCACCTCACATGCCTGCGGGACCTTAACCTGGATGTTGGTAAGTGCCCCGGGGTTGCAAACTCTGCCCCCCACTTCCCCCCACCTTGCAACCGCAAGTTTGTTCAGGAACAGCTGGCTGTTGTCAGGTGCAACCTGCAGTGTCTCTGCTGTGTGTCTCTGCTGTGTGTCTCTGCTGTGCCCCGCGGCCATGTGCTGCATGTATGCACAGACCTACCCTACTACCCGGCGGTGTCCCACACACATAAATTGGTATCCCACACACATGACGCAGTGTCCCGCGCTTATACAAATTGTGGCCTTCACCTTTTCGCCGTTGGCGGCCTTGATTTGTGCCACTTGCACTGCTACAAGCCAATTGTTTTGTTGGTGATGAGTATGCATGAGATGGACCTGCACAAGCGCTGTCGCTGCTGCTGGTGGTTGCCTTGACCTGACAGGCTTTAAAGCGTTGATGAACTTAGGCGCTGGCCTACATGCAGGGTGCAAGCCAGCCATAAACACATGCGCTCACACATGCGCGCGCACAACAACACACTCAGGGGGTATAACAGACACGGGCCTGCACGCCTGGGTGAGCAAGCTGACAGCTCTGACGGCCCTTGACATGTTTGGGGCCCACATCACTGACAACGGCGCAGCCATCATTGCCGGGAACCTCACTAGCTTGCAGGTGACTTCGGGCGCGTGCGCAAACGCGTTCACACGCACACACACGCACATGCGCACACACATGGACAAGCATGCATGCAATCTCAACGTTTAGATTAACAATGCTCACGTGTGTGCACGAATGCAGAAACGTGCACAAATAGAGCCTTTGCTTGCCCACACACGTATAGACCTACTTTTTTACACAGGCTCAGATGCAAATGTCAGGCTAATGACTCGCAGGGGTATCATGTGTGTGTGTAAGTGTGGATAATAACCCTGGTATCTGCTCAGACGAGCACACACAGTGCCCTACTTAGTCTGGACGATAGCCTGTGATCAGGTAGATGCTACTGCTGCTGCTGCTGCTGCTGCTGCTGCTGCTGCAGCTGCTTGACAGCAGCAAAAGGTTTCCGTACCTACCTGCAGTGTCACGGCCTCAGCCAAGGTTGACAGCCAATGTGATGTCATCAGCAAGCAAAGTGCTTTCCTGGACACATTCCAAGCTCTTTTGCACCTGCTGATCTGTTTCAGCTGGTACCTGTTTTGACTAGTCACACCCGCACCCAACTGTGGCTGTTCATGGGTAATCAGCCAAGATGCCAGCATGCAGGTATTGAGCTTGACATACAAAGGTTGAAGAATGAAGAGCAATGCCTGAGGAATGGGACAAGTCTGGGCAGGCACCAGAAGCTGGCTCTCTCTGACAGAAAATGCGAAAACAGCGAGCATGCATGTGTACATGCTGTTTGCAGCGGCTGGAGCTGTGTGGGGGTGCCCTGCGCGACTCGGGCTGCTTTTACTTAGCCACCCTCTCCACGCTGACATGGCTCTCTCTTGCACAGGTACGACATGTTACATTAGATGAACTCACAACATGGTGGCTCATTCGGCACGTTGAGCAACGTGTGACTCATTTGTATGCCCTCCTGCCCTAGCCTGCATGTTTGTTCTCTGTCTGTGTGTTCTCTGTATAATCTCTATGCGTGTGTTCTCTGAGTGTTCTCTGTCCATGTGTTCTCTGTGTGTTCTCGAGTGTTTTCTGTGTGTTCTCTGTGTGTTCTCTGTCCATGTGTTCTCTGTCCATGTGTTCTCTGTGTGTTCTCTGAGTGTTCTCTGTGTGTTCTCTGAGTGTTCTCTGTGTATTCTCTGTGTTCTCTGAGTGTTCTCTGTCCATGTGTTCTCTGTGTGTTCTCTGAGTGTTCTCTGTGTGTTCTCTGTGTGTTCTCTGTCCATGTGTTCTCTGTCCATGTGTTCTCTGTGTTCTCTGTGCGTGAGCACGCTGTGCACTTATGCATGCACGCATGCGTAATTGCCTCCCTTCTTCTACATGAGCGAGGCAAGGTAGTGACCATGGCCATAGACTAGGGTGTCCATCTTATCATGTCTTCATTGCGTATTGGCGCACACCAAACATGCGCATAATCTGCGCTGTTGCCACAAAATAGCCGCTGGCAGCAGCTCTAAGGAGCAAGCCTGGTCCCAGCCCGCAGTGCCCTTGTTCATCAAACCTACTCCTGCCTTCCTCGAGTGTTTGGTGGCTTCATCCTCACACACACCTTGCATGAAAACCTCGTCAGCCCCCCGCAACCAACCTCTGCCTATTTTCTCCACGCACGCACCAAGGCACCATGCCTCCATGTACACCACAAGCTAGGCCCCACTCTTTCATGCAATTTGCACTACGTGCAGAACGTGCGGATCAGCAACGCAGGCCTGAGGGCGCTGACGCAGCTGACCAACCTGGAGGTGCTCAACTTAAACCTGACGTCCATCTCACACCGCGCCAAGGAATACATCCTGCAGTTCAAGGTGTGCACCCCTGGGCACGCTCCTATTGCGCGCTTTGCATCGCCTTTTCTTTTCTTTCCCTGTCCTCCCCTGCACTCTAAGGCATGTTCCCCAGTAAAGCAGCAACTGGCCCGGCACTTGGGCAACTGCAAGTGGAGGGTCTGGATGTCACCATGATTGGTTGAATGCTCCTTTGAAGCATCTGGACCATACCTTGTGGATGTGCCTACACTCAGCAGTGTTGGGGCTGGTGCAGGGGCCTGGATGCTCCTCAAAATGGCCCCCCGCTTCTCCATGTGGTGTATATAGTTGCCTTTGGGTGAATCGCCCACCCCCCCTCGCCGTCGCCGTTGCCCACCTTGAGAGAGCACGTGGTGCATGTGTCGATGCATGCATGTGTGTGTTTTCAACCTAGACAGTAACACGCCTTACAAGAGGTTTGCTCATGAATGCATGTGTGCGCAAATCCACACAGGCTCTGCGGGCCCTCTCCATCTGCGACACACGCGTGCCGGACTACAAGGTCAAGGAAATCCAGGCCGCTGCGCCTAAGCTGCTGATCAAGCACAGGTGTGTGGTATCAAATGCACGCAGTATGGAACATGGCACTGCAAAGGTGGAGTGAACAAGATAGACCCAAGAAGTGCAGGACACAACTGAGGGCCCCCAGCATGGGTGGGGCTCCTGCTCTCATGTTTGCCTGGCCGGCTGTGCTAAAATTTAGGCACAATTTAACATTGGGTCAGCGTACATCTAGTCCCCACTTGGCAGTGTCTGTACTTCGCGGCTGCAGTGCATGTGTGACAGAGTTGTCGCATGTGTGGCTGCCTGCCAGGCCACATCCGTTTGTACAGTTTGCTGATTGCATGCACTCTTTGAAAGCTTTGCTAACCGTGTGCATGACTTGAGCATTTTGCTTACCACATGCGCCATTGATACATTTTGCCACCTGCGTGCGCCACCAGCAGGGTGAGCATCTGTGTGGCTTCCTGTTTGGCTATGCTTTGGCACCAGGAGCACCGCACCAGCACATCACGTGCGGTGCCTGCACATCGCCTGCACATCACCTGCACATCACCTGCACATCACGTGCGGTGCCTGCACATCACCTGCACATCAGGTGCGGTGCCTGGGTGGGCCGCCCAAGCAGCACATGTGCAAGCCGCAGCGACTCGCAGTTTGGTGGGCTGCCCTTTGCACACACGTTGGGTGGCCCCGGCGCATGTGTGCTGCTGTGCAACCGACCTCCTGCGGTGTGCTGCTGTGCAACCGACCTCCTGCGGTGCGCTGCTGTGCAACAGACCTCCTGTGGTGCGCCATGCACGCATGCAGGTACAAGGAGCGGCCAGGCATGCTGTGATGCCCTCCATCCACCAAGGCCTGCTCTGCGCGCATGCCACCGCCCACCAAGGTGTACTCTACGTACACACCACCTGTGGTCCCAGGAAGCAAACTGACGACTGGCGTGGCAAGCGTCAACTTGTCATCAGCAAGCCACAAAAGCCAAGACTTGCAATGTGTGAACTAAGGCATCATATTGGTGGCTGCCCGCCCCCGCTCTGGGTGGCCAGTTCTACGCGAAGGCCCAAGCAGGGTGCATGGCAATTCTCATGAGCTGGTGGCCAGGTGCTAGTGGTGCACCTGCTACTCAGGTGGCTGCATCACATGCGAGCGCTGGAGGTTATGTGTGTTCGTGTGCATACACATGGTTCTTCCCTGGCCTTGAAGAAACCCAGCGTATGGTGGCTCTTTGACCTACGTGGTGGCATACTATGGTGCGTAGTACGGTGGCTGTTTGAGGTGGCTGTGCACAGCATTGCAGCTGCAATAGTGGTGTTGCTGAGGTAAAGGTGTGGGGGGCCTTGGCACTTCCACTTGCTTGCAGAGATTGGCAACGGGTGAACCTCTGCCACGCCTACTGCCACTGCCGTCCCTGCTAGTTACACCGTGCTCTGTGTAACTCACACATACAGGCCCATTCACCAGGTCCCTGACACAGCCCCATGCACACCCTCACACATGACCTGCCTAGTTCTCACCCGCCTCTGTGTGGGCCTATGAAACCACTGTCTGTCTCGTGCTGTGCTGCAACTGCCAGCATCCTTGTAACAGCATACATATAAGCAGTGCTACAGCTGATCGACCTGTGCATGTGTGAGCTAGTCCATGCAGGCACATGTTCTGCTGAAGTTGTTCAGATTTTAGGTGGCAGAGGTTTACGCAGGATGAGGGACATGCCTTGTAAATTATGAGGTGCTGTTTGTTGGGGGAATTAGTGCAAGGAGCATGGGTATATCACTAGCGTGAATGCATTATGCAAGAGAAGTGTTGTTCCTGTTGTTCTTATCATTGCTTTTGCTATCAGCCATTAAAATGTACCAACGCCTGATGTGGGGTATATTAATTGCCCCTTTTCACTCCTGTCAATATTGCAAGTGCGCATGGTGTACATAAAGTGCCAGCCTTTTCAAACTTTGGAATTCAATATCTGTTTGCAATATGCACATGTGTAGAGCTGAGCGATCCAGAAAGCCAGTCAATGGTTTATGGCACCCTGCTGGTGCTCTGGTATCTGGTTTGATGAGCATGACACCTCAAAAGATGCTCGTGCTGGCCGTCATTCCATCTGTTTTCACTGTACCAACGCTCTTTCTGCCGCTGGTAATCAATGCTGCTCTGTGCCTGTACACTGGTAAAACAGTTGACAACATCATGATGGAGGCTGGCTTCATTTTCTTTCCCTACCTCAGAAAGCCTGAAATGCAGGTTGCCTTTTTATCTCTAATTTATTGAATGATCTTGATTAGTTTGAAAGAATTATGTCATTACGTCACTCTTTGTATTATGCGGTATGAGGCTCTGAAGTTCTGTTTTGTCTTACTCTTCCATCTACTCCAACTATCTTTGTATTATATGGCATGAGGCTCTGAAGTTCTGTTTTGTCTTACTCTTCCATCTACTCCAACTATCTTTGTATTATACGGCATGAGGCTCTGAAATTATGTTTTGCTTTACTCTTCCATCCACTCCAAGTTATACACCTGGAACTTGCAGGCGCGAGCTAAAAGTCTATGACAAACATTTTAGATGCGCCAAAACATCTTAAAGCAGGAAAGTTTTTGGCGCACTACAATGGTGGACTTTGCCTTTTGCGCAAGTGGTGTGACAGTGTTTGTCATGTTGAGCCAGCTCATGAATGGAAAGGCTAAAGAATGCTGCTAAGGTTGGTAGTAGTGGGTTGTTGTCGTTTTGTTGTGGATTTCAGGACCGAGCTTCTACATTTTTGGGAGCCTTTCTACAGCATCCCCCCTAGAGGGCGAAAAGTAAACAATTGATCTACCACCAGTGGTGCGCTCAATCTACAACCAGGAAAATACGGCCTCTCCCCTGCCAGTGGACCACAATCCCAGATACCTCTATTTCTGGAGCAAGCACCCTTGCGACTAAGTCTTTGGAGCCATTTCCAATGCTTTGTTCTGGCTTCAGAGAAGTTCTCTGTCTGCCATCCTGTGTATAATTATCAACTCATGCATTGTGCCCAAAGACATGCTACTAACTCTGCCATAGCAAACAATACTGAATCAGCCACCTTCATGTTTATTCCATGTTGGGGAGGACAGATGAGCACCAACCCCAACTCAAAACTTTTCAACGCCTACCCCCATTTATGTTGAACTCGAGGGACTACTTCCTCATTCAACTTTGACTATGCCACCCCTTCGTTGTGAATCAACAAAGAAATTTTACTCCCTTGCTGGAGTATGCAAAAATAGTTGCTTTTGGAACACTGCAGCACGCTTGCGCCTGAATAATCACAATCCAACCTGGATCAGGGTCCTGGCTCGTGACATGCCTGAAGCAAATTGGAAGCACAAACACTGTCAATGTAGCACATCAGCAATGATCCAGTTCTCAATGCCCACTACCCAAAAATCGAAACTGGTTTCAAGAAGTCAAAAAAAGGTCCTCTTGAATACCGACACATACATATTTTCAACCACAATCAAGAATGACTCTTCCCTACACAATCTAGCCCACACTAAGTCAAGAAGGTGCTTGATTGGAAGGAGTGAGCACGTCCGTAAGTGTGCATCATTCTGATTTCGTTCTGATTCAGTTATTAATCTTCTGATAATATTCTTAATCGGAACAAAGTTCTGATTGGTTCTGAATAAGTATAACCAAGATCTGATTCAGATCTAGGGTACTAGGAAGCGCCTGAAGTGGGGAGCTGAGTGCCGTGTTGA
>LKMJ01005445.1_pt1 | contig 11991 bp, 17 predicted proteins | sample 643391 | NCBI WGS metagenome assembly LKMJ01 (sample SAMN04112250, study PRJNA286221) | soda lake metagenome | biome: soda lake; feature: Kulunda Steppe; material: water; isolation source: sample PL-Br10 brine of Picturesque Lake | place: Russia: Kulunda steppe | collected 2010-07
CACACCGAAGCTGAGTGTGGGGAGTTGCAATGGCTGAGCGTGGCACACCCAAGCTGAGTGTGGGGAGTTGCAAGGGTTGAGCGTGGCACACCGAAGCAGAGAATGGGGAGTTGCAAGGGTTGAGCGTGGCACACCGAAGCTGAGTGTGGGGAGTTTCAATGGCTGAGCGTGACACACCGAAGCTGAGTGTGGGGAGTTGCAATGGCTGAGCGTGGCACACCCAAGCTGAGTGTGGGGAGTTGCAAGGGTTGAGCGTGGCACACCGAAGCTGAGTGTGGGGAGCACCCTGCCCACTCTGCAACCAATTGCTCCAGAGCTTGAGCGTGGTACAGGGCACAAGGCACAAGCAGGAGGTGCAACGCAAGCTGACAGGCCACGAAAGGCGATGGCGCGTGCCCTGAATGGTGACACATAAGAGGGTGGGCCCAAAACGAGAGGCAGGGCAGGCCCGCTTCAAAGCAGGGCTTGGTTTTGGGGGCTGCAGGCCACCCCCCTCACCGCCCCTTGGTGAACAGAACACTAACAAAACACCAGCAAATCCGGCTGCCCTCCCTCCTTGCCATGAATGAGCTGCTTCGGTGTGAAGAGTCTAGCTGCTCCCTTTGCCACCCCCGAGCTATCACAGCGTAAACTGAGTGGAGCGCTGCCACCTTGCCCACAGGCGGTACGGCGCGTGCTGTACTGGGCGCTGTGCGCGTGGAATGCGGCCGTGCGCCAGGCCCAAGGGGCGCGGGAGCTGGCCATGCACTGGGCTCAGCACAGCCAGTCTTGCCTGATGACGCAGGTGTGTGGGGGTATGCATATGCGGGTGCTTGTGTTTAGGATGGGTCAGCATATGTTTGGTTGCGTGGGTACGTCTGGGTGAGGGTGGGGGTTTGGGGTTGTAAGCTCATGACTGCTTGCATGATGAGCGTGTGTGCATGTGTGCATGACCATGTGCATCACATGGACAGGTGCAGGCGCACAGCTGTGCTTGCATGGCTGGGTGCATTACAAGGACAGGCAGGTTCGTCCTTGTTTGTGGGTGTGAGCAAGCTGACAACCCAAGCAGGCATCGGGCGTGCACTGGTGTGTGCAGCTGTGTGTGTGCATAACAGGGGTGGGGGCACATGGAGCGGGCTTGTACTAAGGCCCCCGTTGAGCAGCAGGCCTCTAGGATTTCATCAGGGGCCTTTTGCTGCAGGGCCCCCCCTTGGCCTGCCTAGATGGTGCGCCAGCATGAGGAGCTGGGGGGCTGTTGGGCCGCACCTCCCAGGGACCAGAGCCTGTACGTGTGCCCACAAGCTCCACGCAGGGCATGTGTGTGGGCTGAGTATGCTCCTACACACACAGGAGGTGCATGAAGGCCGAGCATGCTCCTGCGTGCATGGGAGGGGCGTGCGCCTTGGTGCCTTGGGCGGCCATTTTGCGTGCTGCTGCACCTTGCTGGGCTCTTGCAGGTGCTGCTGGGCTGGCACCATGAGGTGGTGGACAGCAGGGCGCGGGAGCAAGCTGCAGAACGGCATGCGGCCCGCGCAACCCAGGTGTGGTGTGTGTGTACCTGTGCCTGTGCGTGTGTGCCTGTGCCTGTGCCTGTGCGTCAATATGCCCAGCTAAGCCGTTGACGCTGATGCCCCCAACAAAGCCATCAACGCCAGTAACTTGGAGACAGCGAGTCTGACGCCATTGCCCATCAGACCTGCTGCGCTGCCCAAGATGGGGCGTGAAGGGACATGATAGGTTGCTCCCAACCCCTCCAGCAACCCCAATGCCATCAATGATGCAGCGCATGGGCAGCATGGCCTGCAAGCATGAATGCCCCTTGTGCGCATGCACACACGCGCGCGCATGTGCTTGCATGTGTTTGTTTTGCTGGTTCAGGCCAAGGTGCGGGCGGCATTACAGGCCTGGGGGAGGGTGGTGGCTACACTGGCGCAGGCACGGCACTTCGCGAACGCACGCGCGGAGGTGCTCCAGCAGGTACCGCAGGGAGGGGAGCGGGGGGGAGAGCCTTTGGGGGGGAGGGGGTGCCCAGGCAGCAGCAGGCAGCGCAGTAGATGGAAGCCTCAGAGGCAGTTGTGCCTGCATGAATGTGGGCGCGCAAGTGCACCAGACACGTACACAAACACAATGCAAGCAGCAACACACACACACACGTACATACACACACGCTGGCACACAATTTGATGCTGGGCGTGCACTCTTGTCACCTGAGATTTGTCGATGTGACGATGCCCACCATAGCTTTTGGACTCGCCGCTGGGAATGGCCTGGTGATGGCTCTCTTCTCCTGCTCCGTGCATCAATGCTCTGTGACGCACGTGCTCATAAACAGGTGCATAGCTCTCTGTGACACGCGTGCGCTCTCACACAGATGCATAGCTCTCTGTGACGCGCGTGCTCATCAACAGGTGCATAGCTCTCTGTGACACGCGTGCGCTCTCACACAGGTGCTGCTGCGGTGATTGACACGCACGCGCTCCCACATAGGTACATGGCTCCCTGTGACACGCACGTCTTCACACACAGGCGCTGCTGCATGAGGCGCTGTGGCAGTGGATGGACTTTGTGGTGGCACGGAAGGCGGCATCCACGCAAGCTGTGCATGCACTTTTCAGGATGTCTCGCCTGCGCCTGAAACTGGTGCGCACAGCCTTGCGCGCAAGTGTGCTTGTACATGTGTGTATGTGTGCGTATGTGTGTGTATGTAGGAAGAAGCTCTATAGTGGCCTGTGTGCATGGGTGGGTGTGTTGGTGCCTTGAGAGATGGGCTCTGCGTGAAAAGCTGACGGCAGCTTTGCACCTGCATGTGGCTGCCTACAAAGCATTCTTTGTAAGGAGCGATGTGGCGAGGGAGGGTCAAGAAGACGCGCAAGGCCGGGGCTCCTGCAGAGCTCTTGCGCCGCTCCCATGCGCCCCAAGGCACTGTGTGCATGTGTGTGGAGGGGCTGCAAGCAGAGCGCCTTGATGCTCGGGATGCACGGGTGCTGCCTGGGGCTCAATTGTATTTGTGCCGGCCAAAAGCCGGAGTGGGTCCCTAGAGGTGACGTGACCCCTTTCCCTTCATTGATGTAGGAAGTGATTTTACTGCCTGTAGGGAGTAAGTCTACTGCCTAAGCTTTTCTTTTTCTCTTCTTTTCTTGTTGTGGGTCCCACGCTCGTGTCCTCTCCCGCAGGCGTTCTCAGCCAACTACTCGTTGTTGCAAAGACCACCCCTTGTGCATTTGCCTGCACGTGCTGGTCATACATGGCCGCGCGCGTACACCATGCATGCTTCACGCATGCCCGCTTCCGCTCTTATAGGGGTATGCTTGTCCCAAAGGCTGCACACAAGTTGTGCAGAGGGAGCCATTGTCGACAGCGAACCGTGCCCTGCTGTCTGTTGATCTGCTACAGAGGTTTTGTCTTGTTCATGCATGCAACAGCTTCCCCGGCCCTTCCTGCAGTGCTGTGGTGGCCTGCACCCAGCTGCAGCAAAGGCTCTGTGCATACACCCACAGGCTTTTCCAGCTCTGCGCCACAACTGCTGCTGCACACTCACACAAGACTGCACTCACGCCAAACTGCACTCACACCGAACTGCACCATACCAAAGCGCACCCATACCTAACTGCACCCACACCAAACAGACTGCACCCACACCCAACTGCACAGGCCCTGGAGGCGTGGATGGAGGGCGTGTGGATCAAACAAAGCTGGGCCACTGCTGCCGGGCGCGCAGGCAGCTGGCACTTGCGCAGGCGTCTACGAGTCTGCTTGGCCGCCCTGCGGGGCCATGTGAGAACAGCTTGTGCCATGCAGGCCACAGTGGCTGCGGCTGTCATGCGGATCTCCTCTGGTGGGTGCACGCCCATGCAGCACAGCACGAAGGCGTGCTGCCTTGCTCCATGATGTTACACTTGCAAGCGTATATGAAAGGAGCATGGAACGAGGCTGGCAGGTGCTCCGCATGCCAGCAGTGCAGGGATGCTCCTTTCACCACGGGACCTCAGTCACTTGATTGATTGATTGTTCGATTGATTGATTGATTGATTGATTGATTTGTTGATTAAGTAGATTTATTGATTGAGGCGTGCTGTGGGCCCCTGAGCGGATTGCATGCCGCGAGCTTGAATGGATGCAGTAGCCCATCCTGCGCACATGCATGCGCATGCACACAACCGCACACAATCGCACACACACGCGCATGCACGCAGTGCGCATGGCAACTGTGTTGGCTGCGTGGGCGGCCCACACACAGCGCGCCGCGGTGCTGCGCCACCGCGCGGCCGCCCTCACGCGCCACCTGGACATACGTCGGCTGGCGGCGGCCATGGTGGGCTGGGCCGGCGTCACCAAAGACTCCCATGCACTGTGCGCAAAGCTGAGCAAAATGGTCCTCGCGCGCAGTGACAAGCTCCAGGTGCGCATGCGTGTGGCCCAGTTAGGTGGTCCTCGCGCATGGTGAGCGGGCTGAACGGTCCCCGCCACGCTGTCAGGCTCTCACACACGTGTGTCAGCACAGACGATTGTCCGAACACTGAACACTCCCGGGGTGAGCAAAAGGCCCCTCCCCCCTTGCAAACCCGCAGTGCCTTGGTGCAGTGTTGAGCGCGCGTGCATGCTTGTGTGCCGTGGCTGTGTGTGATGCCCTTGGGGAGAGCAGGTGATGCAGGCGAGCGCGTGCGCAGCAGAGAGCAGGAAGCAGTGCGCAGTCAGGCAGAGCGCCAGTTGCAAGCATGCGCTCACAGACGCTGCGATGAAGAGCAGGCCACGTGTCTGTACGCTGCCCCCGCCCCTGAGTGCAGCGCGCGGTCCTCCAAGAGTGGGCAAGGTCAGCGCACTTGCGCGCCAAGGGGCGGGAGATGCTGGCACTGTGGGCCTTTGACTACACCCAGGTGCGCAGGGCATGCACGCATATCCACATGCACACATGGGCACATAAGATGAGCCCAACACAAACATGCACAGGTGCACGCACACGCGTACACATATGCCTGCGCATGCACACGCGTGCACCCAAGCACACACATGTGGCCTGTTTGCGGCATGCATGTAGTGTTGTCCTTCACCCGCGTGCGGGGGCATGAATGCACACAACCCCTCCTAGGACACACACGCACACACACACATACACACACGCGCGCGCACTTTGCCCTAGTTCCAGGCGTGTGCAGGGACCACAATTGCACACACCTTTAGTAACGGCACACACACAGGCTTGTTGTGGGGCTTGTGGACCTTCAATCACGCGCTCACACGCTTTGGCACGGGCCGTGCAGGCTTTTTGGGGTGCTGATCCACACAGCACGCGTCTGTAAGGGAGCTGCTTCTGCCCTCAGAGCCAAGGTCAAGGAGATGCGTGCCTGCAACTGAGCTGATGCTTGCTGCTGATGCTGCTGATGGTGATGACGGTGGTGATGCTGACGCGGATGGGGATGGTGATGGTGAAGGTAGTGATCATGCTCATCTGGGTGCGCAGGGCATGCTGGGCTGGGTGCTGCAAGGCTGGCGGGAGCAGGCGCAGGCAGGTGCGGCGCGCCAAGCAGTCGTAGCAGCCGCGAGCAAGGTCAGGGGCTCTCGCGCGCTTGCTCACGCGCTGGCGGCATGGCAGCGCTGGAGCAGGGCGCGCAGCCTTGCTCAGGCCTTGGTGGCGCAGGCGCTGAGGTGCGTGCATCTGCAGGGGCGTGGCGTGTGGGCGTGTGTCTGCATGTGTGTGTGTGTGTGTGTGTGCATGCACGAGGGATGCATGGGTGGGCCTGTGGGCGTGCGTGCACGAGGGAGGCCCTTTGGGTGCAGGCAAGGTATCCCGACCAGGCATCAGTACAAAACATGTGCATGTGCATGCATGCAGTCTCATCCCAGTGTGTCAATACCAAGGTTAGCAGGTGGGCAGGTGGCTGACAACGTGGGTGAGATCTATAGGTGGGTAAGATCTAGGTGGGCGGTGAGGAGGAGAGTAGAGGTGAGCAGACACTAGGTGTGGGCAGGTACGTACAAGCATGGAACAAGCTTGAAGCGCACAAGCGCACACAAAAGAAGATGAGTGAGCATGCAGCGGGTGAGCTGGGTTGCAAAAAAGGGCACACGCACGTGTGGCTCACCTGGGACGCACACGCGCACAAACACACACACACGCACAGCGCGCACATGCCAACCACTCACTCACATGCGCACACCCGGTTTCCTCCCCTGCCGCACTCCCCCGGTGCAGGCGCAGCGCACTCCGCAGCCTCCGCAGCTGCCTGCGGTCCTGGCATGCCGCTTGCGAGCACCGCGCGTGGCGGCACGGCCTGCTGGTGCTGTGGGTGCAGCGGCGGAGCGCAGTTGTGTGCCACGCCGTCCTGGTGGCATGGCACGCGCGCGTAGTGGCGACCAGGGTGCTGCGGCGAGGCATGGACCGTCTGCATTGGCGGCGCAATGCAAGCCTGCTGCAGGCGCACGTCCGCATGTGGCGTGAGGCGGTTGTAGAAAACAGGTGAGCAGGAAGGGGGTGGGGGGGAAGGAGGAGACGTCTGGCACTTGGGCATTGCCATTTCCTTTTCATTGTGAGGCGAATGATGTGATCCAAGATGAGCAGCATGTTTTTTTCCATTGCACACACCCCCAGATGGTGTCCCTCCGCAGGAAATATGCTTAGTTGTTCCCACAGACACGAGTGTGTGGTGCGTCTGCCGTGTTTAACCAGGACAACATTGGACCCCCTTTTTTCCTTCATGATTGCTTTTCTTTCTACAAGCAGGCTAGCAGCAGTCGCACTTTTTGACTGAAGGCCTCATCCTTGCGAGCCTTGTAAACCTCGTGCATGTGCTGGGCCTGGCTCAGGGATGCCGCAATGCAGGCTAATCCTTGAGGGCATCAGGGAATGTGCAGATATGAAGTGACATAACATATAATAGCGATGACAGCCTGCTATTGGCTAAGGAATTCGCATCCAAACGCCAGGGAATGATCTGTAGGCGTGCTCTGCTGGGAGGGCTTGCGTTTGTACCCACAGCAAGGCTGGTCTCTGTACCTCAGGACCCCCATCCAAACAGAAAGGAACTGATGCTCTTCAAAGATGGCACACATGGTTTCTATTGTGCACAAGATGTCTGCATGCTGTGTGTGTGACGTTCACGTGCTGAATGCATGCGTGGCAGGCGGCGCTTGGACGGATTGAAGCACTGCATCAAGCGCAAGAAGGTGGCATTCCAGCTGTTCAAGGACTGGTACTGGCAGAGTTTCGACCATGATGTGCAGGTGGGTGAGCACAGCATGCGAGTTTCGACCATGATGTGCAGGTGGGTCCTTGCATGGTGGACCCATGCTGCATGTGCATTGCCTTGCAGACTGGGCTCCCTGATTCCAGGCAGTGCCTGCGAGCAAGTGAATTGTGCCCATGTCCTCAAATTCACATCGGCTTGCGAATGTTTTCAAGCGTTTGATGGCAGGGAGCAAGCGCACGTGCATGAAAGCTTGCTTGCTTTAAACACGGGCCTCCTTCAAAATGTATCGAGCATCTGCCCCCAAGTGGCTGCCAGCCTCCTCCTTCACTTGCTGCTTTGTGTCTCGGCCTACAAGAGGGCCCCTGCAACAATGCAGCGCACGCCGCTCCATGTCACGCCAAACAAGCTTCCCCCCTCATCCTCTATGCAACACGTCGCTGCGACACACCGCGGGGGGCGCCTGCCTGCAGGAGACGATTCGGCGCATGTTCCACACCACCTCCAGCGCCACCCCCTCCCTCCCTCGCCCCCTCCTGCCCCGCCCCGTGCCCCGTGCCGCCCTGCCTGCCTCCTCCAGCTCCGGCGCCCCCCCTCAGCACGGCCGGCCGCTGCAGCCGCTGGCGCAGCAGCAGACCATCGCTGCGGCCGCAGCGGCGGCGGCCGCGGCACGGAGGCCGGGTGGCAGTGCAGCTGGGCTGGGGATGAGTGGCATCAGCGCACACGCGCTGCTGCGTGGCAGTGTGCACGCGCGCTATGGGCGGGAACCTGGTCGCTCAGAGCACCATGGCCATGGTGTCAGCAGCGGGGTGCTGATGGGCACAATGCCAAGGTGCGTGTGGCATATGCAGGCCGGTACCACTGCGGAGCAAATTCATGAATTGGTGGCGGGCGTGTGTGCATGAGTGAGTGCGTGTGCTGCGTGCATATGATCGTGGTACATGGTGGGCAAGGCCTGCCCCAAAGGGCGTGGTCACCAATGGCCCTGCGCACTGACCCTCCCTTCTTCCGTGCACCACCTGCTCCTCCCGCTCCCACCCCCCCCACCCTCTCCCTGCATCAGCCCCCCACTCCCTGCTTTTTACGCCCCCCCTTACCACTGCAGGCCAGGCCCCGCTAGCCCCAGCACGCGCCCTAGTATCCTGACCACCCGGCCAGCCACGCAGCCCCCTCCCCTCACGGCCTCCTTGCGGGCGCGCCCTGAGCCTGGCACCCCCACCAAAGCCGCCCCTGTTGCAGGCCCAGAGCACACGCATGCAGTGGCGCAGCAGGCCTCTCCCGGCCGCAGCACGCGGCAGGGCTCCCCTGACGGCCTGCCTGCAGCCTTTGAAGGCAGCATGCATAGCAATGAGCTGTTTGTGCCACGCCTCATGGGCGGGGCGGCACGCAGCGCAGCGGAGGAGGAGCAGCCGCGCAGCGGGCAGGTGTCTCAGGGCCTGAGTAGCCCTGAGTGGGGGACCCCTGTGAAGGCGGGCGTGGCTGAAGGGGAAGGGGTGGGGAACGGGGTCGTGTGCTTCGGGCGCTACAACGACGTGTACAGCGAGAGCGACGGGGATGAGGGTGAGCTGCCTGAATTCGCGGCCTGACAATGCGCAGCCAGGGATGCACTTGTTCTGCGCGAGAGCCTTGTGGGGAATGGGAGTCCATTTGGAGTCAAAACGCTGCTGTACAGCTGCTCTGCAATATTGCAATGGATGTTTGTAGGGGTGCTTTGGTGCAGTTGTAGGCTGACAGCGCCTCTTGTTCTGTAGAAGTGGTCATCGTGATCACTAGGTCAGAAATCATTTTGTACATAAACACCTTTCAGCTTGTTGACAGGCATTGACGTATCTATGAAAGAGCAGTGGCCAGTTTACATTTCATCATGGATGAGTGGTCTGTGGTCTACGCTCAGTGGGTGCTTGATCGCTGGCTAAAAAAGGCTCACTCAGCGCGTGGCAGTGACCAAAACAGGAGAAATTTCTCAATTTCTCAATCAGAAAGGAAAAAAACACAGTGAAAACACTCCCTACATTGATAATGGAAAAGGGGTTGCCTAGGGTCAAGACACCGTGTGGCAAAAGTTTTCTCGACTCAAGTATACTGAACCAATTGGGCGTGCAGCTTGAAGGCAAGCTTGGTAGCTTTTTGAGAATTGAGACCAAGGGACTTGAAAGGCTCCAAACTGTACGGGCTGTAAATGGTTCCACCTATTTCCAGAGGGATGGCGTGGAGGCTAACCTTGCCTGCAGCTCGCCGCAGGTGCTGACGAAGCTTACTGTGCTGTCCATTGGCGGCTTCTAGTTGGCTCCTTGGTCTAGTTTCTTCGCAATACTCGACTTCCACAAGATGGATGTGCCGCTGATTGGGAGTGAGCTGACTGGAGTCCCTGGGCAAAGGAAGGTTTGCTGGCGCTGACACTGAGAGCCCCACCCCCTCTGCATCCTGCCCTACTTCTTAATGCGCACCTAGGGTGGGCAGCGCATGCTGGTTTCCGCTACGAGTATGGCATCTGGACAACTAGTATTGAGTCTTTGCTTGGTATGGAAGCGTCGGGGGAAAAGCCAGCCAGGGATGGTTCTGTTGAATCATCCTTCAGGGATCTGTATGTTTTGTAATGCTAATGTAGGTAGTCTAGTAGACGTTCTTCACTGCCAACATCCATTTGAGCAAACCTCCCCCTAAGGAGCCTGCTGTGATGGCTTTCATGATAAGTCTACAGGCAATATTGTGGCGCTCAGTAATCTGTCCAGGTCTGGTGCCGACAACCTGATAAAATGTGTAGAGCACTGTCTCTTTTGACACAAGCAATTGAAGAGGGTGCCTGTGCAGTAGCTACCTACTTTAGTGGGATTTTTCTTCATCTCAAGGGCAATTGTCTGGTCATTGTCCAGAAAGCGTTGCCAATTCAAGTTTTAATTTCATTATTCACAATGTAAGCGAGATGAGAGGATGATATGTGCGGAAGATGAAATGGCAGACCCTCATATTACAAGTGTTGTTGATCAAATGGGTATAGGCAACAAGCATGTATGGTGTTACTGTATAGTTGTGTTTATTTTACGAATTTAGGAACATGCTGCCGTTCCATGCACGCATCCCAACATTCCATCTCATTGCATCTGTAGGCATATTAAGGAAATCGTTATGGAAAGTGCAAAAGCTGCCTCGAGGAGCTCGCATCGGTACCCTATCTGAGAGGAAAGCGAGGAATCATTTCAATTCTGGCGTATACGAGTGATGAACACATCTGTACGAGCTCTCGGATCAGCTTCTTGGGACCGACATTGCTGGGGAAGGAGAAAATTGGCAAATAGCAAATTGTCCGTTCACTCGAAATGGAACCAGACTTATTTGTTTATTAAGATTTTGAATCTTAGTAAAGGAAGATCGGCAGGAAGCTGATGTGATCATGGGACTTGGCAGGACAGCCTTGGCCATGATCTCAGTCCTGCTCATGGCCTCTGCTATACTTATTGGCCACTCTTTCATCAACAACCAAGGAGAAGGCCATCTTCGCATCAACAATCAAGGAGGTATTTAATAGTGGGGGTGTCTGATTGGTGCTTTCGCAACTTTATTTTGAGCCACATTCTGCAACAGCTGCTGTCCCGTACACGTCTTTCACAGGACCTGCTCCTCCGCCTGAATCCCAGCCCCAATGCCACCTAGTTTGCGAGGATGCCAATGTGGCAGGTAGGATGTTTGTCAAATTTGCAGATCCTCTTGCACGAGTTTCACTGCCCTCCTTGCAAGTATGCATTCACACACACTCACACACACGCACACGCACACACACATGCGCACTCACACACACACACCCACACACACTCACACGCACTCACACACACGCACACGCACACACACATGCGCACACACACACGCACACACATGCACTCTCTCTCACACACACACATGCACGCACGCACGCGCCCACCTTGGCGCTTGTGCTGGTGCTGCCCAGCCGCCTGACCTCAAACGCCGCACGCACACATGTACTCTCTCACACACACATGTATGCACGCACGCACGCGCCCACCTTGGCGCTTGTGCTGGTGCTGCCCAGCCGCCTGACCTCAAACGCCTCCCTCTGGCCCGGTCCATGCAGGGACTGGTCCCACACAGCACGGCCCTCCTCCCCTGGGTACTGCTGCTCATCCAGCTGGACCTGCATCACGTGTGGTTTGTGTGGTGAGATCTGATAGGTCAGAGTGCCCGTTGTGCGGATGGGCAGGAGCGGCCGATGCACCCAGTGTGAGCACCTGCACCCAGCGCCCAGCACACGAGCACCCTTGGCTGAGCAACCAGCGTGGTGTAGGTGTGGAGAGTACGCGCGCAGCGCAGCCAATGCCCCCAGCGCGAGCAGGATGGAGGACGGCTGCTGCTGCATGCATCCCAGCCCTTGCATTCCCACCATTGATCAGGCAGCAAACCAAAGCCCCCAGACCAACCAACGTGCAAAGCCTCTTCACAAGGCACACACAAACACGACGCACACACACACGCGCGCGCACACACACACACACACGCGTGCCCAGGGTCTGGATGGCCTGCAGACCTGCTGCATGTGTGCCCAGGGTTGACCTGATAACCTGCTGACCTGCTGGCCTACTGCACGCGTGCCCAGGGCCTGGATGATCTGCTGGCTGCATTCGATGACAGCGCCGGCAGGCGAGCCGATGGCGGCGTGCAGGGCCCCGATGCTGCCCATGGCGGCGGCGACGCAGACAGCGAGGAGGCGGCGTGCCCGCCCAGGGACCCGGACGAGGGCAGCGTGCAGGGCCTGAGCAAGGTGGTGCTGGCGCGACGCAGCAGCGTGGCGCTGCAGGGGCCGGTGTGCGGGCTGTGG
>LKMJ01005446.1_pt1 | contig 11990 bp, 17 predicted proteins | sample 643391 | NCBI WGS metagenome assembly LKMJ01 (sample SAMN04112250, study PRJNA286221) | soda lake metagenome | biome: soda lake; feature: Kulunda Steppe; material: water; isolation source: sample PL-Br10 brine of Picturesque Lake | place: Russia: Kulunda steppe | collected 2010-07
TGTGTGTGAGTGTGTGTGTGTGTGTGCGCGTGTGCGTATGTTTACACATGTAACTGCTTGGTCAACGTTCCAACTCGTTCACTTACTCTTGCTGCGCTTTTTGTTGCCAGATCCATGGTCCAGCTCAAAGCTTGTTCGAAAATGACCGTGATGTAGACCGGTCGGCAACACTAGCAAAGAGCTGTGGGCAGACGGCTTCCCGTCCATGTCATCCACGGAGCCGTGAGTATCAGCGTCTAGCACATTGTTTCTTTCAATTTTTAATTCGATTGACGAGCAGATATTACCGATCACTCAATCATCTCAATGGAAGTTTTGGGCTGACTAGCTGAGTACTATTTTGAATGTCATGAAAAGTCATATTCTTTCTGTTAGCCACTTCGGCTCTAAGGCTGCTCGGGGCGTCTTTCATCATCTTCTCCTGGATGAGCGGCTTGTTTTGCTCTCCTGCGAGACCTTAATTCATCGGCCCAGGCTTTCCTGCAGGCATTCAAGTTCAAATGTTCAATGAGTGTCTGTTTCCAGTCAGTCATTCAAACGAAGGCACCATATCAATCAACAGATACCCAAATGGTCTACTCACCCTAAAGGTGTCTTGAAAGCATTTGCCGTAGAGTCAAAGAACTCTTGAAGATTTAGGTCAGGTTGCGCATTTTCGTACTCGTAAGCCTACAGGTAAACAGAAGCGAGAGATGAAAGGGGAAAAAAATGGGGCTGTCTGCTGAACAAGGCGCCGTTTATTCATTAGCATGCATTCATGCAGGTTTTATAGCATAGAGACATGAGAGGGCAAGGTAGAAGAAGAGCTGAAATGCTCAAATGAAGTGAAGCACTGGTTAGGGTGGGGGGTGGGGTAGCCTTAATCCGTGCTCCTGTCTGAATTGTTAGGAAGCAGAAATGATGTAGGATGTACCATGAGGGAACAGGCCTGGATGTACCATGAGAGAACAGGCACTGGAAAGCAAAGCCTGCTGTATGTAGGACATGGAAAAGCAGTAGGCAAGCACAAGGTAGGGCGGGGGGGTGGGGGAGCCGGATTGAACGCTCCTGTTCGTTAAAGTAGTGCACACAAGTAATAGAGCTTGGGAAGACACGTCTGCTGTGGGTAGGGCAGGGCATGACTTGGGGAGCAGGCTGGTCCGGGTGAAGAAGGGGGAAATCTACGATGTTCAACGTGAATAGTACTAATACACTCAAGAGTATAAGTTTATTAATGTGTCGTGAACACTGCGCCGCTAAAATTGGCTGGCGCGTGCCAGGCGGACATGTGGCGGGGTGCACGCACCGCACAAGGAGTGTAATTTCGCGTTGAATCTATATTTCTAAATGTCTTTGTAATGTTGCAATGGCCCGCAGTGATGAAGAGGGGTCCGCGAAATTGGTTTTCACCAGCGTGCTTCGCGCTTGGAATGTTATAGAGCTTTGTTTAACTATATTAATACTTCGTCATATTAAATGGGCGTAAGCATCAAAAGGGTCAGCTACCTGCAGGTCCTAGGGCCCCATCCGCTGGGTCCCAGGCCAAACTAAGAGCATTTCCCTAGTCTACTTTTTCGGGCTGAATAAGCCTGTCTTGTTTTCAAGAGCTCTAGTGGGCTGTACAAAAAGAGTGAGCAAAAAGAGTATGTAGGGTGCAATGTTAGCGTTCAGCGCCTCAGCAGCTTGCTCGGGCTCGCTGCGCTCGCTTGCCTGTTAACTTAAGGCGCCTTGTAACCAAAGCTGTTGTGTGGCTTGATCATTTTCTTCTTGCCATTGCAAGGTTTTACACAACAGAGCACCTGCTCAGCCAAGCCTAGTATGTCTTAAAAAGCAGGTTCGCAGTTGCACAGTATGTAGATAGGGGTGGAGGTATGGGCATGGGGGGCTCAGCGCAGAAAATTGGAAGGAAAATTCCACTAACCCTGAAAAGGTTACGGCAACAGGAAACATAAGAAAGTGCAACAAACCATAGGTTTGGCCATTAAAACCTCTCACGTTGGTGATGTTTTATATTAGTACACGAATTTTTGCTTGACCACGCATGGTTTTTTATTTTTACATCTTGACAATTTTCCCTCCAGATAACCCCCTCTGCAATTTTTTGACAATCTCCTGATATAAAAGTTGCTGATGTCATTCATTTGGGACAGTGAAGGTTACAGACCCATATGGCCTCGTGCATGCATGATGCTCATCCCAATAGGCATCAGCACTGTGTTAGACTTTTGACCTCTTTTTCCCTGTAGAAAACAGGGTCGTCGCCATAAATGGCCCACCCCTTGTTTGTCAAACCAAATTGTCTCACATAAGCGCGCGCACTTGTTTTTCAAACTTATTGCTGCTGCAATCCCTGCACCACTCTCTGTCCTAAAAAGTGCAACAGAGAGCTTATTTATTGCTGCATCAGGAAATGGCAAGCACGCGGGGAAAGGGGCTGTGTGCAGGCCAGGTGCAGGGAGGAAAACAGTCACGTAGGAAGATTGAGACCAACGCTCACACAGCTCACTTCCCCGCAGGGAGCCTATAATATTTCTTTAAGCTTCCGCACCCTTGTGTCAAATCAGGGTGTAAGAAAATGCCTGGAGGCCAGCTACGCAGGAGTGTCACACGATAATGTCGCCTGCCGTTCTTCCCTACAAGCATGGATTGCCAGTTTTTAAAAGATATGTTTTTATTATATTATCCGCATCTGTGTCAAGAGAATGACGAGCTGAAGCAGGGAAGGGAGGTGGAGATGAGACGTGCATGAGCCCGTTCCTTCTGCAGGTGCAGTAGGTGTGTTTGGATCATAAGTTGAAAATTAAGGAGTGCTAATTTCAATCAAACTGAGGTGCAGGTTTGGATTTAAATGAGCTTTTGAGAGTGCTCCTTGCTGACGGAGCTTCCTGGTTGCTAAGAAAAGTTTGCCGTCCTTTTCTCACAAATGTTTCAAAATCTCCCCAGGTCACAGGATGCACTGGCAAATTTTGCAGGAAGTTGAAAAGTCTACGGCAGCTCACCAATCAATGAATAATACTAAAAAGCTAATGGTAAAATCAATTAGTCGGAAACATCCCAATCTGGGAACCCAGAAATTCCATCGGGCAAGCCAGCAGCAGCGGGCTGGGAACAGCGCCTCAGGGACGGCCCCTGGGGCTGCCTCAACCCCCCTGGCTGCTCAGAACATGAGGGGCTATGATGGGAAGGTTAGTGAGACGGTTGGGGGGGGGGCAATACATGGGACGACCAATATCCACACGGAAATGAAGTGGATATGCAAAGAAAGAAGCCACCAACTGCATCCATTGACATCTATGCTTATTTGCGGGTAGCTATATGACCGTGTGCATGGCCAGGCCATAAGATGTCGAATGGTGGCAGATTTAGATACATGGCACGCAAATGGATTGAGGTTAAGATGCAAGACCTTGATGTCCTCTGCAAAGAGCATGCCATGAATGACTGATCTGCCAAAATGGGTGGAATAACACCGAGATTGGGCAAAGTCAACACATTATTGCAATGATTACGCTAGAGTTGGAAATGGTGCTGGGAATGTTGAGACGACCAAAAGCTACAGATCAGATCTTTATGCCAACCTCTCTTGTTTGTCAAGGACTCTCTTACTTGGATGATCATCTCGAGCTTGTCAAAGTCCTTCACCAACAAAGCCTCTGGAGTCTGGGCAGCTTCGTATTCATGCCACAGTGAGGACACCTGCCAAGTTATGACACATGACTGTGACAGCAGGCTCATTTCATTTTAAAATGTCAAGCGCACTATCCAAATGCAAGACCAACTATGAGCAGGACAGGCACGTACTTGGTACATCATCCTTAACGCAGGCAGAGCATTATGCATCCGTAATGTGGCGCTTCATACAGGTGGGGAGGCACCTGGGATGGAGCTCACGCACCTCCCTTGCAGCTGCCGTGTCTTTTCCCAGCATCTGCTCCATTTGCCTAATGGCATCCTCTTCCCTTCTTTTTTTCTCCTCTTTCGAAACCTGGTCGTGCACATGTAAGAACCCACGGTCTTGCTCCAGGTTCAGGGAAATGTCCTGCGCTCCGCCTTGTACGAAAATGTCTGCAAGGACCACATGCTGTGATACCTCTTTGCCCACATACAACTTGCAATTTACCTGGCAATGAGGAGTAATGTCCCCAACGATTGCTTCTGCCACATCGTGTACGACGGCCATTTTTACACACCTGTGCCAGGATAGGCTGCGGGCATTAGGGTTGAGTATTGCAGAACAAGCAGTGATAAATCTCTTGCCAAAACTCACACCTGCTCTGATCCACACCAGCGTCTCCCGCTATGAGGGACATCATGCTCATCCGATACATATGATCTGTTGGAGTTTGGGAGCAAAGATCCACAATTAATGCAGTGCCACTTGACATCACTTTCACACAGAGTGTAGGAGTGTAGTGTGCTATTCGATGCAAGTTAAAGCCAAAGTAAACCTGAGTAGGCGCTTCATGAGTTGACAGCTGCCTGAATGCTGTAATGCGCCTATCTTTTGGCGCATGCTTGCGGATCGCTCAAAACACCTGAGCTTTTTCCCAACTCGCACCAGCAATCGACTCGGGGCCACGGACATCGCGGAGGACCCAGCCAGTGCGCTTGTTTGTCTGTTGAATTTAGGGCAGTAAGGTTAAGGGTTGCAGGACTGTTTCTCCCTTATGAAAGTCTGGTGCACTTGTGTGCTCTGCCTATTCTACGCGTTCATCTGCTTTCAGGCAACACACCTTAAGGTGGGAGACCAAGAGCAAAAAGTCCAGTGCTGCTGCCGGCGTTGGGGTGCCAAGAGTTGCTGGAGCATCGCTGCCCTTACTGTCAGGGTGAAATGCGCGCGAGGGGACCTGCAACAGCAAGGACAAAGACAAGACATGGATAGGAGGCCTGCTTGAAAGGCACAAGGGGCCCAGCACTGTCGGAGCAGCTTATTTACCATGATGACACGGCCGCGCCTTGCCAATGTGGGGAGAGGTCTGAGGGAACAGGAGTGAGCAAGCTGTCGTCCCAAGGTTTGCATAGCAGTGGGAAGTTAGCTTCCTGCCAGAATACTGGTTGCTTGGGTGAGCAAACGTGCTCGAGTCCAGGGTATCCTTGAGCCTACTCAAGATCAGCAGGGTTGCCCGAGCGGCAGCATGTGACACTTATGTTTAATGAATATTTATGCATTTACTTGATACAATCAACAAGTTGAGTGTTGTGAGGAGAACAAAAAACCTTAAATATTAAGGAAAATAAAGAAGGAATGGCATCATTTGCGGCTAAGGGTGTTTCCTTGACGGCAAAGGGGGCCATAGCGCGCCCTGCTGTAAAGCCCCTGACTGCCAAGCGGGACGTGACCATGAAGGCGCTGAGCAAGCAGGATGAGTTGAAGATCCAGGTGCCTAATAGGGTGCATTCTGCGAGCAGGGGGTGTAGAGCCAGTAGCAAGTGAGATAAAGTTCCCATCAGGAAGATGTTGCAGGTGCTTACTTGCGGATGCAGCAGGCCCTCCCACCGCCAGCTGGCGCTGATCTGACCTTGTCATTCCTTACCGCTCGTACTGGCGCTCCGGTCCGCACACGCAGGCCGCACACAAGGCCGTGGAGTACGTAAAGTCGGACATGGTGGTGGGCCTCGGCACTGGTTCCACCGCTGCCTTCGCTGTGGACCGTATCGGGCAGCTGATGAAGGAGGGGCAGCTGAAGAACATCATCGGCGTACCCACCTCCATCCGCACTTACGAGCAGGCCAAGAGCTTGGGCATTCCCCTGGCTACACTGGACGAACAGCCCGCTATTGACGTCGCCATCGATGGTGCCGATGAGGTTGACGGTAACCTGGACGTGGTCAAGGGCCGCGGTGGTGCTCTGCTGCGTGAGAAGATGGTGGAGCTGGCGGCCAAGAAGTTCGTGTGCATTGTGGACGATTCCAAGCTGGTGTCCGGCCTGGGGGGCTCCAAGCTGGCCATGCCCGTGGAGATTGTGCAGGTGAGGCCAACACATGCTTTGTGTTGCGCTCACAACACTCTATGTCTGTGTGCATGCGTGCGCGCGTGCGTGCGAGTGCGCTCTCACATAGATGGATGCCCTGCACGTCTCAGAAGACGCATTATTGCAAATCGGGCATCCTCATGCGCATTCCCATGAAACATCATTTCCTGAAAAATAATCTTGCAAGGTTACTTGGATGTGGTAGCTCTCCCCAAGACAATTCCAAATGCATTGGCGTCAGTTCATTTGTAACACATTCACAGTGTAAAATTCATTGGGGGCTCCTTCCTTTTTTTCGCACCATTATTTTCCTCAGTCCAACTTGCATGCTACATGTTGCATGTCCATCTAGCGTATTTGCCTGTTTACAGCTGGTTGTGTACTACCACATCATTATGAGCATGCTCTTTGAATTAACGAGGTTGGCAAGGACGACAAGAAACAAGATACCATATAGTTTCATGATGGTTCTGACACTTCTAGCTTCTGAGCCACCTCTGTCAAACATGTTTCCTGCTAAGCACCTGCATGGACAGATTTCAATTTGTTATTTAAATCTAGCGTCCTCCCCTGAGGCACTGGCTGCCGGGCAGGGGCCTGGCGCCCCCATGCGACACAGCCTGGTTGGGTCTAAGAATGCTTGAGTGCAGAGGCAGCGGCGTCTGTGGGATATGGTTTTTATTATCAAGAAACTTCCTGACATTGAGCGTGCATCCCCTGCATCCATCGACTTTCAGTCCAGGTCGTATCCTTTTGCCCAAAAAGACATGGCATGGCAAATTTGGATGCATAGCTCATGAACTGAAACTCATTAGCTTGATTAAGCATGTAATTCAAATCCACCGAGGAGAGGAGCTTGCCCTCAGAATTAGATGACGGGTTCGAAGGTGATCTGCTCTCCTCAATGGTGGATTGGAATTGGTGGATTAAATAGCAAAGTTAAAGTAGGTCCACTCTTGCTTCTCCTCATTGCTGCTTTGACAGCCATAGCTGCTGCCGCTGCTGCTGCTGCTGCCCCTTCTGGGGTCCAGGCCATGAGGCTAGTATCAATGGCTTCATTCTGTCCTTAGAAATATGAAAGCTATGGGTTTTCATAAACGTTATGTATGTGTACATACGGTCGTAAATTGGATGTTTATTTATATAGATAGATTCCAGCGTAGATTTATTTATTTATTTTTATGGAGCAAAGTAGGGTTTAGGTGTATGGGTAATATAACTTACCCCCTTCCGTATACCTACGGTGTATACTGTAGGTGTAAGGGGCCGGTCACACCTAACGACATCCCTGCCCACATCCCTGCATTTTATTTTTTGCGAGGGATGCGGCAGGTGTGACCGCTCCCACATCCCTGCCGCGAAAATAGAGGAATCCTTGGGCAGGAATGTGGACCCCCTCCCCAAATCCCTACCCCCCTGAATATTCCAAAATTTGCCGGGAGGGCCCTGAGGCTTCACGGACGGACGTATTATATAAAAACTACGTATTGTATAAAAACTACGTATTGTATAAAAACTGCGTATTGTATAAAAATTTGCCCAGAGATTTTTTTCTGTGGACCTGGGCAGCCAAATTGGACATTTTCTCAGGTCAACCATAAGATGATTGCAGCATCACAAGCAGGGTCATGAGGAGAGGTCAAAGGAGAAAGGAGGAGTGGGGCCATGTGGAAGGTACAGGAGAGTCAGGTCAGCCCCCTGGGATGCTCCCCCTCCGTGCCTGATGCAGCCCTGCTAGCACCTCCACAGCTCAGCTGTTGCGCATGGAATGCGCAATGCAGCTTGCTGGGTGTGCGTGCACAGCATGCCCTGGGCAGTAGTGTGCCCAGGTGCTGCATGGGTGTGCGCATGCTTGCGCGCGTGCGCGCATCATCCATGCTTGATATGCACCAATCTGGATACATACCAAGTCTGCAAGCTTTCAAGCTTGATGGTCCTCCCAAGATGAGAAGCTGGTGAATCTAAAGATGAGGTGCACCCCTTGCAGCATTTCATCTTCATAGGTCGATGCATTGCTGAAATGAGCTATCAATAACAAACAGATGTTCATGATACAACACAAATGAATTTCCTAAACCGGGCTGAGGGATATGAACTTGACATCCCGTGTGACCGCCTGCCACATCCCTATCCCTAGGAAAATAGGGTTTTGCCAGTTAGAATTTCATAGATATTCACACATCAAATTTGCTCCTACGGAAAACATCGAGCTCCTGCAAAAATGGTGTATTCCAAAGACTTGAAAACAGGCACTTGGAAAAATGCCTGGTAACTGGTTTTTCAGGTAGGGATATCGGCCACTGTGACTACAGCCTAAATGTACGGAAAAAATGAAGCTTTAGATGCAGCACTGAATCCTGATCTTTGTTTGCAGCATGCATACAACGTTGAATTGGTCTGTGTTTTCCATTCCTGCTTCATTACTAAATACCTGCCCACAAATTATGCAGTTCTGCGACAAGTACACCTTGAAGCGCTTGCAAAACTTGCCAGAGCTGGCTGGTTGCGAAGCGAAGCTGAGGATGGATGGGGACAAACCCTACGTGACGGACAACTCAAACTTCATTGTTGACCTGTACTTCCAGGTATGCCCAAGTGTCTATAGCATCCAATTCTTGCAACCAGGCGTTCCAACAAACCAACCAGTAGCTGTGTGATGCCTGGCTGTTGGTGGACGTGTATGCTTGTGGGACTTGTGGACTGTTGGGACTGAATTTTGTTTGCAGGATGTAATGTGGCAGCTTGTTGCCTTTAGATGATCTTCACAGCTATAATATTGACAAGCAAATAATCACCTGATCCCCAATTGCAGGAGCCCATCAAGGATGCGCATGCCGCCTCAAAGGCTATCCTGGACCTCGTGGGAGTGGTTGATCACGGCTTGTTCCTGGACATGGTCGATGTTTGCATTGTTGCCGCAGCTGATGGTGTCAAGCTTATGGAGCGGAAGAAGTAAGCTCAAAGCAAGGCTGCTTGTGTGAGTCCAGCTGCTCTACGGAGCACCATCAGGGAATTGGCTTTGAGCTCATCATCGACTGGAAACAAATTCATTTGATATGAGTTTGGACACTCAAGTTGAAATATTACTTGAGAGCTGAGCTGTTTGCGCCACCGCTATTGCCTGGCCGGCATTGCCCCCATTCTCTTCTTCCGGACCTGATTATTTACTGATGCATTTGAGGTGAAGGTTTCATGCATGTACGATGCCATGATGGGATGTGGCTGCTGCTCAACCAGTTGCTCATTCCGAAATGAATCGCATGTGTCCCTGAAATTAGAAGAAAGATGGAGGGGTCACAATGCAAACAAAGGCAGCTTAGTCAAAGGCCTATCTTCCAGGCCTGCAAATCATTTCTTCGTCTAGAAAGGCGCATTTTCATTTCTGATCCCGCCTGACCACCACTGCTCCGCTTCCCTATTTGATGGTGATTTGCCTGGTGTTTGCACCAGTATATACAAGTTTTTGCAAGCAGGTGCTTCCCTGCAGGCGTTGCCTTCTTTGTCAGATTCTTTCTTTCCAGTGTCACGACCCTGTGCAGTTTGCAGGAGTGCTTTTTCATTACTGTACTGGTGATTTGGCCCACAGTTTAGTTACAATGGTTTTAGACCTTCAGCCCTTTTCTCAGACCTTCAGCCAGATGGGTTGACTGCTGGGCTTGCTGGGCACTGCCAGCCAGACAAAAAATATCCATAGTCTCGAGAAAGAAAAAGAAGTGATTTGTAGTCTGCTTCAAGAGACAATTTCACATCCCCAGCACTGATGCTGTCGAAGCACAAAGTGCCTGTGTCACCAATGTAAATCCCATGTGTAAATCCTATCAGTCCCAGTAAAATCAGCAAATTGTTCTGCACCTGACGCAGCAGCTACCCCATACAAGTTTACAAGCAGCTATCCCATAATGCTCCTCTTGCAACCCAACCTACCCATATTGGCACCCAAAGCATGCACAAAAAGGCACAACAGAACGACGGACCCCTCAGCAAGAGGACGCGTTCTCAATACAATTCCAACTGCAAAATCTGTCCAGATCATAAGACCCCCCACCAAACTCTTGCCACATCCCCTATGCAACATCTACCTCTCTCTGCCCCTGCTAACCACCCAGCTCTGAGCTGTAACTCGCAATCAAATACCCCTAAGCAAAAGAAGAGAAAACTCCTGCAGCTCAACACTAACCTGGAATGCCCAGGCCCTTGCACTCGACCATTAGATCCAGCATCCATGGCCCATGCAATTTGGAACTACAAGATATCTAGTATGATACACAAAGCTCGCTCTCTTAATGCCTCTAATGCTGTGAACACCATCTACTCCTATGGCCTGGAAGTTATCTCCATAAATAACTGGAGAGGCGTCACAACCAAACCTACCAACAATTCTGATCAGGAATCTCACCAACAAAAACAATACCATGTTTACTTTGCGCCCATAATCATAGAAAATTGGGCACTCCCTATCTTCAAAAGGCTGGCTTCACACCCAAGAAAGTTCACCCTATAGCCCGCTCTGCCGCTGAGTGTGCATGCTGTGAAATTTGCTTCTATAATTTTGGCCTCCAACCTGAAACAAATGTGCCCCCCTTTATTGACATGTACATCTGTGAGGTCTGCAACCAAACTTACCATTGTGCGTGCCTCCGAGTCAAGAATACTAGCTGCTACACAGAGAGGCAGAAGAGGAAGTTGACAAGAATGACAACTGGGCCTGCCCGGGCTGTGCTCGCCTTAATGATGAACAAAAACAGAAAAGATACTCTGAGTCCATTAACAAAGAATCATACACGTGACCTGGGAACCCACCTGGGAAATGGAGGAGCTCAAAGACACGTTGCCCAACCTCCTTGAATGTAATACTGGATAGTATACAGGATTTTGAGACACGGTTTGATGAGCCTGCCAGGTCAGTCAGTCAGTGACCTCTTTCTCCCTACAGCAGACCAAACCTTAGACAACCTGGTAAGACAAGGCTTTGACACGTCCAACAAGGCCAACACCTGCCAGTGGATTCAAAAAATGGACACTGATCTACGGAATAAAGTCACCTTTATGTCCACCCCACAAACCCACAGGTAGACATACAACCCACCGGGAGCTGTGAATTCTGGATCCGTATTGTAGACCTTGTTAGGTTCAAGCCTAAACCTACCAATGAGCAGCCCCTCCTCAACACAAACCTTCCACCTCTTATTCTCCCAGAAACTTTCTGATTGAGTCAATCTACTCATCAAGAGTAGCATGTATCTACAGCACAGACGGGAAATGCCAGGACATGATGGCACCAGAGCACCTCAACATTCTTCATACAACTTTCCACACAGCCAAGCTTAAAGATCTCCACAAGAACATAACACCTATATACTATATCTTGTAGGTAGTACCTACAAGCTTTGCATCAGGGCTGCTTAGAAAACAAAGCTAGAAAGGAAGTACCACAGCAAGAAGATCAAGGATTCTTACTTGCAAGCTTTGCCAAATCATGACACACTGCCCTAAAAAAATGGGCTCTGGTAACTCAGGGAAAAATGGCCTCCCCGCTAGACTTTAACCCTAGCTACTCCCATTATCATAATCCAATGATTGGAGTGCAGACTCACAAGATACACTTTTTTGGTGCGCACTCCAACTCCCTCTCGTCCCAATTCACTGGTTTCTCTGTGTGCCATCCCTTGTATAACGAACAAACCATGAATCTCAGCCTTAGGCATGCCATCTACTCAGCCATCTTCAGTACCGAGGCAACTGCCACTTTCATGTTCCTAACATCTTGGGATGGATCCATGATCACCAACCCTTACTTGAGTCTCCTGACAGCCTATCCCCACTTGTGTCATAAACTTGGAACAATTCCAGCTGATGAGATTGCCCACACTTCCCCTCAAACTTGGATTAGTCAAGAGACTCCCTTACCTCAAGCCTCTTGGAATCTCCATATCATAGCTGTCTGGAATACAGCTGCACGGCTTCACCTTGATAAACACAATCCTACTTGGCTGCAAAATCTTGCTTGCGACATCCCTGAAGCAAATTGGCAGCTCAACA
>LKMJ01005447.1_pt1 | contig 11989 bp, 13 predicted proteins | sample 643391 | NCBI WGS metagenome assembly LKMJ01 (sample SAMN04112250, study PRJNA286221) | soda lake metagenome | biome: soda lake; feature: Kulunda Steppe; material: water; isolation source: sample PL-Br10 brine of Picturesque Lake | place: Russia: Kulunda steppe | collected 2010-07
AACCGACGTTCACACCGATCGACCTGACTCGGAATGCACATACGCCTCCCGGCGTAACCGACCGGTATGCACTTCGATCAGCGCACACAGCAGGCGCTCCGGGATGTCGGGTTGGAGACCGACGACCTTCGGGCTGCCTCGGAGGCGGTCGTCGAGGCCGTCGCCGAAGACGCAGCCGCTCTGGAAGCGTTTTTTGACGACCATGAGACGGTCTACTCGGACATGGAGCTGACCCACTCGCGGGCTGAGTACCCCGAACACACCGTCGAGGACCTCGATATCACCACCCACGCCGACGATATGCGCGGCTGGCTCCGGTTCGAGACGTGGGGTGCCTACGTCGAAGACGGCCGCCTGCTTCCGGACGGCTCGGTCGAGCTGACACTCGGTCCAACGGTACACGATCGCGTCCGGTTTGCGGCCGATCGGGAGACGCTGCAATGATCGTGAGACAGTCGTGGAGGGATGACAGATGACGACGGTTCGGGTTCGCGGGATCTACACCACCGCGCTCACCCATCTGCTCGATACCAGTGGGTTCGAAATCGTCCAGGCCTCGGACCCGATTCAGGAACGGTTCTCGTCGTCGTTCGACGCCACTCCAGCCGACGTTTCGATCGAGACGAGCCGCGATCGGCAGGGAGTCGAACTGTCGGGCGACCCCGACGCCGTCGACGCGGTTCTCGCTGAACTCACCGACATCGCGATCGATAGCTTCCACTGGGACGCCGAGATACCCCGCGGCGCTGTCTTCGACTGTGAGGTCCTCGAAGCCGACGGTGGCGGCGGCGCGCTCGTCGATCTGGGTGCCGACCGACACGGCTATCTCGACTACGATGATGTCGACGGCTACGTCGACACCGGAAACCGCTACCGCGTGCAGGTGACCGAGCCGACGCCGCCGTGGGCCGACGATCGGCCACGCGTCGCTCCAACGCTCGACGTTGGCGGCGGTCTCTGTATGCTCTCGCGCGATCGAACCGGCGTTTCGGCTACACTCCGGGGTGCCCGGGGAGAGGAACTCGTCGGCATGACCGACCTCCTCCCAACCGACGTGCCCGACGGCTGGGGACTGCGCTGGCACCAGCCCGCAGCCGACGCCGATCTGGAGGCGATGGACGCCGCACTCGATCGGGTCGCCGGTCAGGCCGACGCACTCGAAGACGACCTCGACGCAGCCCCTGAGCCGCGTGGCGAACCGGACCAACTGGCCACGCCACAGCGGACGGCGTGGCTCTGGTTTGGCCGCGAGTCCCGGTTTGCACTCGACGAGACGCGACGCGAGGTCACCACGACGATGCCGGGCCACCACCGAGCGAAAGCCGCCGATCGGGCTGCAAGTGCCGCGGTAGACTTTGCGGAGGCCGTCTGTAGCGATCACGCCATGGGAACTGACAGTGAGGAGTTTCCCTTCGAGGCCGTCACGAGCCAGTTCGGCCCGACGAGTGGCGATCGGATCGCGATCGGACACGGCAAACCCGACGGCCGGCTGATTTCGCTTGGCTACGGTGAGGTGACCAACTGGGCAGGCGATGGATCAGTCACGCTCGAACGATCGATGCGCGGTGGTGGCACCTACGACGCACTCGACGTGCCGAAAGCCGACGGCGACGTCGCCGTAACCCGATTTCGCGAAGGGCGGTGGTGGTATCCGACGACCTACAAAGACAGCGAGGGGACAGCAAAAGGGACCTACGTCAACATCTGTACCCCGGTCGAACTGTTCCCAGACTGCGCCCGCTACATCGATCTCTATATCGACGTGATCAAACGCCCCGACGGCACCGTCTCGATCGTCGACGAAGACGAACTGGACGATGCCGTCGCGGCTGGACGCCTCTCTGCGGAGCTCGCAACGAAAGCCAAAAACGTCGCAACGGCAGTCGAACGCGCCTTATCCACGTAGTCGAATCGACCCGATTTTCCGTGTCAGAGCACGTTCTGCAAGCGTCAGACGATCGATCGGCGGACGAGCCGATAGCCGCCGTACTTAGTCGGCTGGCTGTGGCGAATCGTCCGGTGACTCGATCTCTGCCGGACACTCTCTTTCGGGGAGCGCGTGGACATAATCGTCGAGATCCAGAGCGAACGCCGCATCGGTTTCTGGATCGACCCACGAGAACTCGAACTCGAAGCCGTGTTCCTCACCGCCGTCAGTAACGGTGTGGGTCCACTCGTCGCGGGGCTCGTGGACCGTCGCGTGGAAGAAATGGCGAACGTAGCGTTTGGGTGGTGAGTCACGGCGGTTCCAGACGTCAGTCGAGAGATGGCGCGTCGAGTTCAACGTCCCGAGACCGCTTTCTTCGATCACTTCGCGAAACAGGGCCTCTCGTGGGTTCTCGCCGGGTTCGAGCGTTCCTTTGGGAATCTGTAGGCCATCGTGACCGGGGCCTTCGAACACCAGTAGCTCGCCCGACTGGCGGGTAATATACGCACAGGCTTTTTCGACGTACGTTACGTCACTCATACTAACAGCTAGCACAGTATCGAGGAGTAAAAATGTATCTGTAGTTCAACCTAAAACACTCTAGATACCTACAGGCGATCGGAAGCGCTGGCGATCGGTCGGATCAGCAGTGTTTCCGCTTTGTGATGGGTTCTGCCACCGTACTCGTGCAGACCCGATCGCCTCAGTGACGATCCCGTGGGTCGTTTCTGCGAGATATCGTTGGAACCGAATTTGACCGCAACGTCGACCGCTCCCCGCTGGCGATCGGTGAACTGTGATTTGTGAGATGATCAAGACTCTGTTTACCACGGGAAAACTGCAATAGTTTTAACTTTGGTAATAAGTCTCTTTGACTGAATAACAAACAACAAATTTCAATAAAATAATGCATAGTTCTATCAACAATAGTTTTTAAATAGGATATTTTTTCTCCAATCAAAAAAAAAATAATATGAAATGGTATGTATGGACTGTATGGGCAACAATAATAGCTCATGGAAGAGTAAGAGGAGAGAACTTCTAAAAATGTCCGCTGCTACAGCTTCCCTCAGTATCCCGCTCACAGGGTCTGTAGCTGCTGGCTCTGACGAGAATGCTCATCATGAATACGAAGGGGAAGAATGTAATAAAACAGTATTAGTTGATAATGAAGAAGAGCTACTCAAACGAATAAACTGTGGTTCTGATAATATTTTTATATATACTGACAAAAAATCAGAGTCGATCGATGAAGTTGTTGCAAGTGAGGGAGAGGTTTCCGAAGTCGTAGCAAACGATAAAAGTGCTGTTGAGGCTTTTGAAACAAATAGCATAATAACAGAGTATGATGAAATCATGGGCACATTCGAGAGCTGTTCCCATCCTACATTTGATGATCACTACGGTGTGGGTGCATCAATGATATTTGAGGATGACATTCGTAACTATAGTGCCGCTGCTATAGGTGGCGCAGTGTGTAATATCCCAAATGTTGGGTCGTTTTTAGCCAGAGTAGCCTTTGGTGGGGCTTGTGGTGCGCTTGGTGAATTCCTGCAACGTCAAGCAGAAGGTAACGAAGTGTTGCTTGGATGTTATGATAAACATCTAGTAGTTGATCCAGCAATTACAATTTCTGTCGGCACACATTTATCTTACGAAGAAGATAGGAGTGCCCAAGCAGTTGCAGATCTAGTAGGTAACAAAATTGAAATTCCGGGCCATATAGAACCGCTCATATAGTTTAATTTTTTTCTGCTCATTATAATGTTTGAAAAACTCGAACCTATTGAAAACTGGCTCGGGAGGCATCCATTTGTTGTCATCATCCTCTACGTCCTTTCACCTGTACTTGCAATCTCACTCTCGAGACTGGCCACAGGTAGATCTGTAGCAGAGGGACTTCCGTGGGCGCTCGTGTTTGGAATCAGCTTTGCAGTGTTCTCCCTCTACTGTCACGGATGGCCAGCGAAAGACGAGACCGGTACGGAACAGCGCAAGTAGACGAGTACGAGACGGTCCGTGTGGTCCCGGGCGTGACTGCGGCCGAGTTCCGATCGGAGCCGTCGCTATCGCCCGATCGGACTGTCAGGGCGGTGCCGTGGGCAGCGCAGGTCGCAAAAAAACAGCTAAACAGGATGTCGAACGCAGTGTGGCGCTGTCGTCAATTACTTGTCTTTCTTATTGTCGTGTTTGTCCTTTTTTTCGTCGTATTTGTCGTTCTTGTCGTGATCGTCTTTCTTTTTGTCCCGATCGTCGATCGTGAACGGCACACGATCGCCGAATCTGGTTTTGTCGTTGAATTTGACGGCGGCTTTGTACTCGTATTCGGCCCCGTGTTTGATCCTGATGACGTCGCTAAAGTGGCCGGGCTCTTTGAACAGCTGGCGCTGTGTCTGTTTCCACTCATCCGCACCGACTTTGCGATACTCGAAGTAGACGTAGACGTGATCGTACTTTCCGAGGTCGACCAGTCGCCCGTTGAGATGGGCCGTCTTTTTCGATAGTTTGCGCGGCCGTTCGGTCACGACATCCGGTTTCTTTTCGTCTGGCGGCTCCTCGTCTTCGTCTTCGAGACACGCACCCTCGCTTATCGTGAGCACTGGATTCCCGCCGCCGCCGCTAAATTCGACACTCGCGCTCTCGACAGTGCCACCGCCGTCTTTGAACACCTCGAACTGAACGGCACCGCCTCCCTCGCCGGGACGGAACCCGGTGACCGTCTCTTCGGTACCGTCCTCAAACGTTACCGTCAGCACTGGCTCGTCGTCGTCGACGACGATCTCTGGCTGTCCACCGGGCGTCAGAATCCACTTCCAGAAGCCGACTTCGTCGGGTTCACAGTCCTGTTCGGCGTTCTCCGATCCCTGCCCGTCCCAGTCGAGGCTCCGATCGGGATTCGATTGCGCGTCCGCGTCCGAGTTCGAGTCGGAGTCCGTTTCGGTACTTGAGGAGGTTTCGGTGTCGGTCGTGCCGTTGCCCGCTGACTCCTCGTCGGGCTCGCTCCCGTCGTCATCGTCACCGAGACAGCCGCTGAGCCCGACGATCGCGATGCCACTGCCGGCCAAAAACCGACGTCTGGTATTTTCTGATACCATATCCGACGAGACCGGACACTGCCGTATTGTTATACCATCGCTGAACACTGTTAGGAGCCAGATGGTCTCTGTAGGCTATGCGTTCTGTCGCGTACGGATTCACTTCTATGCGCACGAACTCGATAACTAGTCTCTCACGACGCGATCGGCTGGACGACTCGTCGATCGGGTCCGGCAGTATCAAACCCTGTGCGTCCGAACGGGGGGATAATGGGCAATGCTGCACTGCGGGATATCGCCGCCATCGAATCGATCCCCTTCGAAGACGTCGAGGGCGTCGTCGCCGTCGATACGCACAACTGGCTCTACCGGTATCTGACGACGACGGTCAAATGGACCGACAGCTCGAAATATACGACCACCGACGGAACCGAGGTCGCAAACCTCGTCGGGATCGTTCAGGGGCTGCCTAAATTCTTCGAACACGACATCGTCCCGGTGATGGTCTTCGATGGTGGCCCCTCGGAGCTCAAAGCCGATGAGATCGAATCCCGACGCGAACAGCGCCAGAGCTACGAGGACCAGCTCGAACTCGCCCGCGAGAAAGGCGACGAGGTAGCGATCGCACAGCTGGAATCACGCACCCAGCGGCTGACGCCGACGATCCAAGAGACCAGTCGCGAACTGTTTCGGTTACTCGACGTGCCGATCGTCGAAGCACCAGCCGAGGGTGAAGCCCAGGCAGCGCATATGGTCCGCCGGGGTGACGCCGACTACGTTGGGTCCGAAGACTACGACTCGCTGCTGTTTGGGGCACCACGGACGCTTCGCCAGCTGACGAGTAAGGGCGACCCCGAACTAATGGAGCTCCAGGCGACGCTCGATCGCCACGCGCTCACTCTCGAACAGCTGATCGACGCCGCGATCCTCATCGGGACGGACTTCAACGAGGGCGTCCACGGAATCGGCCCGAAAACGGCGCTCAAAGCCATCACCGAACACGGCGACCTCTGGAGCGTCCTCGAAGCCCGCGGTGAGACGATCGAGTACGGCGATCGAGTCCGGCAACTGTTCCGAAACCCAACCGTAACTGACGAGTACGAGATCGATACCACGCTCGATCCCGACCTCGAGGCCGCACGCGCGTACGTCACCGACGAGTGGGAGGTCGATGCCGGCGAAGTCGAACGCGGATTCGAACGGATCGACGACGGCGTCACACAGGTCGGCCTCGATCGGTGGACCTGACTGCAGTGTTTTTCTGAGCGAACTAGAACAGGTGGTCGTCCTCACCGAGCAGTCGAGATGGACCGCCGACGTTCCAGACCGTCGTCGAGACGCCACAGTCTGAGATTTCTTCTTCGACCATCTCGGCGTGTTCCTCTGTCGTGTTGACGTAGACGCTGGCACCCGTATCGGTCGAGAAGTAGACCGGAATATCCTCTTCCTCTCGGAGCTCTCGAACCCGGTTGAACACCGAGAGCGTCGCCGGCTGCCAGTAGACCCAGCCCGACGGACCGGTCATCGTCGTTGCAGCAAGCGACAACGAGTCCTGTTCGGCGAGTTCGAACGTTCGTTCGAAATCGTTGTTCCGGAGGGCGTCGCGCATCTCCGCGATCTGATCGTGAATGTGCGCCCGCCGTGCCTCAAACATGTGGCTTTCTGCAGCTTCACTGTGGGCGTCGTCGGTATCCTTGTGGTAGGGGACGAGCCCGACGATGATTTTCATCTCTTCGTGGAGATCCGACGGAATCCGCCGAGAGCGACAGTCCTGATCGTTGAGTCCCGACCCAAGCTGTGAGAACGCGCCGGTCACCGATCGGGCCGCAGAGGCCGAGCCAACGCGGGCGATCGTCGAGAGCTCCTGTTTCGAGATGTCGAGTTCGGCTGCCTCGGCGAGTGCTGTCGCTGCGGCCGCAAAGCCCGACGAGGACGAGCCGAGACCGACGTTCGAGGGGAAACTGTTCTCGCTTTCGATGCGGACGGGGTAGACGGTGTGGGCGGCGTCGGATTTTCCTCTGGCTTTCTCGACGACGGCTTCGAGACGTTCGTACGCGCGGCCGTCGAGTTCCTCGCCGTCGACGACGAACGTATCCTCGTCGTAGTCCATCGAGAACTCGACGGTCGTCCGGGTATGGCTCGGTGCCGTACAGACGCTGATGCTGTCGTGGTAGGGTAGCCGATCGATTTCGTCACGCATCCCGTGGTATTTTACCAATCCCTGAATCGGATGGGCCATCGCCGTTGCCTTCATATCCCCATACGCGTATGACGGGCGCATAAAGGTCACGGCAGATGGCCGTCAGAGATGTGTATCTTATTACACTATCGCCGAGGGACGATCGAATCCAACAACTAGTTACAGCCGACACTGTATCGATCGCATATGGGAACCCCACGGCCGACGGATGCCGAGCAAGCCGAAACGATTGTCGATCGACTGGAAGCGGCCTATCCCGACTCGACGATCTCGCTGCGGTACTCGAACCGACTGGAGTTGCTGATCGCGGTGATCCTCTCGGCACAGTGTACGGACGAGCGGGTCAACGCGGAGACGAAAGCCCTGTTCGAGAAGTACGACGGCCCCGAGGAGTATGCAGCGGTCTCACAGGACGAACTCGCCGAGGACCTGAGTTCGATCACCTACTACAACAGCAAAGCCGAGTATATCCGAACCACTGCCGAACGCATCGTCGAGGAACACGACGGCGACGTGCCGGATACGATGGATGAGCTGACTGAGCTCTCTGGCGTGGGGCGGAAGACGGCAAACGTCGTCCTCCAGCACGGCCACGACATCGTCGAGGGAATCGTCGTCGACACACACGTCCAGCGACTCTCACGTCGACTTGGGCTGACCGAGGAAGAACGGCCTGAGGCGATCGAACAGGAGCTAATGGAGCTCGTTCCCGAAGACTACTGGCAGCAGTTTACCCACCTCTGTATCGATCACGGCCGGGCGACCTGTACGGCGCGAAATCCCGACTGTGGAGACTGCGTGCTCGCGGATATCTGTCCCTCCGAGAAAGGCGACAGCGAGATCGATCTCGCCTCCGGCGAGCCGTGGTGAACCAGCTCAGTTGGTAGGACCGATCGGTGCACGCGCAAGCCCAACGCCTTTTCAGCGATCGACGGTAGCCCTGATCGAGATCACAATGACAGACAACGAGCGACGCGAAACCGGGAAAGACGAGCACGGGCGAGATGTCGAACTGGCACACGAAGATACTGAGGCCGAAGACGACGAGGAGCTTACCGAAGCCGAAAAGGAAGCTCGTAAGCGCCAGGACGAAGAGCAGCGTCGCCACGATATTGAGCACAAATCAACTGATCGGGAGGCCGACGCCGAGGAGATACAGAACCCGGACAACCACCGCGACGAGGAACCGTTCAACAGTTGATCAGCGCCGCGATTCGGGGGTTGTCAGCGTCGTTATCGCCCCATCGACGCCGACGGTGACCCGATCTGTCGGCCCGATCGTCTCGACGGTTCGATCGTCTGCGAGCAACGAGATTGGGCCGTCGTCGCGTTTGACACTGAGTTCGAGATCGTCGTCGGGAAGTACCCACCGGCGTGTGGTCGTCACGAACGGGGCGATCGGCACGACGGCAACGGCGTCGACGGCTCCAGAGAGCTGTGGGGCGTCGACACCGCTGGCATAGCCGTAACTGCCAGCTGGCGTCGCGACGACGACGCCATCAGCCCGGAACTGATCGATTGCCGTTCCGCGACTCTCGACGCTGTACTCGGAGATGCGAGCCGGCTCGGCGGTCACGAGCGTCACGTCGAACAGCGCCCGGTACCGATCGGTGTTTCCCGACGCGGCCGTACACTCGACGGCGAGAAGCGGAACGCGACGGTCGATCGCCTCGCCGTTTGCAACCGCTTCGATCGCGTCGTCGAGTCGTTCCGCCTCGACCGTTTCGATGCCGGAGACGCAGCCGACCGGGAGCACCGGGACGTCGACGGCCTGTTGGGCGACTGCCGTCAGCCCCGACGAGCCGATCGCAACCAGCAGCGACGGTCGAGAATCGAGGACCTCTTCGATCGGTCCGGAGACGACTGTGGCGTCCCGATCGGTGAGTGTCGCATGGACCATGTCACCGTCGGGATGGGAGTCACAGACGACACCGACGATCGGGTCGTCGGCCGTGTAGGGAGTATCGTACGAGCTCATAGCGTTCGTGTCTGGGACTCACAACACGGTGGATGCCAGCCGATCCACTGTCTCCAGTTGGCTACGATAATCCCTCTATGCCACGCGACGGAATCCATATCTCCAGTTTATGCGGCCTGTTGAAAAACGTGCGGTTGTCCTGCCGGGCGGTGTGGGTTGTTCCGCTGAGCGGGTGTGTAGTGATTCCGCGCAGGCAGCGCTACCACGTGAGTCCGTCGTAGAGCAGGCCGTCTCGCCGATCGATAATCCGGCGACCGTCGACGACGGCGGGTGTGGCCATCGTGTCGAAGGCCTCGTCCAGCGTTGCAAACTCGTCCCAGTCCGTGACGACGACGGCACCGTCTGCACCGTCTAGGGCTGTCGCTGCGGAGGAGGCGTACTCGATGTCGGGGAACCGTTCGGCCATTGCGTCGGCGGCGACCGGATCGTAGGCGACGACATCGGCACCGCGTTCTTGGAGCTGTTCGATGACGGGAATCGCCCGCGAGTTTCGGATATCGTCCGTCTGGGGTTTGAACGCGAGTCCAAGAACCGCAATCTGGGCCCCATCAAAGTCGACATGGGTTTCGAGGAGTTCGAGCAGCCGCGCTGGCTGGCGATCGTTGATTTCGACCGTCGCTTCGAGCAGGGCCGGATCGTAGCCCTCCTCGCGTGCGGCCGCGATGATTGCGTTGACGTCTTTCGGGAAACAGGAGCCACCCCAGCCGACGCCGCTACGGAGGAACCGATCGGAGATTCGATCGTCGAGCCCGACCGCGTCCAGCACTTCGTAAGCATCGAGGTCGAACTCTTTGCAGATGTTACCGAGGTCGTTGACCAGACTGATCTTCGAGGCAAGAAAGGCGTTGTTCGCGTACTTGATCATCGACGCCGTCTCCGGATCGGTGTCGACGACCGGTGTCTCCGCGTCGATCAGCGGGTCGAACACTGCCCGAAGCCGATCGGACGCCCACTGGGAGTCGGTCCCAAAAACGAGTTTATCGGGGTTCTGGAAATCCGTGACTGCACTCCCTTCTCTGAGGAACTCGGGGTTCATACCGACCTCGATAGCGTCGTTCCCGCCGGTTCCGCGCTCGATCGCCGGTTCGATGACCGCGCGAACGCTCGGTGGAGTGATCGTGCTTTTGATCACGACGAGGTGGCGATCGGTTTTGTCGGCGAGTGCCTCCCCGGTCGCCACAGCGGCCGCCTCGAGTGCGGTGAGATCGATGCTGCCATCCGCGTTCGAGGGGGTGCCGATCGCGAGGAAGGTAACGTCCGATTCCGGGACGGCGTCGTAGGCGGTCGTTGCCGTGAGTCGGTCGCCGATGTGTTCGGCGAGTAGCTCGTCCAGTCCGGGTTCGTTGATCGGTGCCCGTCCCTCGTTGAGCGTGGCGACGATCTCGTCGTCGATGTCGATCGCCGTAACGTCGTGACCGAGGTCTGCAAAACAGGCCGCGATCGTCGTTCCGACGTAGCCGCTGCCGATGACAGTGATATTCATTGTTTGGCCTGCGTGTGGCTGGAACGATAAATCCTCTGAGATCAGGACAGTATCATACTGATTAGCGTCATCAATTACCGCCGATCGGCCGAGACGGGGTCGCCGATCAGCGGTAACCACGGACACTAATCAGTATCACCCTTCAGGATCGAGTTCAACCAGTTCGAGCGATCGATCGAGGTGACACACGTCGTGTGGTGGGTCGCCGACGTTTGTCTGGATTCGGTACTCGGTGTCGAACGCGAGCCCGTCGGGGACACAGTACTCGTGGCTGGGGCAGTCGATGTAGGGACACGGCCCGGGGAGTGTCGTCTTGCTGCCGGCGAACGCTCCTTTGGAGGTGATGTTCGCTTTGACCGAGACGGGTTCGACTTCGACTGCCCGGACACCCTCGTCGTGCATCGCGCATTCGAGCGTCTGGGCGTTTTCTCGGACGGCGGTGATGCGGTATCTGGTGTCGAGTTCGAGGTTGAGACACTGGCTGCGGTAGGGACAGCCGGCACAGCCATCGGCCTCGCCGTGATAGACAAACTCGGTACCCGGCTCGGCAAGACGGGAGCCAATAAGCGTAATAGTCGACATACACCCGTCTTCTCGCCACTCGTGGTTAAGTGTCACGTCGATCGGGTGTGGATTGATATGTACTTATACAAACACTGGCCGGAACTGTTTAGCATCTTGCCGCGAAGATACTGCAGTATCCGATACGGTATGCCGTCGACTGTCGACCCAGTTCGTGCACGCACCACTGTTCACAGGTCACAGTCGGTGTGGCCCCCCGTCGGCGGGAGTATGACTCAGATCGTCGTATGAAGATTCGATGTACAGACCGAACGGATGAAATGCTGGTCGAGACAGTGTCTACGCTCTCTGGCGATCCGGCAGTCGAGGGACTGCTGATTCTCGTGAGTGTCGATAACGGCGCCCATCCGGCGGGCATCGAGACTGCCCTCGAAGCAGCATCCGTACCGGTTTTCGGCGGCCTCTTCCCGGGTGTTCTCCATCAGGGCACGAGGATCGAAGGCGGTGCAGTCGTTGTTGGGCTGTCTGTGAAGCCAACAGTGACGACGGTTCCGCGGCTGAGCGACCCCGACGAGCGCTACGATCGGTACCTCGAGACAGCCCCTCGCGATCACGCGACTGCGTTCGTGTTTGTCGACGGCTTTGCAGAGCGAATCGACGACTTCGTCGATCGGCTGTTCGACAGCTACGGAGACGGGTGGACGTTCCTCGGTGGCGGTGCTGGCTCGTTGTCGTCTGCGGGTGAGCCGTGTCTGTTCACGAACGACGGGCTCATCGCTGATGGAGCCGTTCTCGCCACACTGCCGATCGAGGGCTCGATCGGCGTCAATCACGGCTGGGAGAC
>LKMJ01005448.1_pt1 | contig 11989 bp, 17 predicted proteins | sample 643391 | NCBI WGS metagenome assembly LKMJ01 (sample SAMN04112250, study PRJNA286221) | soda lake metagenome | biome: soda lake; feature: Kulunda Steppe; material: water; isolation source: sample PL-Br10 brine of Picturesque Lake | place: Russia: Kulunda steppe | collected 2010-07
CTTGCTGCCCAGGCCCTGCAGATGCGCTGCAGCCTGTGCCACCTGCACACTTGCTGCCCAGGCCCTGCAGATGCGCTGCAGCCTGTGCCACCTGCACACTTGCTGCCCAGGCCCTGCAGATGCGCTGCAGCCTGTGCCACCTGCACACTTGCTGCCCAGGCCCTGCCCGTCTGTGCCCTCTTGCACTCCGCTGCCCCCTGTGCCAATGCACATCAGCTGTCCTGACAGCTCCGCTGGGCTCTGCCTGCACTGCCATGCAGTTGGTGGAGGTGTGCTTGACCCCCGCAGCACAGCGCAGTTGTGCATATCCTGAACCGCCCGCTCTGTGCTTTTGCAGCAAAGGGGGCGCTGCCCATGCTGCCTCAAAGCTATCAGCTGCCCGTTACGCAGCTCCTGCGCCTGCCAGTGCACACAGCTACTGCCTAACAACCACACGCCACCCGCTTGCCACACACACACACACGCACACACACATGCAAAGCAACGGTCCCACGCACTCATTCCCCACGCCTTCACCCCCCCACACATTCACACCTGCAGACATGCACCGCACACGTGCACACAAAAAAATACGTTCACATGCACACGCACACTGTCTCATGAACGCACACGCACACGCATGCACATGGATGCCCGCTCGCCCGCAAATACACACGCGTACACACATGCACATACACATGCACACACACATACGCACACACACACAATCGCACACACGGCTGCCCCCAAATTGCTCACCATTTACTTGGTTGCGCGCGTGCGCATGCGCGCAGGACATGAAGGTCGCGGGAGAGGGCGTGGGGGGCGCCGCTGCGTGCGAGATGCGGCTGGCCAGCAACAGCGGCACCCACCTCGATGCGCCTGCGCTGCTGGTGAAGGATAGGCGCACGGCTGAGCACATTAAGGTGCTGCCCCAAAGGCCTGCAGCTGTGGCGGCTCCAACTTTTGATTACTGGGTGGCTGTTGGGCCCCGCCATATGTGTCATGGCTGCACATGCATCCATGGATGCCATCCCTGTTAATGTCATCATCATCATCATCCCAAACACCTGTACCCTTTCATGCACGCGCACATGACTTGAACTGTGTGAGCATGCGCGCGCGCACACACACACACACACTAATGCGCCCGTACGCATGCACACATTTACACCATGGATGTGTGGGATTGCTGGCGCATTGGCTCACAAGCACATGCACGCACACGCGCACGCAGCAACACACAGAAATGGACAGCTCCTGCAATTAAAAGTGCACTGCGCATTGTGTCTACGGCAGCTCCTAGGATGCTTGCATGTGGAAGAACTGGCAGCCCATGCCCATCTCTCCAAGTTATACGCCAATGCAAAGCGTGTGTGGAGGCTTTTATGAAGAGATATCATATTATATGCCGGCCATCTCATGCATACCCTGTGTGTGCCTGTGCGGGAATGCTGCCCTACTCCGGGTGAGCGCGGTCACCTTCTGTGCAAAAATGTGTGCATGTGTGTGCGCATGCACCTCCTCCATACACACAGGGTGCGTGTGTGTGTGTGTGTGTGCGAATCCATACAGGCGCTCCCCACTCTTGTTCACAAGTTGTCAGGGCCCATGGGTATGCATACACTCCTCTCACTGGAGTTGTGTCTGTGTGCACTTGCGTGCGCGCGCAGCCAGAGGAGCTGACCCGGGCGCTGTGCGTGATCGACATGTCCTCAAAGTTTGGGCCGGGGGCTTCCAACAAGCTGGCCATGGCGGATGTGAAGGCCTGGGAGGCTGAGCACGGCCAGGTTGCCCTAGGTGGGCAAAGCCTGCCTCTGCACTTCCGCGGGCCCATGGCACTCCCACAGGCTCAGAGCAAGAGGCTAGAAGCAAGAGGCGTCACTTGCACTGCATTGGATTGGGAGAGCACGCACAGTAGCGCAGCGCCCCCCTCACGTTCGTGCGTGCTGCTGCGGCTGGCTGCATGCAGCAACCCCCCTCTTCACTCACAAGTGATCGAGCAGCGCCCCCCTCACGTCTATGCATGCTGCTGATGCTGGCTGCACGCAGCAACCCCACTCTTCACACACAAATGATAAAGCAGCGCCCTCCTCACGTCTATGCGTGCTGCTGCAGTTGGCTGCACGCAGCAACCCCTCTCTTCACACGCGAATGGTGGAGCAGCGCCCCCCTCACGTCCATGCGTGCTGCTGCGGCTGGCTGCGCGCAGGGGCACTGGTCTGCTTGCGCACGGGCTGGAGTCCGGCGAGCGAGCTTGGCCCGGCCGCTGAGGGCACAAAGGAGGGCACAAAGGTAATGCACTGTGGGTTGTGAGGGTGTGTGCATGGTATCACGCTGCAGGCTGTGAGGGTGCATCCATGGGGATGTATCCTAGGCTGTGAGGGTGGGTGCAGGGCATTGTGCAGTTGGCGGTGAGGGTGTGTGCATGGTATCGCGCTGCAGGCTGTGAGGGTGCATCCATGGGAATGTATCCTAGGCTGTGAGGGTGGGTGCAGGGCATTGTGCAGTTGGCGGTGAGGGTGTGTGCATGGTATCGCGCTGCAGGCTGTGAGGGTGCATCCATGGGGATGTATCCTAGGCTGTGAGGGTGGGTGCAGGGCATTGTGCAGTTGGCGATGAGGGTGTGTGCATGGTATCGCGCTGCAGGCTGTGAGGGTGCATCCATGGGGATGTGTCCTAGGCTGTGAGGGTGGGTGCAGGGCATTGTGCAGTTGGCAGTGAGGGTGTGCGCATGGTATCGCGCTGCAGGCTGTGATGGTGCATCCATGGGGATGTGTCCTAGGCTGTGAGGGGGTTTGCAGGGTAGTGTGCTGCAGTTGTGGCAATTTGGTTGGGATGTCGAGGCGAGATTGTGGGTGTGGGTGTGTGAGGCAAGAGCCAAAGCAGGTGCCTCCATCAGGCACGTGATGCATGGCCGAGGGTGTGCAGAAGGTGATGACCCGCAGGTAGATCACAACAGTCTGGCCGTCAAGAATAGAGATAGCTGGCAAGTAGGCCAGGGAGAAGGTGCTGCAGCGAGACTCACCACGGCAAAGCAACACCAACTCATGGTGGCGCCAGGCTCACTGGTAATTTTTTGACACCTCGGCAAAAAATCACACCAAAGCTCAGCGGTGTGTCTCCCACCCCAATCTCCCTTCTCCTTAGACACACACAGGCGTGCACGCGCACACAAACGCAGACAAATAAACAAGCACACACACACAGCTGAGCACTGATGCCACAAGCCCAAACCGCGCACGGACAAGGTGATTACCGCCTGCCTCCGCAGGGTGGTCCGCCTAGCGCAAAGCACGCGCATGCAGCTCTTGCCGTCGCTCCTGGCTTCAGCTGCGAGGTGAGACCTGACCTGACTCGGCTCCTGTGCCGCTGGGCAGCGTTTGCCGCCCTGCGCAAACGACACTGCGCCCTGCTCAAACGAAACTGTGCCACTAGTGCCATCTAGTGACTCACAACAGCACTGTGCCACCATGTGCTGCTCTGCTCCTGTGCTGCTATGACCCGGCTCGCTCTCGGGTTGCCACAAGCAGCTTTGCTGTGCGGGGATGCCTGGGTCGATCCTGACACCCCCAGCCGCAGCAGCTGCTGCAAGTTTGTGCAGCCCTCATCCAGCGAGTTGGATGGGCATTCCCACGCACCTGTTCTTCCTTGCGGTCTTTTATGTGTCTGCCTCTGCTTGTTTGTTGTCAGATCATCCATCCATCCACCCATTCATGTGTGACTGCCTCTGCTCGTTTGTCTGATCATCCATCCATCCACCCATTCATCCACCCCTCCTCCAAGTGCTGCCGCAGATCCATAAGTCTGTGCTTTTGACGCATGCCCCAGGTCGCGGACTACTTCCTGCACACGCGCCAGGCTGTGGGCTTGGGCATCGACACCACATCCACAGACGTCAGCAACAGCACCAACCACTTTGTGCAGAAGAAGGTCCTGGGCGCAGGTGGGTGTGCCTGCATGAGTTTCTCAGCATGGATTTGCCTACAAGGGTCCTGGGAGTGGGTATGTGTGCCTGTACAAAAGTGCATGTATACAGGCGTATTCTTGAAGGCGTGGTGCACACAGGCGCAGTGCATGCACACAGGCCTTCAGCACTAGCACAGATGGCTACATGCGCGCAACCAATTGCTTGAGGAAGAGAATACAAAGCAGGTGCCTGCTTACTTGCCTGCATGCTAGCACAAAGGCGCAGTCCTGGATGCATGTCCTAAAGCCGCACAAGGAAATCAAATGGGCAGGACTCAGATGGGCTTTGCTTCTTACTGAGCTGGGATGCAAGCGAGTGTTACAGTCAGTGCAACTCGAGGCATCTGATGTTAGCCAGGACAGAGGACATATCCGTGTGAAAGGAGCTGCAGAGCTGTGCCGACATGGGCAGTGCTTGGCTGGCGCGTGTGCCTGCGCAGACAGATACCAGCTGAAGAACCTGGACCTGCAGCACGTCCCCCCAACTGGTGGCATTGCGGTGGTGTCCCCCCTCAAGGTTGCAGGCGCCGTGCAGGTGTGTTTGTATCTGTGTCTGCCTGCCTGCCTGCCTTGTGTGGTGCTCCTGCCACAGCACACATCTGCCTGTGTGGCGCACATGCTGCGCCTCCTGCATACCAACCTGCCTGCCTGCCTACCAGCCTGCCTGCCTGTGCGTGTGAGTATCTGTCTGGCTGCCTAGCTACCTGCCTGCCTGTCTGCCCATCTGTCAGTCAGTGGGGTGCTGCTGCACACAAAAGAGAATCTGCACACAAAAGAGGAGATCTGTCTCAGTCAGTGGGGTGCTGCTGCACACCAAAGAGAATCTGCACACCAAAGAGAATCTGCACACCAAAGAGAAGATATGTCAGTCAGTGGGGTGCTGCTGCACACAAAAGAGAAACAAACACCATACGCGGCGCTGCTGGTGCGTCCAACGGACCTTGCAGGTGCCTGCGCGCGTGGTGGTGCTGGTGCCCAAGACCTCTGCGCCTGAGGTGTCCCCTCCCCCTGTCATGGCGCTGGAGGCGCGTGGCCCCAGTGCAGCTGCTGACGCGCCCGAAACAGCGCCAGCTGCACCGCCTGCAGCAGCAGCACCAGCACCAGCACCAGCGGCGGCGGCACCTGTAGCACCAGCAGGGGCACCGGCAGCAGAGGCAGGTGCTGGCGCCTCCACTGCCGCAGGGGCTGCACAGCCTGCAGGTGTGCGGGCCCAGGGCACAGGCGCATGTGCATGCACGCACAAGCACAAACACATACATGCACGAACCATGACCATGCCATGCGCACACTCGCAATGAGAGAAGAGAACACTGGCACCTGTGTGCTGCGGGGTTTTGCAGGGTTTTGCAGGGCTGCCTCTTGCCGTGCCCTGTCTGCTGCCATTGCGCCTCGCGTCCACGTCACGGGGTGCAGTCACCATGCGCTCTCTGGGCGTGAAGTGCGCGCCTGTTGCTGTGTGCCTTCTGCAACATGTGGCAGAAGTGCATGGTCGGGGGAGGCCAAGCAGGCAGGCTCGTCCAGCTTTTTTAAGGCAACAAGGCACACATACTTTGTGCGTTTGTGTGAGCGCGCGTGTGTGCGTGTTTGTGTGCATTGAGTGGTAGGCACACACAGACTGGCATATGACCGGCACCACATGCTCATGATTGACTCCCTTGTGGCAGACACACACAGACTGGCATATGACCGTCACCACATGCTCATGCTTGGCTCCCTTGTGGCAGGCACACACAGACTGGCATATGACCGGCACCACATGCTCATGCTTGGCTCCCTTGTGGCAGGCATGCACAGACTGGCATATGACCAGCACCACATGCTCATGATTGACTCCCTTGTGGCAGGCACCGCGCTCAAGGCGCCGTAGCGGCCTGCATCAAGTGCCTGTGCTTCTGGCACATGATTGCGGCAGGCACTCAGCCAAAGCCGGACGCGTCAGGCCTGGTAGGGGGACACAATGGCGCCAGCTCTGCGGCCGGGCAGACGAGCGGCGCACCACCACAAGCCCCTGCTGTAGGTGCCGCCTGCAGCGGCCCCTCACCTTCAAGCGTGGGCGGTGCGGCACCAGGCGCTGGTGCAGGCGGGGGGGCAGCTGCAGCACCAGCCGCAGCTGCGGCACCAGGCGCTGGTGTGGGCGAGGGGGCAGCTGCGGCACCAGGGGTGGGGCCCAGCCCAGCGCGCCAGCCCTCCAAGATCCTGCAGTCTGCGCAGGAGGCGATGGACGCGCTGCGTGCACGCATGGGCCCGCTGCCCGGGCCGGCCCCTGCGTCGCGCTCGCCCACCGCTGCAGCCCTTGTGGCCGCTCCATCTAGCCCTGCAGCAGCAGCTGCAGCAGCGCCTGCGCAGGCGGGGCTACCGGGCAGGCCTGATGGATCCCACACCCATTGATGGATAAATGGATTGACATGGAAGCCATGGATGGATCGACATGGAAGCCATGGATGGAGCAATGTGGATGCCACCGGATCCCAGCGCGGGCCTGCGCCACCTTCCCTTCTACAGGCACCCTTGCCTTTTTGGTCGTCCGCTCTGTCCTGCCGCAGGGTGCGCATGCCCCCATAGGTGCACCAGCGGCCAGGCAGCGGTGCAGCTCCCGGTGGCGGTGTTGCCGCAAGGTGCGCCGTGGAGCGTGGCATGGCCCAGGCACAGCACCAGGCACGGCAGGGGGAGGGGGGGCAGCACGGGCCGCAGCAGGGGCAGCAGCAGGGGGAGGGGTAGCAGGAGTCTGGGCAGGGGCAGGGGCTGGGGCAGGGCGAGCAGCAGCAGCAGCAGCAGCAGCAGCCGCAGCAGCAGCAGCAGGAATAATGGCAATGAGAGCACTGAGGTGCAGGTACGGGCCAGGCGCAGCATGGCAATTTCTACAATCGCCTGCCCTACCTGCTCTGCCTCGCCCTGCGCCCTCCCCTCTATACCCCTTCCCCCTACAATAGCCTGCCCTACCTGCTCTGCCTCCCCTCTGTGCCCTTCCCAATTTGCCACCCGTGACGGCAACCAGGTGCCTCGCCCTCACCCTCCATCCAGTCGGCATCCTGCAGCGCCCAGCCCTGCCACACCACGTGCCCTGCCACACCACATACCACCAAGTACCCTGCCACGTCAAACGTGTCATCTACACTAAGCTACTAGACTTGCCTTTGGCGGGCCATGCTGCCGATTCTGGGCTGCATGCCGTCTCACGCCTGTTTAAAATAAGAGTGGGGGGCGGCGTAGGCGTGCGTCCAAATTTGCAGGGCGACCAGGCAATGCCGGAGACGTTGACCTCCACTCTGTTGAGAAGGCTTTGCCTGCGCCAGCCATCATGATGCCATTCCATTTTTGGTCCCCAGCCTCTCAGCAGGCAATTGACTTGCACTCACTGTTGTGGCATGGGTTGCTCTTGATGTTGCGTCATATTCTGAGATGGATGGCATCTTCTTGACAGGGACCGAGCGCACTGACAGGCGTTACTTGCGTGCGCCACAAGGCTGAATGTAGGTTCTGTGCAGGACCTGCACTGCAGGTACTCAGGACGAGCTTTGGGTTGCACGAGGTGCGAAGCCCGGTTTAAGCGCATGGCCTAGTTGAAACATTTGCAAGACTTCTGGACGCTCTTGGGTGCTGCGGGTGAATAATGAGTGCAGGCGCATGCCTTTGGACTGCATGCATGCCTGCTGCATCATGTTGAATCATCAAGTTGAACAGACAGTCATCCCAGCTTTTTGTTGACAGCTGATGCGATGCTGTGACAGCTCTTAGAAATTTGGCATTGAATGGTGCTCTGGGACAGAGGCAGGAGTTTGACAGAGGAGCTGCTACCTTGGTCACAGGGTTTCATATATTGCGTAATAAGCAGCAGGTCAGCACTTAGACGTCCTCACTTTAACAAGCTAGGCCACAATGACTGCTGCAATCTGCTTCATTTTCTGATTCTGTGTTTCAAAACTTTTGCGCCTGGGCTTGCTCTTTTAGACCCTGATTGAAGCCTGCCATTATGGACATAGCCTCAGGTTGAAAAAATGTACGCAAACGATTGAACAACCATTGTTCAATCTTGTAAAACTAAGCCCTCGACTTGTAGGGAGGCTAGACTGGCTCAACTGAAGTTCAGAAGTGCAGGTTTTTTGTGAACGAACCTGCACCTGCCCTGGGGTCATGCTCTGGAATAGAGGAAAGCTTTTTGCCAGTTGCAATTACAACTTGTAGCAGTACTTAGTTTTGAAGTTGCACACAGAACTTCTGTGTTGAACAGAACGGTGAGAAAAGACAAAAAAAAGTCACGGTAGGCAGTGAAACCACTACATAAATTGAGGAAAACGATATCAATTGAGGAGACACATCACTGATGTGGACTGGCAGTCCAAAGAGCCGTGAGTCCTCCTCCACCAGGGAAAAAAACTTGTGAGGATTTGAAGGGTCACCTGTCACCGTGACAGTGGCAAGCCGCCCCCTGGGGGCCTGCTCCAAACCAAAACCTTGAGGGCAGCTGGTTTTTCCGAGAGTGCTTCTGGTTGCAGTCAGTTTGTGTGCATAAAGCACAGAGTGAGCATGTTATTTAAGAGCAGTCTCGGCTTTCTGTGTATCAAGGCCGAGCTCTGTAAAATCATCTTATGATGATTTAAAGTACGAGAGGTAACTTACAGTTACAATTACAGCCCGCAACCACCAGGCATCTCCATTCTGAAGAAAGGGGGACTCTTTCAGAGAGCTTAGCAATTTAGCAGGCATAGTTTGGGAAAGACTGTTGTTAGAACCATTGATTGCACGAATTGGTGTGGTCCAGTGCTGGTGATTCAAATTGCATGCTGGACAGTGAAGTGCTTGTACATTTATGTCAGCAGCCTCAGCAGCCCAAAAGGCTTCTTTTACAGTGGTCCAAGTTTGGCTGGCTCAGCGGTATCCGTGTCTTTTGTGAGTCTCTTCTGCCGGTGAGCATAAGTTGGTCAGTGACTGACCGATTCTTCTCTGGAATCTGGCTGTGGTATAGTTATGAATTGGTGGAATGGGTGGAATTCATCAGGTTGCGCAAAGCCATCATGAAATTGTCTATTGCCAGACAACATACATAACTCATGGCTCAGAGGCACATATGCGTGAGAGATAAAGTAAAAAAGTAAAAATCAAAAACTAACGCTCCACATGCACATTGGTGGGATGTTAAGGAAATAAAACTGCAAATAAGCGCCGTGCACCTCCCCTCGTACATAACGCATAAATGTGACAAACTCCAGCTAATAATCAAGCTAATCCATGAAATGTAAATTTAGTCTATACCCTTTCAAACAGCATCAGGAAAGCACAGGCACAGTCCAGTGCAAAATGGTAAAGATCTGCCATCATATGCTGTCATGCCATGCCCAAACGATGGCAAAAGGACCAAAAGTGGCGCACAGAGGGTGCACCGGCATATGTGAATATGGCGGGGCTTAAAAAAGGACTGTGCAACACCGCATGCTGCCAAAATTGATGCGCAGAGCACAACTTAACATGGACGCTTCCAAAAAGAACCCAACTGCTTGCTTTCATTTGCAGCTATACCATCTCTGTACACTGCCACCACCAACAGCCCTATCATCCATTATCAGAAGCAGAAGCTCATGCACAACCCTCGCTCACTTCGCACCAGCTGCGATTGGCCTATCCATCTTTGTTCTAGGCCATGTGTGGCATTCGCTCCTTGGCGTGGAGGACGCGCAGCGCGCCTGCTCAGAAGAGCATCGCGATCTGCTTGCCCTCCCCGAGTTCCTGCACCATATCCACCGCCTCTGTAAGCGCAACCTGGCCCATCTTGGTAATGTAGTTGGAGTTCAAGCGCAGCTCCCGCGGCGCGGCGGCCACGTTGGCTTTCAGCGCCTGTGCGCAAAAAATTTTGGTTTTGTTGTTGGGAGTGCATGCGCAGCTCGCATGGCACAGCGGCCACTTTGGCTTTCAGCGCGCATGTGGGCTACAAGATGGAGCATGTTGGCAAGCAGGCGCTGTCATCGCACGAGTTGCGCCTGCGGGCAAAGCAAGCAATGGACAAAGCAGCAGCAGCACCCAGCAGGTGAGCAAAAGGGGAAGGGTGCATGCGCATGAGGCACGCAGCTGCCGTGCATGCTTGAAGCTTCCTGAGTGCCCCAGGCACACAGCTTTTGCGCGCGCATAATGCATACAGCTCATGCACGCGCACGAGAAAAAGGACACCCTGCAGCCCTGCAGCCCTGCGCCCAGCGCACCCACCTGTGCAAGCGAGCATGCACCGTCGTCCTTGATCTCATTGTAGCCCAGGTCCAGCTCCCGCATCTTTGTGCTCTCCTGCACAGTGCAGGCAGCATTTCCACACATCACGCGCATGTCGAATCGCACACGCAGCACACAACACATGTCGAGGATGGCGCGAGTATAAGACCCACCCTGCATTTTTGCGATCTCCCGCGTAGCGCAGGCACGGGGCGGCGGGACGCTCAGTCCCCCGTGTCCACACACGCTTCAAACACGTGCATTGTGATGCGGGGAAGAACATCAATTTATGGTACAACTGCGCATGAGCACGGTGGAGGCGCGCTCAGCACCAACTCCGTCCCCAACCCCCTGGTCCTTTTTGCAGTGGATGGGCAGGAAGGGTGGATGGGCAGGAAAGCAACGGCTGCCATGCCCGGCCCTTTCCTACAGCAGGGTTGCTAGCAAGAGCAGAAGGCCACCAGCAAGCTATCCGCAAGCCCCTGCCCAAAACCACAAAGGCACCACCCTGCAAACAGCGGTCTAGCAAATTAGCCCAGCAGGAATGGTTGCGTTCCACGATAGTGACTACCCACAGCTTGACAAGCATTGGCTTGCTGAGCGCACCACAGCCTGCATGCCACGCCCCTACCGGTGACAGCACCCGCAGCCCATGCCCCAGTACGATCGCGCCTCCACCAACACAACGCCCAGCTTGCAAAATGTGCGCCTCGAGCAGCAGCTCGCGCCTGCACAGTCAGACGCACACGCTCCCTGCGCGCGCGCACGCACCATGGCCCGCAGCCCGCGCCCCAGCACGATCGCGCCGTCGTTGCCGAATGCGTTGCCCCGCAGGTCCAGCGCGCTCAGCGTCTGGTTGTACATCAGCAGCTCGCACAGCGCCTGCGCGCCGCCGGCCCCCACTTTGCACCACCCCAGCTTGAGGGTGTCCAGCTGCGCGGCACAAGGGCGCAGGTGCTTGCGTCTGCTTACGGGCGTGCGTGCGCGTGTGCTTGTGTGCTTTGGCGTGTCCAGCCACGCGGTGCGCGCAAAAGAAAGCGTGCATCACATTTGTGTGCTAGGAGTTGGATGTATGTGCGTTGTGTGCTTGTGCATGTGTGTGTATGTGTGTGTGTGTGTGAGCGCATATGTGCGCATGTGTGTGCATGTGTGCATGCAGGAGTGTGTGAATGCTCGCGCGGGTGCAGTCTAAGGAGCGGTAGGCAGGCACGGCGCTTGAGAGTAAGCGCATGGACAAGAAGCAAGTAGATGCGCGCGTTGCTGACTAGGCGTGTGTGGGAATGGTAGGCAGACATGTAGTTCAAGAGCTAAGAATTGAGCACCAGCGTTAGCACGTCAAGAGTGAGGGCGGCACTCATGAGTGCACTAACAGCACAAGCACAGCCGATTCACTGCACTGACTGCACGTGCACGCTTGCACACGCCCCTGCCAGCAGTGCAGCAGCCCCACCTTCAGGTCAAACTTGGCGACATCCACAACATGCTGCGCCCCTTGCGAGCCCAGCGGGTTGTACCCCATCTCCAGTGTGCGCAGCGAGCCGTGCCGGCGGATGGCGCGGGCAAAGGCCTGGCCAGACAGAGTGTGTGTGTGTGTGTGAGCATGAAGGTGAGCGTGTGCATGCACGCGTGTGCATGTGTTTGCGTGCGCGTGCCTGCATGTGTGGAATAGGAAACGACCGCCTTGTCCCGGCTCTTGAACAACACAGCAGTGCAGATATCCCCTTTGGCTGCCTTGCCACCTATGGGATCGCCCCTTACAAGTATGGAGGTGCGCGCGTTGCCTTGCACACACACACACACACACACACGCAAACATGCTCACCTGAAAGCCCTCAAGCCCTGGGAC
>LKMJ01005449.1_pt1 | contig 11988 bp, 9 predicted proteins | sample 643391 | NCBI WGS metagenome assembly LKMJ01 (sample SAMN04112250, study PRJNA286221) | soda lake metagenome | biome: soda lake; feature: Kulunda Steppe; material: water; isolation source: sample PL-Br10 brine of Picturesque Lake | place: Russia: Kulunda steppe | collected 2010-07
CGACGAGAGCTACCAGCAACTAGTCGAGTCCTACGGCGACGTTGCAACCGAGGTCGGCACTGCCGAGCAACAACAGCTCTTTCAGCAGGCACAGCGAGCCCAGCAGAACTACACCGAATTGACAGCGGCTTACTGGGAGGGTCTGGAGCAGTACGAACAGTTCGAGAACGCGACGTTAGCAGAAAAACAGCGCCACGTTTTTCGTCACCGATCGTTCGACAACGCGGTTACGTTCCGGCGAGATATGGCGCGTGACCTCGAAGGGACGACAGCCCAGCTCACCGAAACTGGTGACCGGACGATCGAACTGTACGAGCAGCTTGAGGCGATGACGGACGACGACTACTCCGAGATCATCTCGTCGATCAACGACAGCCAGGCGACCATCCAAGACGAGCAAGCGGTCGTCCGAGAGGAGCAGTTCGTCCCGACAAACATGACGCTCTCGACGCCGGAAACGACACAGATATCACCCGTCGACCCACTCGAAATCGAGGGACGACTAACAGATGCCGATGGTACACCCCTGTCGAATCAGTCGGTCCAGATCGATGTCGGTGAACAGACTCACAACACGACCGTAAATGAGGCTGGTGAGTTCGAACTCGACTATCATCCGACACTGATTCCGGCAAACAGCACTGCCGTTACGGTAACGTACGTCCCGGCAGACGAGTCGATCTATCTCGGTGACAGCACGCAACAGAACGTCACCGTCGAGCAGGCGGCACCCGCTGTCTCCCTCGACGCCACCCCCGAGGAGGCTGCGTACAACTCGACAGTCGCAGTGCGTGGCGATGTCAGTGCTGGTGAGCGTTCGGTTGCTGACGTTCCGTTCGTTCTCGAACTCCAGGATCAGTTCATCGTGCAGAATACGACCACCGCCAACGGGACGATCCGGGAGAACGTTTCGGTCCCGGCTGCTGTCGAGGCTGGTGATCAGGAGCTGACAGCCAGCCTTCTCCTTGACAACCAGACGCTGCAACCAACCAACCAGACCACGACGCTCACCATCGACGAGTCGGAGACGACGCTCGCTGTCGACGCGGAGCCGACTGCGGAGGAAACGATCCTCGTCAGCGGCACAGCAGCGACGGTCGATGATGACCCTATCGTCGACCAGCCGCTTACGATCTCTGTCGAGGGAACCGCCGTCGGTACCACGAGAGCGGACGAGCGTGGAGCGTTCCGCCAGCAGGTCGCCGTTCCCGACTCCGTGGCTGACGAGATCGACGAGGAAGAGCTGGTGCAGGTTGAGGTTAGCTTCGATGGCACTGGATCCAGTCTTACCACGGCCAGTACAGCGACGACCACCCAGGCCCCTGCCAGCGCGAGCGGCCTCGGCGTTTCGTGGTTGCTGCTTGTTCCTGTCGTACTGGGGCTCGTTGTCGGACTGGCGTATCTGCTGGTCACACGAGACACTCACAAGCGAGCCCGAGAGCGAGGCGGACGGGAACCAACCAGTGACCTGCCCGAACAGCACACCACAACCGTCTCGTATCTCGACCACGCTGTTGAGCTGCTTGAGGAGGATCGGCCCGCACAGGCAGTGCAGGCAGGTTACGCTTCGATTCGCCAGCAGCTGACCGAGACAGACAGCCCCCGGACACACTGGGAACTGTATCACGAGCACCGGTCCACGCTCGATGCGGACACCGAGCGTGCGCTCCGTGCGGCAACCGAAGGATACGAACAGGCGGCGTTCGCTCCTGAAGCGGTTGACCAGTCGACTGCGCGGACGGTCCTCGATGCTGTCGAGACGCTCACGGAGAATCGGAAACAGCGTGTTCGCAACAGTTAACAGCGGACAGGGATCCAACTACAACAATGGCTGTCTCCGAAACCGATGACGCTGGCGAGCAATCGACGGTCGTTCCGTCGGGACTGGCAGGACGCTCGCTGACTGTCTTCCACGTCGGACTGGCTGTCGCCGTTTTCCATCTTGTTTTCATTCTCTTCCAGCCAGCGCCGACAGCCGTCGAGATCGTGGCCTTCGAGGGACTGCTCTGTCTTTTCCTCGCTGGCTACGAGCTCTACGAGACGCGTGCTCCCACTCGGGCACTTGCCGTTGTCCTGCTGTTTGTAGCGATCGTTGGTGGGCTTCTGGCTGGCTTCTCGCAGGGGGTTGCTGTCTGGCAGGCAGCCCTCCTTTTGACAGTTACTGGCGCCCTGGTTCTGTACGCCGTGTATCGGTACCAGCTGCTCGTTCTCGGGACGCTGGGTGAGAACAAATGAGCGCCGGCACCGAGCGACAAGCTAACCAGTCGACCCGTGACGAGGAGGTCGACGAGCAGGAGCGTCTCGCTGGGGAGCTCGCCGTGATCGAAGCAGAAAATGAGCGGCTCCGAACCGAGTACGCCCGCCTCCAGCAGACGCAGTACCGTCAGACTGCAATCGCACTCGGTGTAACGGGGCTGATCGCCGCAGTCGGTGCGGTGCTGTTTCCGACTGCCCGAACGGTGCTGTTCGCGCTCGCGGGCACTGGTCTGTTTCTGGCGATTCTCACCTACTTTCTCGCACCCGAGCAGTTTCTCCCGGCGACTGTTGGCCGGGATATATACGGGACACTCGCGGCGAACGAACGTGCGGTGGTCGACGAACTCGGCCTCTGTGAGACACGGATCTACTTCCCTCTTGATAGCCAGCAGCAGGTCCGGCTGTACGTTCCCCAGTCATCGAGTGCGCCGCTGCCCGACGAGACGGCACTGGCCGACACCTTCGTCGTGACACCGGCGTGTCGTGGCCTTTCGCTTCAACCGACGGGGAACGCCTTATTCGAGCAGTTCGAGCGAGCGCTGACCGACGAACTCGCAAGCGAGCCGGCACCACTGGCGGCACAGCTCCGCGACGCGCTCGTCGAACAGTTCGAACTCGTCGAGAGCGCTGAACAGTCTGTCCCTGCCGATGTCACACGCGAGCAGGGTGAGCTCACTGTCGGCGGTCTCACGAGCGTGTACGGGGCTGTCGAGCAGTTCGACCACCCAGTTGTCTCGTTTCTCGGTGTGGGACTTGCACGCGGACTACAGCAGCCGGTTGAGGTCGCTGTCGAACCGGACGGAAACGACCGCGTCGACTTCGTCGTCACGTGCCGCTGGCCGCACGATCCGTCGGAGTAATTTCAATCGTTGCTGACCGGCGTTGCCTGCACCACGTCCTCCGGGTTCGGCGGTTCGACCTGTTCGAGAATATCGGCGATGATCGCTTCGTGCGTGATATCGCTCAGCTCGGCATCAGTACTGCGGACTATCCGGTGTATCAGTATCGGTTCAGCGAGTGCTTTCACGTCGTCGGGGATGACGTACTCCCGCCCTCGGATCGCGGCCCGAGCTTTCGTCGTGTTCAGAAAGGCCAGCGATGCCCGCGGTGAGGCGCCGTACTCGAGTTCGGATCGTGTCCGCGTTGCCGTGACGATATCGAGGATGTACTCTTTGACTGCCGGATCGATGTATATCTCGGTGATCTGTTCCCGCGCCTGGCGCAGATCGGCCTCTGTAATGACCTGCTCGGCTTTCGACGGGCCAAGCGTCGGCTGTGTGTCGAACTGGTCGAGGAGCAGTTTCTCTTCGTCGCGCTCGGGAAGATCGACAGTCAGCTTGAGGAGAAACCGGTCTCGCTGTGCCTCGGGCAGACTGAACGTCCCTTCCATTTCGATCGGGTTCTGGGTCGCGATGACGATAAACGGCTCCGGCAGCGCGAGTGTCTCGTTTTCGATCGTCACCTGCTGTTCCTGCATCGATTCGAGCAGTGCGCTCTGTGTTTTGGGCGTAGCGCGGTTGATCTCGTCTGCCAGGACGACATTTGCAAAAACCGGACCCTTCCGGAGGTCGAAATCGCCGGTGTTCTCCCGATAGATCTGCGTACCAGTGATATCGGCCGGCAGAATATCCGGCGTCATCTGGATCCGGCTGTAGGTCAGCCCGGATGTCTCGGCGAAGAGATTTGCGATTGTCGTCTTGGCGACGCCAGGAACGCCTTCGAGCAGGACGTGTCCGCGCGAAAGCAACGCAACAGCGAGGCCCTCGATAATCTCTTCGTTCCCGATGAGGACCTCCGCAATCTCCGTCTCAATCGCTTCGTAAATCTCGGCTGGCTTACTCATTGCTGCCCTCTTGCTGTCGCGTGCGTATAATCGCTTCCGTCACGCGCTGTACACGCTCGTCGTCCCACTGCGGGTGGCGCTCGGCGAGCGACGATGCAAGCACGTCGTCGTCGACGGCCGGTTCGGTCGCGACCGATCGGCTCCGTTCCCGGAGCCGACGCGAAATTCCGATACGACCCCAGAGTGTAATGATGCCGAGTCCTACGATCACGGCGATTAGCTGGAGCAGCGACTCCTCACGGAAGAGAATGAATCCGTACGAAAGTGGCGGCAGTGATCCGTGCTGTGAGTAATCCAGGATAACGGTCTCGTGACCTTCGGCGACGTTCTCGACGAACTGGTGGTTTCCATCCTGTTCGAGCATCGCGTTCGTGAAGGCGCTCGCGTCGCTCACGACGATGAGCTCGCCTGCGCCGATAGCTTCGACAGCAACGACCGGCCGGGATTCGAGCTGTTCATTCTCGTCGAACTCCTCGTTTTGGTTCCTGTCGAGATAGGCGAGTGCTGATGTGTTGAGTATTGGTTGTGCCTCACCGGCATCGAGTGCCGTTCCATGGTTCAGCGTCAACTCGTCGACCCCTCGAAGGAGTTCGTGGTTCGATACGTCGTTCGCGTGGGGGAGTGATCCGTCCCCGAGATTGTTTTGCTCGTCACGGAGGGGATCCCCGTCGATCCGAACGGTCGAGCCGAGATCAGCGAGCAGCGCGGAGCTATCGTTTTCCGCCGAGGCGACGACGAGCGTTCCACCCTGTGCGATGAACGACGACAGCTGGGCCCGCTCGCCTGCACTGTAGCTGTCACCCGGTTCGAGAACGAATGCGGCGGTCGCTGCGGGCTGGGACTGTTCGTACTCGTTGGTCGAGAGTGCGATCGCTGTCTCTGTGTCTCCCGTACCGACCGCACTCCGGAGGTCACTCCCGCCGTTCCAGTCGTAGTTGTAGGGGTCGTATGCGACACCCGAGGTCGCAAGCCCCCAGAACAGTCCTGCGAACAGACAGCCAAGCAACAGAAGCAAGGCGAGCTGTGGATAGTTCAGTTCGCGCATTATATCACTCCCCACGGAATCACGTCGAGTACACGTCTGACGATGATGAATCCGAAGCCGAGCAGTCCAAGTACGGTAAGCCACTTCAACCGCGACCGCCACTCCGGTGTGACGTTGAACGGTGCGGTGAGTTCAGTGACCACGAGCAACCCGATCAGCGAGAGCACAAAAAACAGCTCCAGAGACAATGAGCCCAATACAGCGAGCAACAGGAGTGTTGCTAACATCCACGCTGCCTGGCCGTGGATGAACTGCTGTCGACGTCGGGTCGGCATTTCCTGTCTCTACCGGATGAGAGCTTATAAATGATTTCTGTCTCTGTCGACAACGGTTCCGACAGACAAACTATTCATACCCGCGAACTGTTACAGTTCGGCAGGACTCATTTCCGCGGACCAGAACGCTACTCAAATGCCATTCACATGAAAATACTACGCCGGATACTGGGGCTGGCCGGGCTCGCACTGCGACAGCTCGCGAACGACCGTGCCAGAACGCTGTTTGCGATTGCTGGCGTCGCATTCGCTGTCCTTTCGGTAACGCTGCTTTTCGGTGTCGGCGCTGGTGTCGTTGACACAGGCGAGACGTTACTCGACGAGTCCGACCGTGATCTCTGGGTGACGGGCGGTCCAGTTGAGTTCCAGCGAGGGACCGTCGGTGGGTTCCAGAACCCGGTCGTCGATGCACACACTGTTGCCGGTGAGATGCAGCGCCACGAGGACGTCGACGTTGCGAGCCCGCTTGCCTTCCAGTCTGTGTACATCAGTGCTGACGGTGAGGAGTTCGAGTCGATCATCGGGGGCGGTGTCCGCGACGGTGGTACACTCACGTTCGAGGCAGGTGGGCCGTTTACTGACGGTGGCAGTGAGACCCACCGCGCTGACGGCGATTACGACGGGCCGATGACTGGGGAGGTAATCGTCAATCCGGCGATTGCGTCGACCTACGATCTCGATATCGGTGATACAGTCCACGTCGGTGGGACGATACGCGCTGCTGAAGAAACCGAACTCGAAGTTGTCGGAATCTCCGGGACCTTCGAGGAGTTTGTCGGCTCTGAGACTGTTGTCATGCCCCTTAGCGAACTGCAGACACTGACCGGCAGTGCGCACAACGACCGGGCGACACTCATTTCCCTCGAACTCCAACCAGGCGCCGACGAGGCGACGGTCAGCGCGGAACTCGAAGAGAGCTTCCCGGAGTACGATATCCGGACGAATCGTGAGCAGTTCACTGCGGTGCTCGATCGGCAGGCGCTCGTCATCGCGAGCGGCGTGAGTCTCGTCGGACTCGCGGTTCTCGCGGGGATCGGACTCTCGTTGAATCTCTTTCTCTCACTCATTTATCAGCAACGCAGAGAGTTCGCCGTCTACCGTGCCCTCGGTGGCTCGCGGTCATCGACGGTCGGTCTTGCCGTGTTCCAGGCAGCGCTCATTGCGACGGCCGGTGCGCTTCTCGGTGTCGCGCTCACGCCAGTTCTTGCAGTTGGGGTCGATCAGATCGCGGTCGCGTTCACTGGATTCGAGGGGCTGGTCCAGGTCCCACTGGAGGGCTACATACTCGGTGTCGGACTGGCCGGGCTGTTCGGCCTCGTCGGGACAATCGCCGGCATCGTGCGTCTCTCCCGTGAAAAACCGGTGTCACTGTTGATACAGTGACTGTCGCGATTTCGAGTGTCTGCTGGATCGCAAGCGGACAGTCGCAGGTGGTTACTCAATCGTGAACACAGTCTCGGCTTCTTTCCACTCCGTTCCATCACTGGCGGCTGCCGTCAACCCAAATTGCCCGCCGGTGTAGGTAGATGACGGAACAGTACACAGTATTGACGTCGAGACGCTCCCTTTGCGATCCTCCCAGGACCACAGACAGGTGCCGTCCTCGTCGATGTTATCCGTGAAATCCGCCTCGTGTTCCAGCGGATCGGTCCCCCAATCCCACAGATTTCCGACCACGATTTCTTCGGTGTTCGTGGCGTCGATCGAAAGCGTCATTTCGCCGTCGTCGTACGTCGCTGTCGCGGCGACCGACAGCTCGGGGACCACAGCGTCGGTGGCTGCCTTCGCATCAACGATTCCTGTGCCGTAGCGCGTGTCTTTCCCGTCGATTGCGTCGTCGGCATCGTCTTCGTCCCAGTCGTCGGGTTTCCAGGCCGTCTCTTCGAGAATATCCCAGATTTCTCCGGGGATGAGATCCTCGTCGCTTGCCGAAATCATCAGTGCAGCCACACCCGCGACGTGGGGTGCAGCCATCGATGTTCCCCACTTCGTGTCGTATCCGCCACCGGGAACCGCACTGTCGACACTGGCACCAGGCGCCGATACGTCTGGAACGATGTACTGGTCGGGCCAGTGACCCTCGGCATCATCTCCCCAGGCCTCTTCGGTGTCGATTTTTTCTCCACTGGAGAAGCTAGCAATCTCCTCATTACTGTTGGAAGCCCCAATTGCCATTCCGGCGGCGTAGACGTTCGCCGGTGAACTGCTGACACCTTCCCCATCATTACCAGCGGCCGAAATGGGGAGTGTCCCGGCTGACTGAGCGTTCTGAAGTGGTTCGATCATCGACGGTAGATACCCCCCATCCGGAGTCCCGAGACTCATATTGATAACATGGGCATCCAACTCGACAGTCCACTCAATGCCGCCGATCACAGCAGCAAAATTTCCGCCTTCACTTGTGAGCACACCGCCATGATACAGCTCGATCTCGGGGGCAACACCGATGTGTGTGCCGCTTTCTGCACCGCCAGCGACGGTTCCGCTGACGTGTGTCCCGTGGTCGCCCTCGTCGTATGGCTCCGAGTCGACCTCGTTGCCATCGCTATCGAACTCCGCCCAGCCATCGAGATTGAGATCCGGATGATCGGGATCGATTCCGGTATCGAGCACTGCAACCCGGACTCCCTCGCCCTGCGTTTCGAACTGCTCCCAGGTTTCGGGGACACCGATCTGTTCGAGCCCGTACGTGTACTCGCCGTGGGCGGAACTATCGACACTCTCGGTTCCTCTCTGGCTCCCCGAGAGTGCCTCAACCGCGAAGTTTTCGTGAATCTGTTCGACTCCCTCGATCCGTGCGACTGATTGCAGTGGAACCTGCTCCGTGTCGATCTCTATCACCACCGCGTTTGCTATCCAGAACTGTCGCTTGATCGTGATCCCCTCCCGACCGCGAACGAAGGATTCGATTGCCTGCTGTGTCCCTGTTGCGTGGTCCTGCAGGGCGTCGATGCGCTGGGCCGGTGACTTCTCCTGCTGGCGTGCTGCCCTAGATAATCTAACGACGGCAGTGACTCTCCGCTGATCTGTCGACTGTAACTGATCACTGATAATATAGTCGCCACCTCCCTCATCTACCATACTATACTGCAAGTAACAAGATAGTAAATAAATATCGGGGGAAAGTAGGTTTTTGTAACGCCAGTACTGGGAATGTGCTTTTTTATCTGGCACGGTCACAGTGATGCGGATTGTTCGGAAGGGTGACTGCAATCGACTGCGGTGCGATCAGATAGAGGCTGCCCAGTCAAACGCAGACTCACGCAGTGTACCGATACTCGGTCAGTCGTCAATTTTGAGGATGACCGAGTCCTGGATCGTCTCCTCGGGTCCGGTAGCAGTTATATCGAGACGAAACGCACCACTGACGTATTTTGGATCCGGCGACACGTCGCCGTTTGGCGTAATCGTCGGCGTTAGTGTGGCACTGTTTTGTGTTGTGTCCCAGGAAAACGTGAGCTCGCCGAGTGATTCGACATCGTCTTGTACGTCTCCGTCTTCCATGTCCCAGTCGACACTCCAGTCAGTCCACAGTTTCTCAACTGTCACACTGTCGACCAGCGTGGCGTCAATTTCCAGTGTGGCAGACTCCCCTTGTGCGATGGAGTCCGGGAGACTTACCTCGACTGTCGTCTCCTCGGCCAGTAGTTCGTCGTACGCCGCCTCGACATCGAGATATCCTCCACCGACAATCGTCGTGTCGTCTTTGTCGACATCGTCGTCCGGAATCTCCATCCCGGTGTTCTTGATCGCGGCAGCGATATCCTCGTAATCGACGCCATCCAACTGGAACAGCTGTGTGGCTGCACCAGCCACGTGCGGTGCTGCAGCGGAGGTGCCGTTGAAACCGAACGACGGGTCCTGATCAGAAGAGGCAGTCCCATATCCTTCCTCGGTCTGAGAGACTCTGGAGGGGGCCGCGATCTCGATACCATCCCTTCCGTCGCGTGTTGGGCCCTGCGAGGAGTATCGTTTCAGATCGCCAGCAGAAGTCTCGGCTCCGAAATCAGTCGCCTGAATCGCCGCAGTTGTCAGCGTATGGTCATCCCGCGTCGTGGCTGGAATCGAAATAGAGCGCGAAGATTTGGACTCTGTAATCTCCATATTGAGATTCCCCCAAAGCCAGACATCGAACTCGTGATCACGACTCGCGCTTTCCTGTTCGATTTCGAAATAGACGGTTTCGCCGTTTGCTTCCCCCGGAATCTGTATGAAAACAAAGTCGCTCGCTGCACTCGCCGAATCTAATTCGCTGCTTTTCGAGTCGTCTTCGTAGAGTGTTACAGAGTACTCTTGATCGCCTTCGTCCCACGAATCCCAGTTTGCGATAACAGCTGTACCGGCCTCTGCGTTCTGTATCTCAAGATAATCTTCACCGCTCTCGAACTCCATCGTCCCGTCTCCTGAATCCGTAAACTGTCCGTGCCAGACGTTTCCGTCAGCCTCGTTTCCGGCAGAAATTGCACAGATCCGTCCTCTGTTCACATCCGGACCGTCTTCGCCGGTGATCGTCTCCCTTCGGTAGTGAATTTCTCGATCTGTTCGCTTACGTCGTCTTGTCCATCGAGGCGGTCTGTCGGAGCACTGCCGAGCGAAATACTCACCACAGCCGTGTCTGGATGGTGCTTCTCGATCTTTTCGAGCATCGAGACGATATCACCGTCTGCGTCGTTTCCATCGAAGGCGAGCAACACGAGGTCGGAATCGGGGGCCATATCGTAGACAATCTCGGTACAGCCGGTTCCGTGCATCTCGGATTCCTCGATGAAGTACGACTCCTCGTCTGGATCCCCACTCTGTATCGTATCGACGACGTTGTCCCCGTATTTCGTGTGTGTTTCAGGCCAAAATCCGCCACCAGCGTCTGGATCGAGGTCGATGATTGCCGTCTTGACGCCGTCGCCCGTCACTCCTGTATCCTGTACGACGTCGGCATTCGATATTTCGACGCCTTCGGAGGTCGCGTGTAGCGCTGTGGGTAACTCTTCGAAGACCTTTCGCACGTTGTCGGTCGACGCGATCTCAAAGACCTCCTCGGCAGTCGCCCGAGTCTTGATTGTGCTACCGTAGGCCGTCCCCACGGGGATTCCGGACTTCAACAACTCGTTAACGACTTCCACTCTCGCCTCCTCGTCGACGTGAATCTCGAGTTTGAACTCCTCCGTTCGATCGGTCTTGGTACCTTCCCAGGCAGCATCGTCGATATTTTCGACTGTCACATCTGGCAGCTTGTCGCGAAGTGGCCCGATGATCCGGTCACGAGCATCCGTCATTTCCAGTTACTCACCCAATAGAGACTGATCATACCAATATAGAGGCCTACTAACTATTATTATCTATGTAAAAGAAAAATAGTATTCTACATTACTATCAAATAAATAGTAATATCTTTGAAATACTATTTTGATCGTGTAACAAATAAAATATGTGCGGTCTTGCCTCCGTCACGCGGTTCGTTTGCTCGACATCAACACGCAGCAGAAAGTATACTCTTTTTGATAGTCTCCCACGCTGAATCGCGAGGGTTTGTGCCTGCTTATCACATAATCGTTATTGTTGGCCGCTACTCGAACGACGAGAAACGCTCCTTGATCTCATCTGATACGGACCGTTGTACGAAACTTTGGTATGTCGCCACAACGGTGTGGCGACTACCGATAAAAATTCACAACAGTCCGTACGAGGGGATAGGTTTTTGCGGGTGAGTTATCAATTAGTGTCATAATCACGATCAGTTGTGTTCAGGTTCGAACTGCCGGAAGACTCGGCTCACATCGTCAGCAAGCGCCAGATCAACAAGATCATCAATATCGACGTACGCAATCACTGTGTCACCGTACTCTGATCGTTCCTCCGGGAGGTATTGTTCTGGGGCATCTCCATCCTCGGTGAGACGGATTTCGACCTGTACCTCCCCATCACGTATGTCGAGGTCACGTTCTTCAGCCACACTTGCTCGGTCCTCTGCACAGAAGAGTTCGATTAACTCATCCGAGAGTGGACTCGGCTCCGGGAGTCGCTCGACCTGTAACTCACAATTTGATTCGTCTGTCGTCCCGTTGTTGTCTGGCTCCATGCTCTCTGTCTCGTTCCGTGCCTCGTCTTCGTCGTCCTCACTGTTGCTGACACAGCCAGCGAGAAAAAAAGTGCCGAGTGTCCCAAGCAAGACGCGCCGAGAGTACTTATCGTGCATACTGTCCTTTCAGAAACTCTGTCGGCAATCTACTTTAATACTTGTAAGATACAAACGACTGTTTGTACTATCGACATCGACTGGCGTCATCGTTAGTTCACACCGTGTCTGAACAATCTTGCGAAGATCAGCCACCTGCGAGTGATCAGCTTTCTACGTCGATCCACAGATGCAGATCCCGGTATGCGTTCTCCTCGGTTGGCTCCGACGGTGGCTCACCACGATACAGCAGATACTGCACACGCAGATCCTCGCCGGTCATCGTCGGCTGGATATCGTGACGACGATCCCAGCTGTCCCCATCCGGGAGCACCGGTGAGTTGAACCGGTCCAACTCCTCGCTTTGGATAACTCTCGTCTCGTTGTCGACAGTCTC
>LKMJ01005450.1_pt1 | contig 11986 bp, 12 predicted proteins | sample 643391 | NCBI WGS metagenome assembly LKMJ01 (sample SAMN04112250, study PRJNA286221) | soda lake metagenome | biome: soda lake; feature: Kulunda Steppe; material: water; isolation source: sample PL-Br10 brine of Picturesque Lake | place: Russia: Kulunda steppe | collected 2010-07
CGTGCCCTCTGTCGCATGGCTTTTGCGCTTTGGGCGAGCTGGGGAAGGAAAGCCCCACGCTCAACCCCGCTAGTGTGTGTGTATGTCAAATTGGTGATCCATCAATAACAGTGATCTGGCATGACAGGCTCTTTTCAGAACCCACCCGACCCCCACTTATGACCTTCTTCCTAGTTTGACGGTGGAGATTTGCCTGGTGCTTGCACCAGATGTAAACTTGTTCCTTAATTCACGCAAACAGGGGTTACCTTGCTGGCGTCTAGTCTTTCTTTCTTTCTTTCTTTCTAAAGACCAAGTTGCTCATTTCCAGCACCACGTGGCATGTGATCCTGCTCATAGCCACCGTGGTTTGATTTTGTGTGTATTTTTGTTTTGATATCATGGATTTTTATCAGGTAGATGCCCAGCAAGCCCAGCAGTCAATCTATCTGCCAGTGGGTGGCAGACTGCAATACCCCCACTGTAGACTTATGCTTTTGTTGACGACTGTTGTAGAAGCATTGCTGTTATTGGGTGTGAATGGCCATCTTACGAAGGCTTCCCTAATTTCATTCTGAGGGTATAAAGGGTTTCCCTTGGCTTGCTTTATTGGCTTCGCAGTAATAGTAGCACTCTTGCCAAAGTCCTCAAGGCTGATATCGCGATGAGCACTATTAACAAGAAGTGCTGGAGCGCTGAATTCTTGGATGCTTTTCATGGTTTGGAAAGGAGCTGTGATTTCTAGCATCGCTTGAGAACATTTCAAACGATTCCACAGTCTCAATTTGTTGTCGATGTGAGAAAGAGGTTGAGGAGTATCTGGTACCAGGCAAACCAGCTAGGCAATGAAGGTCAGCTGGACAAGGCTGCAAAATATCATAATTGGGTTGCTTTGCCTCTTAGGTCGGTGACTGTTGATGGACCACCTTTTTCTGTACCCAGGTATCTGCATCTGGATTTAGGTAGGCAGACACAGCGCAACGCAGCACGTTTCAGGTCACATTCCCATGCGCGCGCTGTGAGTCAAGACAAAAAGCTGGGAACATCATGATGGTACCTGTGATAAGTGTGGCTTGCAGGCAATTCAAAGTGAAAAACACGCTCTTTTCCTGTGCCCTTGCATGCAAATGTGTTCGTTGAGGCTTCAATTTGCAGACTTGTTCAACGATTCACACAAAATAACTGTCAATCAGACTGGCACACAAAATAACTGTCAATCAGACTGGCACACAAAATAACTGTCAATCAGACTGGAGCTTTTTATTTTTCCCAAGCTTGTTCTGAAGATGTCTTCAATTTTTTCAAGAAACAAACTAATGATTCCTATCGTTTTATTTCAGAGCTTATGGATGTTTTTTTAATGGCTGGTGTTCAGCAACCTGATCAGTCAAACTACCTGGCTGAAGGTCAAACTTAAACTTGTAAACTTGGCTTGCTTTATCGCATTGTAATCCTTTTTCTTAGTCTCTTGGCTGCCTTTTTGGCCTCCACTGATGACAAGCTAAGGCTCTATTTTGGATCATATTGCTGATGATGGCCCTATTAATCTGTGTTCAATCACATGTTCTTCTCGCGCAATGATGTCACATGCCATCCATCACACTTCGCAAATACAAAAAACTCATCATGTGATTGCCGTGCGTCCATGGTGCTTTGTATTCATTGCACGCCTTGCAAATCACTCAGGCCATCTCTTGTCTGATATCCTTGATGGCGACCCAACAGTCAGAGACTTGTCTTTTAGGTATTGGTCCATTCTGGTCATGCCTCTCTGTTGCATGCGCTTCCCCAACTCGCTGCAACTCAGCCTTAGGCCTGGCTCTGTGCAGCATCATACCTGGGCGTACAAGTTGAAAGATAACACACTTCTTGTCAGCTTATGACAGTCGCCGACTGGTTGAACTATGAGCTAAGTTTGATAGACTGTCGTCCAACTCAGCCAGCCTCTTTGAGCATTTAAAACGGGTTCTGCTTGTAAGTGGGGGGCATAAATGTTGTAGGCAAATAAATGCTTCAGCGGGCATGATGCAAGAGCTAGTTGCTAGCACTTCCGTATGACCTTAGCCCCACCCTCGCACCTTACTGCAACTCCTTCCCAGTCAACCAAGCTCTCCAGGAAAGTAGATACATAATCAGCCCTTGCAACAAGATACAGGGTAAAGCTCTATTTCAATGATTGTTTCAAACAATGCACATATGCTCTAATCAATGCTTAAAATTGTCACACACTTGACTTCATGTTCATGAGCATGATCAAGGGAGTGCATCCTTGACATGTGGGAAGGAGACATTGCTCTGAAGGCAAGCATCGGCTATCCCGTTCAAGCAAAAGCTTCCATGAATTGCACTCAGGCAGACCCATCAAAATACCCCAAATTACCCACCGACGATTGCGATAGTCCACATAATAGGCATCTGCACACATTGTGTCAAGTAGCTGAACTCAGTGTGACAAACTCAATTGGCAAATGACTTTGTAAAGCGAAAAGGCATTATGCAAATGCATTCATGTTTCCATGCTTTTCTGATTAACTGAATTCTCATACAGTATCCAACTGTCGTGCAGCAATCCATCATGCATACTGGTGTTGCCCTAACCAGCATGCTACGTAGAGGACAGACAACAAGCTATTTGGGTACTGGCACAGTATGTGCATCTTTTATTTGTTCTCATCTTTTATAATCTATGCTGCTTTGTTGTAGCGCAGCTTGGGAGCTCTGAGATCCTAGCCTAGTCTGCAACCTTTTCATAACAGGCAGGCATGCATGTGCGTGTGAACAAGCACATGCGCACGCACACATACAAACACATGCGCACTCATACACGCATAAGCACTCACGCTCCCAGGCATCGAGCGCCAGCAGGGGGACCCAGCCTGTGACTAGTGGGTTGATGGCGTTGCTTGTCTTGAACACTTTAAGGTTCCCTGCAAATGTTGCAAAGGCAATGTTATGAGCACGTTGACATAAAATTCTTCCCTCCTAAGACTGCCATTTTCCTCTGGCACTCAACAGGAGCTTGTGCACCACAGCTTTGTGAAGAATGTATCATGATTTTATAAAGAGGCCATGACACAGGTTTCCCATCTACATCATGCTGCCTCTCATGCCTGTGAGCTGGCCAGCAATTTTTGTCTTGGTATGGCAGCAATGATGAATGAAATGGACCGCTCATGACTTTTTTCAGACTGATGCATGTCCCAAAGGTTAGATCAGAATAACTAGCTTGCTTGGAAGTGTGGCAAGAGGGAAGCCGTGCGCTGTCTGGCAGCTTGCACGCCAGATCCACTTCCTTTTGCCTCCACAACAGCATGCAGGTGCAAACACAGCCTATACTTGGACATCCCTCTCCTTGTGCTGCACCCTTGCTCTGTTGTTGATTGCATGCTTCCCTGCATCACAGCCCTTCATCACGCAGGCTTGTTCCTCACATCCTGCATAAACGCTCGGCACCAGGCGGCCGTTCCCCTTGCACCCCACCTCACAGCATGCCACCTGCACCCCAGCACTTCTCTCCACCCCAATCCTCACCTTTGGGGTCACACACAAGCCAAGCCCAACCTGACCCAAACTGGCTGAGCGCCGCGCTCTTCAGCTCCTGCAGAGTCACACACATACATGCACGGCACGGCACATGCACGGAACACTTAAGGGCTTCTTGATGCCAGATTGTGTGCTAGCATGATTCAGGCAACTGTCCCAACCATCTCAAGTCCCCCCAAGGCCCCCGCAATGTGCCCCAGTGCATAAAATTGATGTCTGCTGCTATACTGGCGGCCATGCTGCTTGTGCTGCTTCCAAGGCCCTTTGCGGTTAGCACGGTTCCCGCTGAGGAGCCTGGCACACGCTGCCAGCTGAATGCTCGCAAACTGAATTCTGGCTTGACAGCTGAAAGGGTGCGGGCCTGCGCGTGAGGGCCCTCTGCCTGCAATAGTGCTCCTATGGACGTGCGGGGCATGCGGGGTGCCGCCTATAGCACGCAGGGCCCCCATCAAGTGCGTGGCAATCAAAGGGGGCAGCTGCAGCATGCTGCCTCCATCAAGTGGGTGGCAAGCAAAGGGGGCAGCTGCAGCATGCTGGACCATGCCCCTCCGAGCTCCGGCCGGCTCGGCTGCAGCCTGCAGCCAATCAAGGCAAGCGCTGCGGGGCATGCTGTCTATCCTCGGCCCTGATCCGAGCCCGTCGTCATCAAAGGGTGGCCCTGTAGGAACCCATTGATGCTTAGTCGGCCTTGCCGGTATGGTGCTGCGTAGGGATCGGCACATTGGGGTGGTTGCGACAACAAAAACTTCTTCAGCGTGGCTAAGGGCCTGAACTAGGGCTCCTGCCCCCACATTCACTCCAAGCTGCAGCGCCGTTGAGCAGGCCCGGCCGAGCCCTGTGCTGCAGCGCTGCTCCCACCTCATTGTCGTGTATGGATGCGGGCGCCGCTCACACACAGGCCTACAGCAGGAGCCCTGCTGCACGTAGGGGCCTCAGGCACGGCTTGCGCCTTACCTTTCTGCCCCGCCCCTTCACCCCTCACCTCCTCCAGCGCCTTTTGACTCCCAAAGTCGCGTGCAATGGCGGCAGCCAGCTTGCTGCCGGTAGGCGGCTCGCCCCCGCCCTGTGGCTTCATGCTCTCCCTGCATACGCAGGGGCACACCGCGCACGCAGGGCCGCCATGGAATCAGGGCCCATGAAGGACGAGGCAGGCCCAGCTCAAGCCCTGGGCCGGGCCCTTGCGCAGGAGCTTGCACAGCAATGCAACAACACCGTGTGCTACAAGCGTACCATACAGAATGGACCGCCTCTCATCAGACCTGGTGCAGCTACCCCGGTGATTTTTCGTCCCACAGGCGCACCGTGGCCACCACGGCACAGGCCCCGAGCGCCCCCGTACACAAGCGCACCAAATGCAGCCCAAGCACCCCGTGCAGCGTGGGCGCGCGGCATGGGGCAAGCGGCACAAAGCACAAGGCACAAGATAAGCGCGCAAAACAGGATACCAAGTGCTTGGCATTGGACAGAGGGTCACAGCGCAGTCCGAGGCGCGCGGTGCAGCGCAAGCACAGCACTTGGAAACGGGGGCACGGTGGAGCAACACAAGCGCACCGCCCATCACACACTCCACGCACCAGAACATAGTGTGGTTGACAACCTGGGCGGCATTGTTGAACACCGGCAGCGGCTTGCCATCGTTCCAGGCCACTTTCACCAGCTTTAGCAGACCCTCCTTCTCTACCACCTGGAGGTGCACACAGGCATGTTATGCCACCCCTAGCCCATCTGAATTAGTGTGCAAGCAAGCAGCGCAGCAAGCAGGACAGGGGTTGGGGTGAGCGCAGAGGGTTGCAGCATGAAAATTACACAGTGAAATGGAGGGGAAGCAGCTGATGGGACCTTGGTCTTCACCCATGCACGCATAGCAGCAAAACAGGCAATTACTCGGCCAGCAAGGAGGGCGGCCTGGCACAAGCGCCCTGACAAAAGCAGGCCTGATGCGGGCACGCTCACGGCTGGGCACCGCCGGTGTACGTGCCATCCGCGCATCCCTGCTGCAGCGCTGGCAGCCCAGACAAAGTAGTCTGCCTCCACTGCACATTTTAGGTTCCAAGCACCAGTACGGCATCAAGCGCGGCTGATGGTGTTGGCAGAGTGCTCACTAGACTGGGCACACCAGAGACTGCAGCAGCACTGCGCGGGATTCGCATACAGCTCGGACCACTTATGATAATGCGGCAGTGATTTACATGACGCGCACGCCTGCTGTTCGGCTTGTGCTTGCATCACAAAGGCGTTCGTTGTGCAAGCGCTTGCATTGGCCTTGACCTCTGCGCTGCACACACCCGCCTGCACGCGCCTCTGCCACGGTGGTACATTCACACTAAGTAGACCAGTGTGCATCACGTCTGACGCGCGCACTGGCCCCGGTGCAATTCCGGGTTGCGCGGTTGTAACCGACCCACCCACACTCGTGTCACCGCCACCTCCAATCCCCGGCCATCCACTGCTCGTTCGCACCGCCGCAATGCCCACATCACCACAAAATGGCGTTATTGTACTTCCTGTTTCCGACATCCCGCTTGCTGCACCGTCAGCGTTTAGTCTTTCACAATGCTGCACCTCTGCTATCTGCTGGCATTGCTCGCCTCCCAACCGCCCAACGGTTTTTCAAGCGAGTGTCTGCCAGCCCAAAGCATGCGTATGAGCCTTGCGCTTTGCCTCTGCTACCTATGTTGAGCACAAGGTAGATCAAATACAATGGCGCAAGGAGCAGGCTGTGTATGCGTGCTGCACCTGCACCGTTTGGGTACTGATCCAATCCAGGTTGGAGAGTTATCGACGAGAGGTATCAGCCACAAGCACAATTTTGTGCACGTTTCAGGCATGGCTGGTTCGCAGGTATGCCCTTAGAAGGCACCACTTACCTCTTTGAGCTCGGGGCTCTGAGCAAGCTGCTTGTTTGCATTCTCAGCGTATGTCTTATGGTGCTTACCCCTGCGCATACAAGAGCAGCAGCGGGGACAGTTAGAGTATTGGCATGTAAACCCTTAAGTTTGCCTGCTTCTGTGCAACCCTTCTACGCAAGTATGCCTGTTTTGAGCGCGCCTGCTCAAGGCGTCTCGCAGCAGCAGGCCGCTGCACTGCCCCGGGCCAACTGGGTTCAAGAAAGTGTCGCTCCTGTAGTTCCGCCTGTAATGCTATAGTTTTAGCTGAAGTGGGCGCCTATACATGTTAAGTAATTAAAACTACAGGAAACTACAGCACCCACGAGTCGGCGCCTACAAACCAACAAAATGGGGTGGGTGGACCCGGACGTCCAGTACTACAGTGCCTACAGCGCCTACAAAATGTTTTGGGGGACCATCGGCACTCCAGTACCTACAGCGCCAACAGCGCCAACAGGAAATTCTGGGGGACCCTCGGAACTACAACGCCTACAGGAATTTCTGGGGGACCCTCGGAACTACAGCAATTACAGCGCCTACAGCGCCTTAGGAATTTCTGGGGGACTCTTGGAACTACAGCATCTACAGCGCGAGAGAAATTACATCGCCTAAAGCGCCAACAGGGATTTCTAAGGGACCTTCGGAACGACAGCACCTACAGCGCCTAAAGGAATTTCTGGGCCTAGACGAATTTCTGGGGGACCCTTGGAACTACAGCAACTACAGCGCCTACAGCAATGACATCGCCTAGAGCGCCAACAGGAATTTCTAAGGCTGGGGTCACACTGGGCCAATTCACCCCCCCGATATTCAACTTTCCAGAATTGTCCAGACAACCGTTTTCAAGCGTTAAGTGGGCAATCAAAGAAGCTTGCCTTTTTCCCTTGAGTTAAAAAATTCCATGTGCTTGATTTGCTACGGAATCTTGACTGCAAAAATGCAGGGAAAATACGGAAGCTGAATTGGCAAGCGGTCACGCTGGGAATTCAACGCAAATTCAGGGTGGCCAAGCACAACAAGCTGCAAAATTTCAGCTCATATAGCAGTCCTTAAGATTCTAGTGGCCTGCACACCATCGAGTCGCAATGATCCCCGACAATGATGGTGCTGATTCTCACTGATCAGATTCATGAACCTCAGAGTCTTCTGAATGGCAATCCTGATGTGGATCATCCCCAGCTTAGGTCATCTGCATGGGTCTCAAGGCTGCCAAAAAGCCAACTCCTGTGTCTTCTCCAGCAACTCTGCGTGCCTTCCCCGCAGCTCAGGCTGCTGAGTCTGAGGCACTCAGTCTAGCTCTCTGTCTGGCACTAGGCGACTTACAAGAAATTTCTACATTGAGGTTCAGGTCGCAGGCCTGACAGGCTCAAGCTAGACTGCCTTCGCTCAACGGATATAACTACAATGTTACCTATGAGGGAGGTGCCTGTGCTGCTGCTGCTGCGGCTGCTCTGGCTGCGCATGCTCTCTGAGCACTAGAGGGTTTGCCATGTTTGCGCTTCCCCATTGATAGCAGGGCGCTGTGCTTCCTTGGGCTTGCCTGTGGGCTGTGCTGCTGAGTGTGTACGTGATCCTGCTGAGAGGGGGAAGGAGTCAACGCCCTCCTCATGCATGAAAGAGGATTCCTCATCATCTTCATAACCACCCCTTTGCCTGCCCCTGTCCTTGTTTAGTGACCAGTCTGGCGCAAACGCATTCATTAAAGGATCAAGAGCCCTCTTCCCCTCAGGCACACATCTGGCTGACACCAGCTGAGGCTGCACAAGCCAGTCCGCCCCTGCTGAACACTTGTTTCACCCCACGTGTTGAACAATGTAATGATATCGAGCTTTTATGCTAACGTTTAAAAAGAAGTGAAAGTTCACCCAGGATACCGGCACTAAAACAATCTCCCGGTAAATTCCTATGATCCGCACCTTCCGCGGGGGCCTCCGAACCATCCCGGCACAGGTTCAGAATTTGGGGGTCGGGGCTGATTTGGAGCCCCCCCTGAATCGAGCAATTTCGGGGAGGTTGAATTGAGAGTGGTCACACTGGCGAATTCAATTAACCCTGAATTGCGGGGTTGAATTGGAGGGTGAACTGGCCCTGTGTGACCAGGGCCTAAGGGACCTTTGGAACTACAGCAATTACAGCGCCTTCAGCGCCTACAGGAACTATTGGGGACCCTCGGAATTACAGCAATTACAGCGCCTACAGGAAATCCTCGGAACTACAGCGCCTACTAAACTTTCTGAGGCCCTCCCAAAAATACAGCACCTACAGCGCCTACAGGCTTGGGCGCCCACCCCTAGCCCCTAGCCCTAGCCCTGACCCTAGGCCAAATAAACCAAGGAACTTTTCGGTAAAATACTTAACGATGGGTGTCTGGCGCAATTGCGTAGAAACATTATTTGAATTTTGAGTGTTATTGTATGAGTTATCAGAATAAATTGTCAGAGTCTGATAAATTGTACGCATCCTGAATAGAAGAAGGGCAGAATAGACGCGGGGGTGTGGAGACGACCTTTAGGCGCTGTAGGCGCTATAGTTTGTGGCTTGTGGCTGCAAATCCTGTAGGCGGTGTAGGCGCAATATCTTGTTTGTAAAATTCGTGGCGGTGGAGCAGACGCGTACAGACGCCTGTAGGTGCCAGGCCTGTAGGCGCCCTACAGGCGCCATGGCGCCTGTAGGCGGAGCTACAGGATAGCGCCACTATGTGCCAGGTTCATGTGTCTTGCACTCGAATGAATGGTCTTCAGCTGTGCCACTTCCAATCCTCGTGATTTTGGGGGCACCTGGTTTCAAAATGGATGGGGCGTGAGCTTGGACAAAGACTGGCCTGAACCTGTGCTTACACTCATCGCGCCCCAGGGCTGTGCCAGACGAGCAGGAGTGCCCTTTCCCAAGGGTGCCCCACCCCTTGGGCACGCAGGCGACGAACGCATGGGTGGCATTTGTGATGAACCGCACATGCATGCAGGGCACCCTCACCAATGATACTCCAACGTTTCACGGGACATGTGAGGCTCCAGCGCAGACAAGCCATACGGGGGCGGGGTCAGCTGCACCGGGCCGTCCATGCTTGGGGCCTGCACCACAGCCGGGATGGGCAGCATGTGTTTTGCGCTGACGCCTTGTGGGACAGGACTTGTGCCTTGTTGGCGCCCGCCTGCACCTGAAGCATGTGCACCATGTCATTGGAGCTGTTGGTCATGGAAGGTACTGTAAAAACAAACAAACGACCAGAAGATTAGGCTGGCGGTCGACCCTGGAATGGTGAGGCTGTTGAGGTGCGCTGCGCGCGCCCTGTGGGTGCACGGGCCATGCTCGCAGCATGCACAAGGCAAGTCCAGAGCAGTCAGCCACATGCCAGGGTATGCCTGTACTGGTGTGCTGCACGCGCGCCGTGGGTGCACGGGCCATGCTCGCAGCATGCTGGGCACAAGGACGCATGGCCATGCGTGTCCCTAGCAGAGAACCAAGACGGCGCTGAACGTGCGGCTACAGTGGCAACAAAGTCATCCGGAAGGCAGCGACATTGGCCTCGACCAATCCCCCCGAGGCTAGCACATAAGAAGGATGCTGCTAATTTCCTGAACAAGAGGGACTCAGTTACTAAAACGCCAACATGTGCGTGTGAATGACACGCGAGCGAGCGCAGCCACACCCATCCCGCGTGCCCCATGTTGGCGCTGCACTTCTCCAATCCAGGAGGCCGTACACAGGAGCCAGGCAGCAGGCATGCTGGACTTGCCTTGGGAGGCGGCTCATCTTTCGGCACGACGGGCGAGATCTTGATCTTCCACTCGTCACCTCCGACGGGGTACAGGATCGCATGCTTACCGGAGCCTGTCTCCACGGTGACCCTGCCTGTGATGTGCAGGAGGTCAGCAGCATGTTTGATGCCTTGGACAGATGTGTTTGGACTTGCCGGATCATCCGAGCATCATCCCATCCAACCGATTCAACCCAAAACCACTTAGATGGAAGACAGAAGCCACGGCCCTTGCCAAAAATCCATAGCAATGCTACCAAAGCCACAGCATGCTCAAAATCTGCAGTTCAATGGCAAGATCTGCAATCGGCGCGGCCATGGGTTACCAGGCTGACCTTCTGCAGGGATGGATATGTTGGAGTCAGCCTGCACCAGCCCAACTCCCGCCAAGCTTGCCACACCCGCACTGATGGCTGCCAGACATGACTTTCTGCTGCTGCTATTTTCCTCGGTAGCAGCACCTGCGCCCAGTTACCAAATATGCTCGAACCATCTAGTTGCCAAGTTGCACACAACCCGAGCGTGCTCAAAGTGCAATGCACGTTTGATTGAGCCAACTGATGCATCTGTGGGAGCTGGCACTTAGCTTATTAGCTAACCAAGCAAAAAAGGAAGACAGGTAGCAAGAGAGGAAGGAAAGAAAGTAGGAAGGAAGGAAGGAAGGAAGTCATGAAGAAAAGATATCTTCAGCTCTTTCCAAACTTTGAATGATCACCGTCTTCTAACCTTGCGTATACAGCAATCTGGTTGCTTGAGGGAGCCCTCCGGTCTGCAGGACGTTGCAGACCACTCTAGTTAAGGGGCTCGCCAACCGTGTAATCATCATTGGAAAGTCCCTGTATGTATAAATGTTTGTACCATTATGCTAGAAAACATGAAACAGTTTGGCGTTGCTGTGGGTTGCGAGTAATACGAGTAAATAGTTAGCTAACGAGTAAGTACGTACTCATGCGTTATTATGTGATGGGTGGGCGAGGAGAAGGCTGACAGACCTACACCCAGCCAGGGCCGCGGCTAAGGGGGGCAGCCCCAAGCTGCATGTGTAAGTAATCAGGATCACATTGCTGCTGCAACTCATGCTTCAAACTCCCAACAAAGCACCTAGTCATGCAAGCACATGACATGTCCGCTGATGAAAGGAGGGGACCTGTCAACACTGCACGCTCGCACAGGCCAGCTGCCATGGCGTCTGTGAGTGAAGATTCATACAGCAGTGCGCAGCCTGAGGAAGATCCGGCAGCTGCACGCCCACTGTCTGCGGCAGAGACAAGGGCGGCACCCAATGCCATGGTTGTTGCAGCGAGGGCTCTAAGCAGCAGCCAGGCTGATCCAGTCACAGGCCCTTCGCAGGTCAGTAGATTAATGAAGATTTGCTTTCCCTGTCAATGTCTGCAATGCAAGCCTTTCTTGTGAATTGCCCTTTTACAAGTGTGAGAACCACGCAAGACCTGGTGATCCTCACCGGTGTATATGTTGTTTTCTGCACGCTGAAGGGAATGACCTTTTGCAGTCAAAAATGGACAGCTATTTGACTTGATACTTGCTAAGCTATCTGCTGTGGGTGTCTCTTTCTGCCAAGACACAAGGCCTGCATGCAGCACAATGTAAGCAACTCACAGCCATAGCATGCACCATACTTGATAAATAGACTTTGAAAGCATGGAAATGCCCCGATGAACTATAAATGTGCACGTTCATCTAAGATGTATATAGGTTGCACTCATGCACACATGTGCATGCACACACACACACGCACACACGCACACACACACACACACACACACACACACACACACACACACACACACACACACACACA
>LKMJ01005451.1_pt1 | contig 11986 bp, 14 predicted proteins | sample 643391 | NCBI WGS metagenome assembly LKMJ01 (sample SAMN04112250, study PRJNA286221) | soda lake metagenome | biome: soda lake; feature: Kulunda Steppe; material: water; isolation source: sample PL-Br10 brine of Picturesque Lake | place: Russia: Kulunda steppe | collected 2010-07
AGTGTGTGGGCATGTGTGCATCTGCCATCTCAATTGTGTGCATCTGCCATCTCAGTGTGTGGGCATGTGTGCATCTGCCATCTCAATTGTGTGCATCTGCCATCTCAATTGCTCAGAGGATGGTGGTAAGATGAGTGCCCCAGCGCACGCAAAAGCCGCTCTCTTGCAGCTGAAGTGGCGTCTGCCTGCGCCCGTCCATGCATGCACGGCCCTCCTGCCGGTCCATCATCAGTGCAGAGAACAAGGCTGCGATGTCTGGGGCCTGTGTCCATGCATACGCAGCCAGCCTGCTGGTTGGCTGGCTGGCTTGTGCCCTGTGGTGCGCTTACAAGCCAGGATTGCGCTTGCAAGTGCAAGCACGGTTGTGTGTGCAGTGCCGCGCGCGCAAGTGCAGGACCGTGCACTCGCACAAGCAGAGGCAACAGGCGGCAACATCTGTCAAGGATCACCTATTCCTGTCCTGCCCACTTGCCTGAGTCTCACTGTCATTCGTGCGCCCCTGCCCTTAGCGCCAACCTTAGCAGCCCCCCCCCCCTGCGTGCCCTCCTGCAGCTGTCTACCCACTATCTGTGCCAGTGTCACTCCATTCTCCTGTCCTGCCTGATTGTGCACCTGCCCCTGCAGCCGGGCAGTGCGTGGCTGTGCCAAGCGTCAGCATGCCTACCTGCCCGACCCTTGATGCGCACAAGTACCAGGTCAGCAGTTCTGGGCTGCGCCTGCTGCACAATGACCAGTGTGAGGGGCTGGAGCACGTCATCCCTGACACAGATGGCAAGGTGGGTACGCGCGCGGGTGGTGTCGCTGGTATGCAAAGCTGGGTGAGCGTGCAGGCGCTGTCCCTGGAATGCAGAGGTGCGTGTGCGCGCGGGTGGTGTTGCTGGAATGCAGAATCGTGTGCGCGCGCAGGTGGTGTTGCTGGAATGCAGAGTTTGGTGCGCGCGCGGGCGCTGTCACTTGAATGCAGAGCAAGGTGTGCGCATTGGCGCTGCCCCTGACACATATGGCCACCTGACACATATGGTCACCTGACACATATGGCAAAGAGTGTACACAGGCCACCAATGCGCGCCAACCACCTAGTTGTGTGCGACGCGCATGCCTGCGGGCGTTGCAAGGCAAGCATGCATGCTGGGGACATGTATGATGGTGGGCCGCTGTGAGCATAGGTGCTCGTGCAGGAAGCATGGCTGCAGCCTCTCCGTCTCTCTTACAATCCCAGTGTGAGGGAGGCGCAGCACTACAGGCACATTTCCCTGTGCACAGGCTTGCACGCACACACACACACACACACACACACACACACACGCAAGGGCAAAGCGTCGCTCAAGAATTTGCAGCCTATCTTTGCCCACCCCTACCTGAGATATGTGGGCTTTCCTTTTTGGCGCACCCTGCTTGCTCCATTAGCTCACCCTGCTTGCTGCGCGCACACACACACACACGCACACACACACACGTCCTTGCAGGGGAATCCCCTATCTCCATCTGGAGGGGGTGGGGGCGGCAAGCCCCCCAAGCCCAAGCCTGCCCCGGCCCCCAGCGGCGGAGGAGGCAAGCGCCCCTCCCCGCCGCGCACCAAAGGCCACTCCGCCGCCTTCAACTTCCTCATTTTCCTGCTCGTGGCGGTGTGCTTGACCCTCATCTTCTCCTTGTGGTGGATCTACATGGCCACCGAGGTGGGCTGGGCAATCACGGGTGTGCGCACACGCATGCACACACACGCGCGCACCTGCAGACCTGCATAGGTGCATAGGTGCATGCACACGCATGCGCGGCCATGGGCACACACAGCCACGCCCGCGCACGTAAGTACATGCTACATACGCGGGCTCGCATGCCTGGAACACACAAAACCACGCATGCACCCCTGTGCGCGGGCATGCTGCTTGTAAACAGTGCAGCATACCTGAGCACGCATGCACGTCTCACAGTCTAGGAGCCTATGCCAGTGCTTCAATAAAGGTTTTTGGGTTTGTCGCCATTTGGCAACACAGGTTGCTTCTGCTGAAATTGTGTGTCGCCACAGCGATTTTGCTGACGCTGCTGGGAGATGGGAGGATAAGGAAAGTGGAAGAGCAGGGAGGTTCTGGTTTTCAACTGTCCTTAGCTTGGAGGGGCCTTAGGGCCCCCGAAGTGCGTTTATGCACTTTTCATACAACTATTTATGTGAATAAGCAAGAATCTGGAAATGCAGGGTGGTCTATGAGCATTGCTAGTGTTGCCATTTGGCGACGCAGGGTGCTCTGCAACGCCCGGCAGGGCATTGTAGTGTAGCCAAAACAGGGGGAAATGCCCAAAAAGGGGGAAATGCGGCCATTTGGCGACGTGTCTTACTTAATCGAAGCACTGGCCTATGCCCCCTGTGAATGCGCATGCGCCTGCTGTACCCGTGGGGGTGCACACACACACACACACGCACACACACATGCATGCACACATGCGCGCACACACACGGTGCGCGTGCAAACAAACACGCGTGTGAGCATGTGCATACATGCATGTGCACGCAGGTTCAGCGCGACATGGTGCGGGACGCGTGCGCAGCAGTGATGGCTGGGCTGCGCAACGTGCTGTACTGGGTGCTGGAGCGGGTGGACCAGCTGCGCGGGCGCTTTGGGGCAAGTGGGGCATCCGTGCCTGTCGAGCAGGTGTGTGGCCTGGACATTGCATGCACTGCTCGTGTGTGTGTGTGCGTGTGTGTGTGTGTGTACGTGTGCGTGTGTGTGTGTGCGTGTGTGTGTGTGTGCGTGTGTGTGTGTGTGCTGTGGAGCACGCATGCACCGTTCATATGTCTTTGCGTGCGTGCGTGTGCATGCATGTGTGTGTGCAGTGGTTGTGTGTTGACCCACGCACCTGGGCTGAGCATTTGCCGAGGTTAATTGTGTTAACTTCAGGTTACTCGCATGAATAGAGGCACCAAGTCCACTGGATTGCTAAGTCAAGACTCCAGTACTTCAGGTGGCATGTCGCGAGCAGTATTCCAGATGGCATGTCGTTAGCTTCACTTCAGATGGTATATGTAGCAAGGGGCGCGGCTGGGCTGGGAGCTGGGGCCTGATGCAAATTGCAGGTGGAGCGCACATGCATGTGCGCATTTTACTGTGCCGAGCTCTTCAACCTGTGGCTGCCAGCCCGCTTGCATTGCCTACCTGCAAGGCAAGCAAAAACCATGCTTCGCTGCGCAGCCTTTCTTTGCCTGTCTGCCTGCTCACAGTGGCTGGCTGGCTATTCGAGACTGTGCAGGCTCATGCAGGCGTGCGCTGATGTCAGCCACAGGCATGCTCCTGCTCACATTCCGGTGTCCAACAGGTGTGTGCTCCTGCTTGCGTCCACACACGCAGGACCTTGGCTACTTCCAACCGCTGGGAGATGCAAATGACGCGCAGAGCATGCAGCCACGGGCCTGATTGCCACCTTTGTTGGCGCAGAGGGGCATCTGCACCTTGCACGCTCAGGGCGCACTGCCATTGGTGTGCTCCAACAGCAAGGATGCTGGTAGGGTATGAAGCAATGCCTGCATTGGTCTCAATTCTTTTGATGTGGCTGAGGGCCTGGTTGATCAGAGGGAGCAAGTGCTGGGGGCCTGGTCAGCTCAAGGGCCCCCGCCCAATCACCCCTCCAGGCTTGCAGCTTTGGGTGTGAGTGCGATCTGGCACACAGCCGCGTCGCTGGCCGCTGCGTATAGAACGATGTGGTCATCCTGCACCTTGCTGCGCCGCGAAATGACAAATTCAAGCACATGCACGTGCAGCTCGATTGCTGAGCATGCTGTCCCAGGGCCAGCCATACATTAGGCAATCACATTACTGCATCATGACATGGAGGTGTCATTAAATATCAGAGGCACCATCTGCTCTAGACGTGGCATGTTGCAAGCAGCGATGCGTGTGTTACCACATGGTCTTGCTAGCTGGTATGAGGTTGGTATTGGGTTCGTACCGCGCTGGTTGTTCCTGTACTGTATAGGCAAGGTTTACAAGATTAACAAAAGAGACCTTCAGTCAAAAAGTGTGAATGCAGTCTACTAGCTGTTTGCTTGTAGAAGGCAAGGTCGCATAGCTATATCTGCCAAACAACCCTGTAATCTGAATCAAGGAGGGCAGAGTGCAAACGAAGTAAGGTAAGGTTCCAAGGCTGAATCTGCCGAACGAGGGCAGCAAGTGCAAAGGAAGTAATCTGAATCAAGGAGGGCAAAGTGCAAACGAAGTAAGGCACTGTCTGAGAGACAAGAACAGTTCGCACAGAGTGAATTGCCTGCTTACTGAAAAGGTACTATTCGGAAGGTGAAAAATGGTGGCAATGCCCCGTCTTGGTTTGAACATCACTTCCCATGAGCTTTTCAAGTGGTTATTGAAAAGCACCAGCCAGTGGTGTCTGAGGATTTTCATAATTCTAAATCATAGTCGGCCGAACATGAGTGAGGACTAAGAAACCAACTTGCAAAAAGAAAGGGCTGCCAGATGACCCTCCCTGGTATCGACCAACTTTCTGTCGCAGCCGATGCCGTTTTAATGGTACTGCTCATCGTGGGATCGGCCATTTCATCGGGTATGCTGGCTGTACGTCGGCATAGACGGGCTTTCACTGTCAAATCGGCGCATCATACCTTCCCTGAGTCGAAGCCTTCATTTACAGGGAGATAGAGAGCCTTACCTCGTCAGCTAAACCCTTTTATGTCCCTGTTTATAAGCACACAGTCACACATGTGTCGGATGCAAGCACTGCTGAACATGGCGAACTTCTGCCACAGCTGGCCATGGCACAGCTGGCCATGGCACCGTTGTTTATGAGCTGCCCCGGACAGCGGGTACTGCCTCTGAAGTATCGACTTGCTCAAATGCCTTCTCTCCCTCAGGGCTGTCAATCGGGCTGTTTTCTCTCGACTTGGAAGAGACCGTTGCACTGCGAGATAAGGGAACCCGCACAGAGAGGAAGCTGGCACGTCGAGTGGTCGCCGTCATCTCTGATCAGCACTGGACACTAGTGACCTTGCTGCTATGGTATGGTGCATTGGGGCTAGGCTCAGGGCAGCTAGGTGCCTGCTGGTTCCACAAGCGGTTCAGATGCAGATCCGAGGCTTGCATCCCAAAGCTCCTTGATCTAATCGCTGTACCACGCTTTGCTGCATGCAGCAATACTGCCTTCAACCTGTGCATCCCACAGTAAGTGATATTGAGTAATCTGGCCTGCACAAAGTGTGGGGATGGTGTGCTCTACGTTCCAGCTTGCCAGCATCCGGAAAAGTCACGTGCTGAAAAATCCTGGTGGAGCTCTGCTCTCTTCAGGTTTATGTCGAAGCTCGTGGGGGAGGGCGGCTCAATCATTTTATCAATCACTGTTGTCCTGGTGAGTTCTGTTAGCTCTAATAAGGAGTCAAAGGCAAGAGATCCTTGTTACAAGCCCTAGGCATCTTAGTCCTGCCACCACACCCTTGCATGACATCCGTGTGACGCATACTCAGTGAGAGCCCATGCACACAGCAGGGATCGAATGGTATGCACCTATCACAGAGCCTGATCTCAAAGTGCAGCACCACGCCAGCTATGAGGAAGCAGCCTCCTCCTCTACAGCACACAAGGGGCACCATCAGCCCCTCCAAGGCTCCCCTTGCCCCCACTCCCAGGTGGTCGGCGACTTGGTGCCCCAGTCTGTTTGCGTGCGACACGGCTTGCTGATTGGTGCACACCTGTCCTGGCTTTTGCGCCTTGCCTTGTGGGTAACGAGCCCTGTCTCGTGGCCGTTGGCCAAGTTGCTGGACTTGCTGGTGGGCAAGGAGCACCACAGTGTATACAAGCACCAGCGGCACGCGGTGGGTCCAGCATACATGTGTGAGCACGAGTCCAGATCATGGCCTGGGCTTGCTGGTGGGCAAGGAGCATCACAGTGTGTGTAAGCACCAGCAGCTGGCGTACATGTGTGCACGAGTCCATTCATGGCCTGGGCTTGCTGGTTGGCCCCGAGCAGCTGGTGGGCAATGAGCACCACGGTGTGTACAAAGTCTGGCAGCGGGCAGCGGAGGGAATGGGTAGACACGAAGGTGTGCAAAGCCGGCCTGCTGGGCTCTAGGCATTAGAAATATGAAAGCTGCTGATCTCACACCAGCCTTCCACACACGCATACCGATCATTGAGCCCTGCCGCATCATGCCTGACTGACTTGATTGGCTTGCTCAGCAAGTGCATGTTGTGGATCTGAAATCAATGTGAGCATGTCTAGAAAGCAATGATTTCATGCTGGGAATCTCAACTCAGGAGGGGGCAGTTGGAATCCGATGCAGCAGAGGGCTGCCGTGTATCTGTCATCAGTGTGTGGGGAGCGTTTCATGGCAGACAGTAGACACTGCTGAAGGATGAATGCAATGCAGCTTACTTGACCCCTCCCACCCCATTTGTGCCACTCAGCCTGTGTGCCCATCCTGCGCTCAACCTGTTCTTAACCCATGCACAACCTGTTCTCAACCTGTGCTCCCATCCTGTGCTCAAGCCTGTGCTCAGCCTGTGCGCCCATCCTCTGTGCAGGAGACACTCCAGAGAGCCCAAGCAAAGGACATGGGAGCCCTGTTCACAGATCTAGGTACTGGGCGGGTCCGCCCTGCCTTGTGGCAGCATCTGAGGGAAGGAAGCAGTGGTGTGCAGGTGGCAATGATGTTGGTGGTGCTGCGTCTGGCATGGGGCTGTGTGTCATCTAGGCTGGTAAATGGCGTGGCCTAGAGGAGTTTGTGTTTTAGGGTGCGTGAGGGAAGTAGGTGGTGGAGGCGGTTGGTCCCACCACGAGTGCGAGCGGTGATGATGTTTGTGATGCCGCGTCCAGCACAGGGCTGTTGATGGCCAGGATCCAGGGTAGGCATAGGCCACTCGCATGGCCGTCCATACCATCCACGCGCGCCCTGTCTGCAGGCCGCCTGGGGGGCATGCACCTGGCCATGACGCCAATGGAGGACAGCTACCTGGTGCCCCTGCATGCCCCTGTGGATCTGGCATCTGTGATCTCCTCCGGGCACAGCAGGATTATTGTCCATCATCCCCATAGCAAGTGAGGCAATCTGGGCTGGGAGTGAGGGAAAGCTGTCTATCGTACAGCAGCTCAAAGAAATGTTATGGCGCTTGCAGTTCATGACCGGCACAGCAGCTTTGTGTCTGCACAAGAGAGAGGTGGTTGCCCTGATGACCAAAGGCCACAAGGCAGGTGCAGGGCAAGTCATGTTCAGGAGCCATTTGAGCAGTCTGACGAATGTGTTGCTACCCCCCAACATCAAGGATAGCACAAAAGCGCCCTGTGCAGCAGCATCTACATGTTTTGAGCATTTCTTGCCCACTCCTCCAGGTCGGCCATTGTGGGCGTGGTCCTGTTGGCAGATCTGCTGCAGCAGGCGCTCTCTACCTGTGGCAAGAAGGCTGCCAACCTGCAAGGTTCACCACCCGCGGGCATGGAGGAGGACATCGTGCCAGAGGACAAGGAGCCCCTACTCATCAGCGGCTGCAAGGTCTGGGACCTTCCCCGGTACGCAAGTGTGTGAATGTGCGCATGTGCACGTGTTTGTGCCCGTGTTCTTGTGTGTCTGTCCTGCTTCACTCCGCAGGGACGTGGGCCACTCCCCAGGGGCTTGGCACACCCTGAGGGCCATTGGCTTGCATTGGGCGCGGCACCCAGGGCTTCCCTTGAGGCTCAGATTGAAACGGCATGCTCAGAAAAGGATGCGCCAGACTGAGGAACCCTCCCCCTGACCCCCATGCCCCCTATTCCCTGCTTACAGCCTCCCTGTCGACACCCCGCTCCCCCATGCCCTTCGCCTGCTCAGGAGGGTAAGTTGGGTGCTTGCTTTTCAATTGTTTGAGGCTGCATGGCTCCAAACCATGCCAGCAGCCAAAGCAGTGTGCCAACTGGGAGGCCGCAGGGAAGCGTCCCACTTGGCAGCGCCGGTCCCATCCGTGCTTGCCGTGCGCATGCTGTGGCGTTCCCATCTGTGCCTTCCATGTACATGCTGTTATGGTGCCATCCATATGCCTGCCATGTGCATGCAGTAATGGTGCCACCCATGTGCCTGCCATGCACATGCTGTAATGGTGCCACCCATGTGCCTGCCATGCACATGCTGTAATGGTGCCATCCATGTGCCTGTCATGCGCAGGCTATGACCATGCCATCTGTGTGCTTGCCATGCGCATGCTGTGACGGGGCTATCAGAGCTCCTGATAACACCATCCACAATCTACACAGTTGGCAAGCTCTGCATGCACCCATTCTGTCCCATCGCCAAACATCCCTGCTGCGTGCGCATGCCGCACGCCTGGTCCTGCCCATCTTTGCATCTGTCCCTAGGCATTTCATGTGCCCGCCCTTTCACTCCCGTGCGTGCCATCCCTGCTGCATGCGCATATGCCACACACGCCTGTGGCCATGCTCACACCCTTGCCTCTTCCAAAGCAAGCCCTCAGGCCATGCAGCTGCGGCTCGCGCCGCCCCCCTTACAGACACCCTGCCCCCCTGCTGTCCAATGCGCAGGCCCACGCACGCATGGCCCTGCTCACCTCTGCGCCTGTTCCCCCTCCAGACCAGCCTCCAAGCTGCGGCAGATGCTCAGACGCAGCCGCCGCTGCGCATCCAGGCAGCCAGGAGCAGCTGTCCGACCTGCAGAGCCCCAGCCGCCACAGCAGCACACACAGCGTGCCCTCCCGGGACTCCTCAAGCCTGCCCCTGCTGCCCATGAGCATGAGCACAGGGCAACACAAGGCCGCCTGCACCCTCCACGGCCTCAACGCGCCCCTGCCTTGCTGCACCTCAGACCCCCCGCCAGCACAGACATCGTGCCATGGCCCCAACCCACCCCCACCTTCACAGCCCTTTGGCAAGCAGCCTCTGCAAGCGTCGCTGGGCGGCCTGGCATGGCTGAGCTGGGGATGGAGGTTACCAGGTGGGGGCGCGCACAGGCTGCCCCCACAGCCCGTGGGCGAGGGCTCTGCCTGCGGCCTGGCGTCCAAGCAGGCCGTGCAAGCGGGGGGAGCAGAAGCAAGGGGCAGCCCGTGCCAGGAACGCCCGGATACTGCAAGCGCAGGATGTGGGTGCGCGCACGTGATGGATGTCCTACCAGACAGCAATGGTGCCACAGAGGTCACGGCATGCAAGCAGCCAGGGAGCGAGGGCTGCGCGCGCAGGGGCTGCGCACCACAGGTGCTGTCGGCCATGTCCTCGAACGCAGCAGAACCAGCGGTGGGGAGGGGTAGAGGTGCAGAGTGGCTCGATCTGATGGTCGCCCGACGCCGTCAGCCAAGGCTTGGATGCTCCAGCGAGAGTCTGCCTTTGGCACAGGCGGGTCACTGCGTTCAGATGGCGGTGCTCGGGGCACGCCCTTCTACCTTGGCTGCGCCCGCATCCGTGCCATTCACTCCACATCCCTGCCGGCCTGTCAGCTGCCAGGGACCAGGCGGGGCTGGCTGGTGCGGGACATGCCAGCCACGCTTGCCCTTCCTGTGTACCAGGGGCAGAGGCGAATCGTGCGCCAAAGATGCCGTCTTGGGGACAACCAGCGGTGTTTGCTGCCAAGCGCCCTGCAGGCGGACATGCAGCTCGGCTGCGGTCCTTGCCCCCACCTTCCCTTCTGGCAGCACGCGACCGCACAGCAGCGAGGCCCACCCCACGCTCACCAGCCCACAGCACGCAGCTAGAATGGGGGCTCCCCTGTGCCTGCAGTGGGCCCGCGTCAGCTGTGCTGCCGCTGAGCGGCACTCTGAGCACCCGGCCCTGCACGAATGCATGTGCTGCACGCCTTATCACAGGCCCTGCTGCTCCCACCCCCCAGCACTGCTCTGTGCACGCACCTCCACCACTACCACCACCACCACCAGGGTAACCAAACAGGTCTGCGTCCAGCGCGACAGTAGACCACAAGGAAGTTGGCAGGGAGAGGTGCGGGCACCGAGCCTTGTCACATCCCTGGCAAGCATCTCATGTCTGACATGGACTGGAAGCAGAGTGATGATTGCACGCAGCCTTGCCACAGCCATGTCTCTATTGTATGTCTGATGTGGCCTGGAAGCTCATGCTCTCTGTGTGTGTTTGGGAGGGGGGCACGTGGGGCATGTGACAGGAAGCCCTTGCAGACAGTGCACATGGTATGCAACTTGCTACTTTTATGACAAGGCATTTTGCAAGGCTCTGCATAATGAAGTGTAGCCTTCAGTACAGACAGGCATGTGTTGCACTGGCTTTGGGCATTAATTACACTTGAACTTACACATGTTTGCAGACCACTGAAACAATGCACATCCCCCAGCCAGTTGACATAGCTCTAGAAATCAAGGATCAGGTTCGCTCAGGTGAGTTATTCCGCGTGAATTTAAGAGATGCTTGAGATGGGAGCATGCTTTGATGCATCTGAAGGTCCTCAATTTGGACGTGCACTGCTCATACATGTGTTCCAAGTAACAAATGCCCGTTTCAAAGCTAAATCAGAATCAGTTACAAACCATTGAAGCACCCTTTTCTAATTTAGAGGCGATGATGTGTTGCCCTGCTTGTGTGCCCAAGCAGAACCGGCCAATGATGGAGAAGCAGTAGGAATAATCAATATCGAAGACATTGAGCACTTGATGATTGAGTTCTTGATGAAAAATGGTGGGGACACCCTGGGCATTTGAGCGTATCAACGGTTTTCATCATAATTGCACAAGAGAGCGAATGCTCATCCAAGTGCTCACCAATCGCTAGAATAAGGAAATGCTCATCATATTCTTCATAGCACTTGCTTTAAAGCACCTTTAAGCACCTGCAGTGGCTGAGCAATGTATTTGGCTGGGCCAGCTGCCAAATCAAATGGCGTTCTGCTCACATGTTAGAAGCTGTCCAGGCTATCGTGCCGTGTTTATGTTTCTGCCTATTCAATCTTTAGGTTTTACGCCCTTCAGGCTTTAGGCAAGCTCCTGGCATGTTTTGTTCACGTCAGAGTGCAGTTGAATCACGAGTTTTGGAGGCTTATAGAGTCAAGAAGACATCAAGGTCTTTCCAAACCAGAAGACTAGCGGTATACAACAAGGAAACGTGCAATTTTTCAGCCCAGCCACACTTTGTTGAACCTTTAGCAAAGGGGGGTCTGTCAAGTGTGGTCTAATGCAGATTGTTCACTATGCACTCAGGGACTACTGGCTTAATCTCTAAAAACATCTTTATAGGTGCAGCGCAAGTGCCTGGCACCTGGCAGTGGTTCACTTGCAAAGCTATAATCAGCCACCCTAGGTTGAGCAGAAAGCTCTGTATGGGAAGAAAAGAATACTTTGTAGGCAGATGAACATCTCCCTACATCAAGTAAGGAAAAGGTACCACCCTGGGCCAAGGCACTCCACCGGAGGAAAGAAAGGGAAGCAGGCAATGGGGATCAAAAGGTTGATCTGTAGTTGTGCCCAGTTTCAACTACAGATGGAAAACTCTCGGCCCCCCCCAGTTGTGCACCTACAGTTGAAACTGTGCTTGGTGTAACATAAACTGGGCTAGCCCAGTTGCAACTGGACCCCCAGCTCCACACTCTGCCCTGTTCCCTCATGGTAGATCCTGCATCATTTCTGCTTCCTTACAATTCAAACAGGAGCATGCATTAAGGCTACCCCACCCCCCACCCTAACCAGTGCTTCACATCATTTGGGCATTTCAGCTCTCTTCTACCTTGCCCTCCCATGTCTCAATGCTATTAAACCTCCATGTATGCATGCTCATGAATAAACAGCGCCTTGGTCAGTAGACAGCCCCGTTTTTCTGTACCTAGGCATCTGCATCTGGATTTAGGCAGGCAGACACAGCACAGTGTGGCACGTTTCAGGTTACATTCCCATGCGCTGAGAGTTGAGACAAGAAGCTGGGAACATCATGATAGTACCTGTGATAAGTGTGGCTTGCAGGCAATTCAAGATGAAAAACACGCTCTTTTCTTGTGCCGTTGCACGCAAATGTGTTCGCTGAGGCTTCAATATGCAGACTTGTTTCACGATTTACCTATGGC
>LKMJ01005452.1_pt1 | contig 11984 bp, 15 predicted proteins | sample 643391 | NCBI WGS metagenome assembly LKMJ01 (sample SAMN04112250, study PRJNA286221) | soda lake metagenome | biome: soda lake; feature: Kulunda Steppe; material: water; isolation source: sample PL-Br10 brine of Picturesque Lake | place: Russia: Kulunda steppe | collected 2010-07
AATCTCACAAATCATGAATCCACAGATAACCGTGTTCGAACTGCCGACCAACACGAGAATCGATGACCGGACCGAAGAGGAGGTCACCATCGAGTACATCGAAAACTTTCTCGACCAGCTTACTTTTCGCACTGATGTAGACTACGTATCACAGAACTGAATTTCGAATTGTTTGAGGAAGTGAGCGCGTTCACTCGAGCCGATCAAGCGAACCATAGAGTTCTTCATTTTGAATGTGAGTGCAGAACTGCGCACAGAGCCGACAGCAGTCCGCGGCATCGGTAAACGTTCTCACGCTGGCATCCCAGCGTGCATTGACTGCTCCAAGCATCGCACTTCGAACCGATGGCTCAGTCGCAACCATTACTCGTCGCGTACGGTCTGGCGGGGTTGCGTCGGCCGCTGGCCCATGCATTCTCTGTCGACAAGAGGCCCTATAAGGTGCTCCCAATCGGAATACCTCTCTAATTTAACTCGAGTTCTCATTAAGAATCAAGGCTAACGTGGGACGTTCTGTTAGAGATAATCAAGAAGCATCTCCACGGCTCTATCAAGAGTTTCATCCCAAATGCGGCACACATAATCTGTGATCAAGTTAGGTGGGAGTGAGGCAACTGCATGAGGAACGAGGGAACTATCTCTTGGTGCCTGTCGATGTCGATAATCAGACTCAGATAGGGGAACTCTCCCGTCGTACCACGTCTGCGTTGTGAGGCCCATTACGATATATTGCTCTCCGTCGAATGGATGCGTTTCATTGTTGACGACAACCCACGGTCTCGTTGCCTCGTCACTCTTTTTGAATGGGTCTGGTGCAAGGACAACATGCCCTCGCTCAAGTTCATCAAAACAACGGCTGTGAATATGTCACTCCTCGTCCTCGGCAGTAGAGTCGGCCGCAGCCTCGAGCCATTTATTCCGATCTTCTTCACCGAGTTGCTCATCAAGATACTGGGCTGTCGATTGGAACATGTAGGCTCCACGGACACGCTCGATATCACCGATCGCCCAGTAAGGCTCCTTATGTCGAACGAGATTGCGAGCACGAAGCCGGCTGAGTACCGGCTGGATCGAATTTCTGTTAATGCCGGTCTCGTCGGCAATCTCCCTCGCCTTGAATGCCTTTTCGCGGTTTTCGAGAAGGAATCGAAGAACGCGCTCAGCATTTGTTTCGTGAGGCTCTGATGATTCGTAGTGATCGAACTTGTCGATGCTGATCGGCATGAAATACTCCCTCTGCCTGCATGAACGGGTGGATCATATATAAATGTATTTTTGTATGTGTGTATTCTGAAAGGAGACTATTCTCGGCGGACTGAAATGAGTGCATCCGAGTTATCGACGGCACAAAGGATGTTGTCGATTGCTCGTTTCCGTATTTAATTTCCTGGTTCAGAACGGCGGTATATATCCCGGGGTTTTCAGAAAATTCTGGTCGAGTACGGCTAAGTGCATAGCGTCCCAGCTATCAAACGGAGTTGTACTGAGATGTCTGAAAATAATCGCCAGCCAGGAGACGAGGTTCGCCAACCGGAGCCACCGCTCCCCTCCGAGAGCGGGCTAACGCTTGAGGAATATCTCGAGATGCAACAGGCAATCGGTCATCCAACGCGGTTTCAGATCCTACGCACGCTCGCCGCTAACGACAAATTGAGTACTACTGATCTCAAGGCTGCGGTCGACGTCGAATCCCACAATTTTCACTACCATCTTGAGGAACTAGTTGCTGTCGGGCTCGTCGACAAGCGCCAGCGACGGACTGCTGATAGCCAAGGCTTCTACACGTACTATCGGACGACAGTGATGGGCCGTGACATCCTCAAGTATGGCGTTGAGGAACTCATGCGTCGGGAACACGAGTTCAATACCGCTTACTCATGAGAGGTTCGGTTTTGCTAAAACCAACGTGAAAGCTTAGCGTTGATCACCAGTTGCTGCAAAACACATCGATAGAGGGGTGTCTACTAGACTTTTGTTTCTCTCCTTTCCTCTGATGTGGACGGGCTATCCCCTTTCAACGGTTGAATTGCCTCGAGTTCGATGTGCTGTAGCACAGTGTAACACAGTAAGAAAAGTATACAAAAAGAAGTTTCGAGCAATGTTACACCCAACGGGCACGGGAGCCGATACTACCAACTTAACCAACAAAACTATTAATCGCCGTTATTGTTGGTTAATCAAAAGCGATAACAGATTGCCTGTGATCCATCAACGCCGGCGGCGGACCTCTCTACAGACTTAGTCGATATCCTCACCGGATACGCTCCAGAACAACTCAGGGATGTTGCTCGATACGCCGAAGCACTAGCCGAGTACAAAGAACGTCAGGCTCGTCTTGAGATGGAGTCAGAAAACAACGAAACTGAAGAACGGCTTGATCACCTCCCGGACGATGTGCCAAAGGCCACAATCACAATCAAAGGAATCAACAACAATCGATACTACTACTGGCGGTGGCGTGAGGGTGACAAAATCAAATCAAAGTACAAGGAGCCAACAAATCCAGACGAGTAGTACAAAAAGTGAGGTTATGTTGGACGGAGTTCACCCACCCCATATTTACGCCGTACCGAGAGATACACTCTTGATGAGGGGTGTGGTGAGCGAGTGAAAATGGGAGCTATTGGACGACAACGATGAGCCGTGTCATCCTCGAGTATGGCGTTGAAGAACTCATGCGTCGTGAACATGAGTTCAACACCGCTTACTCATGACAGAGTCGGTTTCGCTAAAATCAATGTGAGAATGTGGCGTTGATCACCAGTCGCTGCAGAACACATCGATAGAGGGGTGCCACTATACATATTACACATCGATAGAGGTGTGTGACGAACGTCAGACGTGGGTTTCGAACAGGTTCTATTGAAAATGTAATCTATATAGATATTAACCTAATCTCGGACACCGTGATAGCATCTAACCAACACACATCGATAGAGGGGTATCTTCACAACGATCAAAATATACTCGGCTGGAGAAGGGTTCTACTAGGTTTGGTTTCTAATCTGGGCCCTCACGACTGACTTGACTTCGTCGAGGGATACCATACGGATCCGTGAGTCTTCGCGAAGCGTCTCAAGAATCGTTTCCGGTCGTTCGCCGAACTGGAACTCCAGAAACATCCCAGAACTGGGGCCGTGACTCCGACGTTCGAAGTCGACGAGCGAATACGTCGTCAGCTCCTTCATTTTGTTGACGTACGTTTCTTGATGATACTGGTCGGCATCGAGCGTGTCGGTGAGATACTGGTAGACTCGATAGCCAGTTGTACTTCGAGCAGATCCGCCATCGGTTTGGGCTGCGACCGAAGCCGTCGCACAGAGACACAGTTTCTTCTGGGTGCTGATACCACGAACGACCTCAAGGACGCGATTCTTCTCGACTTTTTCTTGGGCATCTCGGACGTGTTCCTCGCAAACACGGTCGTCACCTTCGCGTTCGGCAAGTTCACCGGCGACGCGCATAAGATCAATCGCTTTGCGAGCGTCACCATGCGTTTGGGCTGCGAAGGCTGCCGCAAGTGGAATAACATCATCATCTACGACGCCATCGTGAAATGCGTCCTGTCGTCGACGAAGAATTGCTTTGAGCTGATTCGCGTCGTAGTCATCGAAGTGGACATCCTCTGGAGTAAACGAACTCAGCGCTCGACTGCCAACAGACTCCATCATCCTGGTATCGTTCGAGATCGCAACCACAGAAATATACGCTGTGAGTTCGTCATTTGCTCCGGATCGCGAAAGTTGATACAGAAGCCGCGAAAACGCTGGTTCTTGTTTATCGCGCCGACCGACGAGCATATCGAGTTCGTCAAGCACGAATACGACAGAATCGAAATTTTCGTTTACGATCCGATAGAGCTCATCCCATTTCTCTTTCGTCGCAACACCGTGTTTTGGTACTTCGACGTCCACGCCAGCTTGATCAGCTGCCTGTTCCGCCAGTTCGTATACCGCAACGCCGAGGGTGTCGAGATCCTGGCAGTTGACCTCGATCGTTCCGAAACTAATGTTGCGTGTTTCACAGATCCGGCTGATATTGTTACAGACGGCTTTTGTGATGAGTGATTTACCAGTTCCGGACGGCCCGTAGAGGAAGAGATTTGGTGGGCGATTGTCCCCAAGTGCAACACGAAGCATTTTGGTGACTTCTTGGAGCTGCTCATCGCGACCGACGATCCGATCCTCTTCAACCACATAATTTGGATCGAGAAGCGATCGATCACGAATCAACCCCTCCTGTTCATCAAACTCGAGTAGCATGTCCTCGATTGACTGAGCGGACCCATCGGAACTGGGGTTAGTCGACGATTCTTCGTTGGCAGTTGAGGAGTTTCCCTGATTTGAGGCTGGTTCTGGTTCAGACGTATTGGAAGAAAGATCCGCTTGCGTTGTGGTCTCGTCCTCCGATGTTCTCGAATCAACTCGAGAGTTGTCGGAGTCATCAGTACCCATGTAAGGGACCATACAGTCAGCTTATAAAAATGTTCTCCACCTCTATCGAAGTGTAATCTCCTTCCTCAGTTCGTCATTCGGTTTGATAGGCAATATTCAACTGGAGGTTATCGAGAGAAGCTCTAACGTCCGACGAAGTGTTCAAACAGTCGCGGATCGAGAGACACACCCCTCTATCGATGTGTTCGATGTTTCGAAGGGGGAGGGGGCTCAGTCGAGGATCTGGTCAAACGAGGAAGCCACAAGATTGCCCGTCTCCCGTGATTTCATGGAGTAGAGAGAACAAGAGTAGGAATGCGTCCTCAACGAATTGATCAAAAGCACTGGCGGCTTCGCCTTCTTCTTCTAGCTTTCTAGAACAAACACTCACACACACCCCTATCGATGTGTTCGATGTGTTGATTCCACCAGTCATTTCGTCCTTTGTTACACAACAATTCTGATAACGATCACGTCACATCTATCCTTCTATATCCAGTGTTGATACGACTTCTCACGGTTGATTTCCTCTCTTCTCGTTTCGTCCGAGCTGCTCTCGTCTTTACGCTCCTTTACCTGAACAGATAGAACACATCGATAGAGGGGTGTCTGTCCTCTCGAGGGTACCATCCTCTTTCTTCACTGACTCGATCTTCCCAGAACCAAATTGAAACTCATACTGGCAACCGTTGTTACAAACACATCGATAGAGGGGTGTCTACTATACTTTTTTACTACCAGTCCGAATCTGATAGAAGATATATCCCTCGAGGATGGCGGAATTGAGATTACATCTGGTTCGGATATACTGAGAATCGTCATATCTGGGGTGATCCATCGTACGAATTCGGGGTGACAGTCCACGAACTACACCACCGTGTCCGCTGTTTCTGTATTTCCAATCGGGATACGTTCGGTTTGGGTATTCTGAACACCACGATGTCCGCAGTAATATCGCAATAGGGCTTGGGGATATCCCCTATTCAATCACACTTAACCAACAACACTATGATCTTGGCCTCTGTGTTGGTTAACACGAGAGTAGCCGATGTCCTACGAACCACCAACTCCTCCGGCGAACCTCCCGACAGAAACAGTCAACACGCTCAACGAGTCCACCCCGGAGCGCCTCCGTGACATTGCCACGTACGCTGAAGCATTAGCCGAACACAAGAAACGTGAGGCCCGTCTCGAGGAGGTAGACCAAGACGAGATAGAGGAACGACCAGACGGCCTCCCAGACGATGTCCCCGCAAAAGCGACGATCACAATCAAGGAAATCAACAATAACCGATATTACTACTGGCAGTGGCGGGACGGAGACAAAGTCCGATCCAAGTACAAAGGCCCAGTCGACCCGGACGATTGATATCCACCCACAATTGAAGATCGTGGGGTTCCTCCTGTGGGCCAACAGGTCGTTCCTGTGTCTCCGAGAGCCATATTCCCACCGTGATGGCGGTACTCTGGTTTGCGAGATGTGCGTCGGGCCTCCGAAGAAGCGTGGATTACTCGATTCCAACAGATGTGAACGACTTCATGTTCATGTTTTGGGTCTCGCCAAGTTCTCGGCGAATATCCGTTCGGTCCCAGCCAAGCGGTGACAACACACTCTCGACAGCTCTGATGAGTTGAGTCTCGTAGTACGAGGCGTCGTAGGTCTCGATATCCTCGTGAGCTAGCGCAACCCGCTCGCGAGAGGTCTTTGCATCGTCGACGACGACATACTCGATGTCCTGTCCCGGGTGGACGGCAAGATTCTGATCGCGAGCACGCCTCAGCGCCGCCACATTCTGAGTGTTCTGCGTATAGCCGTCGAGTGGTTTGGAGACGCGATTCCGTTCGACAAGTTGCTCGACCGGGACTTGGTCGGCGTGTAACCGTTCAATCGCGTCTCGGAGATAGTTGAGTACTGCTTCCGGCGATCGGGCCGCGTCGAACTGTTCGAGACAATCCCGTTGGATGGCTTCGATGAACGGTGGAGTTGAGCGCTGTCGTGCTTCGATGCCTCTCACTTTGAATCCGTCGGCGTCGGCCACTTTCCCGAAGTACTTGGTCAACGCACCGCTTTCACTCTCGCGCTGCGGGACGAACGCGACCCATTCATAGTGCGCTTCGTGTTCAAGCCGTATCTCGGCCACCTCCGTTATTTCTGTTGCGAGTTTGTTGAGATCCTCGCGGTCACTGTCGTCGACATCAGAATCGGGCGTCACCCATATCGAATCGACGATGCCGTGAACGACCCGCCACCCGCCGGCTTCTAACCGTTGTTTTGCCGTCAACAAGATTTCGCGAGCAAACGCGTTGATTGCTTCGTGGCACTCGATCCGCCCGAATTTTGCGTTGCTAAAGCCTTGATAGCCAAAACAAGCTACGAGGATCCATTTCAGCGCTGCCGATCGTCCCTCGAGTTCCTCGAGCCGGTCTTGATTAGGAGTATCAAACTGCTGTTCGCGACGAATGTTGGCTTTGATTTCATCGCGAGCCTCAATGATCGGTTCGAGAACGTCGACGAGGTAGCCGCGCTCGTCACAGATCGAGTATCCAAGTCCGGGAACGTCTTCACGCTCTCTATGACACTCACACCGGATTACGTCCGGAGAGACGTTTCTCGTACAGATGATGTTCGGGTACAGACTCGAGAAGTCGAGTTCGTGGACGTCTTCATGGAGGCCAACCTCTGGCGAGAAAATGAACCCTCCACGGTCGGCGTCGTGGAGCGTGCCCATCGGTTTGAAAAACTCGTGGCGCCAGGAGTTCCACGGGACTAACACGCCCCGGTTGTGGGCTTCACAGATCTGGATCGCAGTTAGCACGTTTCCGATGGACGCCCACGCGAGTTCTTGAACCGGCTTTTTCGAACGGGAGACGAGATCCAGAACGCCCTCGAGGTTCGTCTCCCCATAGAAGAACGTGTTCGATTCGTCGATAATCGCTCGGCCAGGGATGTTGTACCGTGCCGGCGAATGACCAACGTTCCCGTAACTCGCGTACGTTGAACGACCAGCGAGCTGCTGGTAGTCGACATCGGGCCAGCGACTCAGTGTAAACTCCTCGAGGTCGGCAACCGCCGCCATCTCGTAGAGCGTTGGAATAATTTCACTCGTTGAGCAGACGAGGATGTCCGGGTCGTGGCTCTCGATTCCCGCTTGGACGGCTGTTAGAATGTCCTCCGGTGGGCCGGTACAAGTCTCACCGTCGACTGCGAGTTTGGTGTACGTCTGCTTACATCGCTCGGTCACCGGAACCTCGAGCCGGAGTGTCGACAACTCCATCGCTGGCGTTGGAACGATATCGTTCTCGAGACAGTACCGAAACTCCCGAGAGAAGTCGACATTGAAGCAGGCGAGTTCACCAACGGGGTACTCGGCCAGTTGTCGGGCTTGGCAAGCAAGTGGGATGACTCGGTCGACGTTGTTGACGTCGATGGCGAGAACCGCTTGACGGTTGCGACGGAATCCTGGTCGTCGCTCAATACGACTGGTTGAGACAACGTCCGGATGATTTTCGTAGACACTCCGCAGTCGCATGAGATCGACCGCAGAATCGGGCGACCGCCCAGCGACGAAAAACCTGGGTGTGTACTCGTCGTTTTGTTCTGAGACGACACCGCCAACAGTTGTTTCCCACTCGAGGACACGGCCATCCTCGAGAACGTCGATCTTGAACGGCATCGGTTAGTGACTGCCTCCGAGCATATCTTACTAGCCTCCTGGAATGTGGATAAGCAGAGGCGTGCTCTTTCCGGATTTCGTGGAACTCACAGACTTAACCAACATTCGGCTCGATTGTGCACCGCTTGTTGGTTAATTCTCAGAGCTACAATCCTTGCAATTGGGTGTTACCTGATCTGTCGAAAACCCTCTCAGACTTATGGATAAGTCTACTCTGTCCTTCCGAACGTGCGCTCAACTGCCTGTCGAGCCTACCCTGGCCCGTGTCTAGGTGTACCAGAGTGCCCAGAGAATCAACACGCCCTGCAGCGGGAGTCGACCCCACCGAACGAGCTCGGACGGATCGCCGCCACCTGGCATTCCCTCGATGACGACCCCATGGGTTGCCATATAGATATTTGCTGGAAAGATCGCAATGAGCAACAGAACCGTCGCCCACGCTGCATACCGTCGAGTTCGGGGGATCAAAAGTCCGATACCAACGGCGATTTCGGCGATACCGGACAGGTAGACGAGTGCGAGTGGTGCCGGAAAGAAGGGTGGGATAATTTGGACGTACAACTCCGGCACGACAAAGTGCAACACGCCGGCGACGACAAATCCCGGCCCCATCACATACAGCAGTGGGAGTTTGAGTCGATCGAGAACCTCGGTCATTGCCAACAGATACCGGTTACATCTGTGAAAGCGTGTCGCTCTCTCAGTTGCTGGCACTTGACGGTAATATCTTTTCTCGGAAAGAAGGACTCCACAGATAGCCCATAGTTCGGTGAGGCTGATAGTGCGATACTGTGAGGCATCTTACTGCCATTTTGACGCCGACATAATCCAGTATGCCGATAATATCTCTCGCCACACACAATAGCTACAGCATGAAGGCCCTCGCACATGGACATCACAGACATTCTCACCAGTGAGGAGACACCACCTGATTTCGACGAGGTAGAATCACTTGAGTTGCTGTTCAAAAGTGGGCCGCAATATACAATCCGTTAGTAGTGTTTCCACACTTACCGAATAGCCTGCTACGTTACTTTTTTTAGTGGTGTCTCCCAGATATCGATGACGACTGATCCGTTCGACTCAGGATGGTTTTCTCCCCATATGTCTTTGTGGCTGAATTCGACCGAGTACAAATATTCGTAATTTGTCTGCTTCGATGTTTTGGCGGGTGGTTCGTACGCACCACGGACGTGTTTGATTACCCCTTCAGCGTTCTCGGCGTATTCTGGACGTCGCTTATATCGACCGTCTTTGGCAGTCCGTAGTTTAACTCGTGTTCCGACCTCAAATGCTGGTTCAATAGGTGCATCACTCGGGTCTAACCCCACGTCATGGGCGTGATCGTCTTCCGTGTGGCTATTTTTCATAGATACGGTACTATTTTAGGTATGACTCGTACAGACTGATAATTATCGTTTCATTTCCTTCGGCGTGTTCGTATTCGTCGCCCCACACCTCCTCACTGTCGAAGCGAACATGGTATACTGGTTCAGGTTCGGTGTATTTGTCGAACCCATCGACGTGTGCTCGTTTGTCTGGCAGTGTTTGCGTACCCATGATTTCAATTATCTCCCCCGTTTTTTCTCGGACATATCTCGGACACCGTGTGTGACCCGTCGGATGAATATTCTTGACGGTCACTTCATCACCGACGTCAAACTGTGTGTCTTCTGGGTCCGTTTCCTGCCGCCATCGTTCGGATGTTCCTTCTTCGATGACAGTGATAGCTGCGTCCGTGATTTCGGGATTGTTGTACTCCGGAATGAACGAGTCCGGATCGTCCGATTTTTTGATCTCGTCGATTCGCGCTTGGTACTCTTTTGTGTCGATGGTGCCATTCTCTGCGAGCATGGTTTCGATACCCGCCAGCCAGTGTTCGTAATAGGGAGCCTCCAAAAAATACACCGGGTCCATGACTTTCTCGATGGTATACCGGTTCGTGTTGAAATTGAACTCCTTTTGACCGTACAAAATTGGAAGAAGTGGGAAAACTAACTCTTCCCATGTTGTATCTAAGTCAAAAGATTTGGAGTTCTCAGGTGACGTATCTATTTCTCCCATGTTGTCGAAGCCGCCCATGTCATGAACACTGTCCATATTTCTCTTCAAAAAGTAATTGCTGTTTCATTTACTTAATTATTTCGCACACAAACGCCCAGAGTAACGGCGAAGAATTTTGGAAAGATATTGTACACCTGCTTTATTTTTGATTTGAAATCTCCGAAAATTAACTCTTTCAAACCTTTCAGCCTTTAACATTCTGTCTGAGCCAAACAACTGGCAAACCCAGGGACTCAGTGTGAATGACTGTGATCGACACCAGAAACGAATTCAGATGCGTCTCTCTGCCCGGAAGCAAACTCATTTACCCGATGCTGCAACTCGTCGGGATCACAGATTTCTTTATCGAGTAGCAATTTTTCGAACGCAGTAATCCACTGTTCGTAATACACTGATTCCAGATCTTCTATCTCTGATTCATCACGTTGGACTTCTTCGATGAGACGTGCCTGAAACTCATTCCACTGGAACATGTCTCGTTCGTACATCGTCAAAACCACACTAAATGCTCGTGCTTGCCATGGGGCGTCAAATTTGAGTTTGTCGGCTTGTTCGGGAAGGTTTTCTTTATCCTTGATGTCAGAGATCGCTTTATCCGGATTCATTCCTTGAGTTCGTCAACCGTTTTGTCTCCCAACCGTTCGACTCCCACCATGGAATCCCGAGTGACTAGCCCGGCTAGTTCTTCTTCACTCATTCCCTCGGAGCCTTCCGGACGTTGCGGAAGGATCATGTACCGTACCTCGGCACTCTGATCCCACACTTTGATTTCGATATCTGTGTCTAGATCGACATTAAAGTCTTCACGGAGGGTCTTGCGTGGGTGCTTGATCATCTGTGATCGGTACGGCGCAGATTTGAACCAGGTTGGTGGAAGGCCAAGGAGTGGCCATGCAAAACACGAACACAGCGTACAGACGACCACGTGGTGTTCGTCGGGTGTGTTCTCGTATACCTCGACGTCAACGCTTTCCATCCCTGTATGTCCGAATTCAGCGTTGATCGCTTCGGTCGAGTCCGTTATCAACCACTCTTTGAACTCCGGATCCGTCCACGCTCTGGCGACAACTGCAGCACCATTCATCGGACCGATATCATTCTCGAATTTGCTGATGACAGCATCGATTGCATCTGTCGACAGCATTTCCTTCTCAATCAACAGAGACTGGAGCGCTCTCGCTCTCGCCTCCGGGTCCTCATTTTTATCAACGGGTAACTTTTTACTCTCGCTCATATTTATCGTACAGTTCAAAGTTGATATCTGTGTACACTTTAAACTTTACTCTGGTATTAGGACAACGTTCAGATAGACTGGCTCTATGCGAAGCTGAGCATTATACGACAGGATCGAGCGATTTCATCGAAAAATCGGATTTCGAGCAGTACCGCTCGGCTAGATGCATCAGCGCTCGAGTTCGCCTAATATCTGCAATGTTGTGCAGCACGAGCGGTTCGAAGTCTCCTTCGTTCCACGCTTCGACCGCTTCGGCACTGTCGCTGAACGGATCGAGTTCATTCAAGCCGTTACCGATGAGTTCCTCGTAGACGCCGGTCAGCGTGTCTTCGGTCGTATTGAACCGATTTTGAAAGACGTCCATCGCGTCGACGTACGGGAGATCCTCGAACGGCCAGTCGATTTCGTGATGACACAGTCGCGTCCGGAGAAACGGCAGGTCGAATCCGCCACGCCATCGCTCACCGTTGTACGCAACGAGTTTGCTGTCTCGAGAGCCAAGCTTCGATGTTGCGAACGTTCTGACGGCCTCGAGAAGGTCACGTTCACTCTCGTGCGTCGAGAGGGTCACTAGCGTTG
>LKMJ01005454.1_pt1 | contig 11983 bp, 15 predicted proteins | sample 643391 | NCBI WGS metagenome assembly LKMJ01 (sample SAMN04112250, study PRJNA286221) | soda lake metagenome | biome: soda lake; feature: Kulunda Steppe; material: water; isolation source: sample PL-Br10 brine of Picturesque Lake | place: Russia: Kulunda steppe | collected 2010-07
CACTCATGCCTTCTCACTACAGAACTTCTAGACCGTTTTGAAGATATTGAGGATAAATGTGTCTTCACGACTCATACTCCTGTAGAGGCAGGACACGACGTATTCAAAAGAAATACTGTTGAAAATGTTTTGACCAGTAAAGCAGACCAGCTAAGAGATATAGGTTTCGAAAACGACTTGAACACTACGGAGCTAGCCATGAAATATAGTGGCTTTGTGAACGCTGTGTCAGAAAAACACGGTGATGTATCTGAAGAGATGTTTCCTAATCAAGAGTTTGAAGCAATAACAAACGGAGTACATAGTACTACTTGGACTAACCAGTATTTCCAAGATCTTTTTGATTCGGAAATCTGTGAATGGAGAAGAGAGCCAAGTATGCTTCCAAGAGTACTTAAAATAGAGGACAAAGACCTTTGGGAATCAAAGAAAAAGGCTAAAAAAGATTTAATTGACCTTGTTGAAGAAGAAGCCGGCAAAAAATTAGACCAGAACAAGTTTACTATAGGATATGCTCGTCGTTCTACAAGCTACAAACGGCCTACACTTCTATTCAAAGATCTGGATAAACTTGATAATATAGGGGATATACAGGTCATATATGCCGGTAAAGCACATCCTGACGATACAGAAGGTAAAAGACTGATTAATAAGATCATAGGTTTTTCTGAAATACTTGAAAATGTGGAAGTCGTATTTTTAGAGGACTATGACATGGGAATTGCCGAGAAAATGGTTTCCGGAGTTGATCTGTGGCTGAATACTCCTAGAAGAGGTAAAGAAGCTTCAGGGACTTCGGGTATGAAAGCAGCTCATAACGGTGTACCTCAGCTATCTGTACTTGATGGATGGTGGCTAGAAGGTCATATTGAAGGAGTCACTGGCTGGAGTATCGGAGAAGAGTATGTAGAGGGTGAGGATCAGGATGAGATAGATAGTAAATCTCTCTACGAGAAATTGGATCAGGCACAGTCTATATATCATAAGGATAGAAAGAGATGGATAGAAATAATGAAAAGCTGTATAGCGATAAATGCCTCCTACTTTAACACTGACAGGATGGTTAAGGACTATATAGCAAAAGCATATCGTTAAATCCTCTTCTTTATTTAAAAAAAGAAGAAAAAAGCCTGTGGGAGAGAAATAATATTTTTAAATCCTTAAACAACCTTCTGCAACTTTTTTGGAATTTAATGCTCTGTATAGAATACTATAAGCCTCCTTAGACATTTTATCTCCCAATAGTGCTCTTAAAAACTTGTTATCTGTCTTAATCATTCTGACTTCTCTTGTAAATGTTTCTTCTCAATCCAGATTTAAGACTGTCATTATACTCGAATACAATAAGAGTAAAACTTATCTAAAAATCATTTGAATCCGAAAAAATGTTTTACAACCTAGCTAACGGTTATAATATGTTTAGAAAAATTTTTACTCTTTTTCAACAATTGCCTTAATCTGATAAGTCTTTTGACACTGAGGATAGCCTTCACAACCCCAAAAATAGCCGTAACGTCCTTCCTTCAACTTCATAGGCATACCGCATTCAGGACATGCTACATCTCTAGGCTTCTTATCCTTGTGTTCTCTACATACAGGCTGGCCCTCAGAGTTCGTTTTAGTAGCGTTTTCTCCACAGAAAACACAAGGCGTCATAGCGGTTTCATTTCTCATGAAAATTATTGCGTAAAGAAATTTTATGTAGTCTATCTACAGAACAAAAAAAGCTATAACTTTTACTCAACAAGTTTGACTTTGTTGTGAAAGAGTTTTTTGAGGCACAGAAAAAGATAAGAGAAATATCCAGAACAGTAGAACTAACAGGAAACGGTTTTGAAGAACTAGAGGAAGCATTCAGCAAAAACTTAGATGCTATAATGGAAGAAGGATTTCATTATCAAGATGAAAATGGTTTAAAGCTTAAACTGATATCTGATGCAGTACCTGTTTACGATAAAGATTTAGAAGAGTTCAATAACTTTGAAAACTACTTAAATCTTTTAGAAGGTCGGCACAAAGGCTCCCTGGAGCTGAAAGCAAGAGATATTCGTGGATGCGAAAAAACGTTCAGACAGCCTGTGGAACTGGATTTAAATCTGCCTTTAGATGAATTAACAGAGATATACCAAGATCTAGATCAAGAATTTGATGTAGACAGAGTAGGTGTTAGTTATGAGGGCTTAGGATCCACGTATAAAGAAGCTTTTGAGGATTCAAGACTGCTCTTCTCTATGTTCGGAACTGATGGTACCGGTTATAGAGAAAATATATTAGTTGAACTGGAGTGTCTAACACCTTATCTATATGCCAGAAACATAGAATCGGATAGAGAAGAGAACTTACACTCTATATACACTGTACTGGAAGATAATCCGGTCTACCATAATGACGTGTTTATTCAAGATGAATCCCAAGAGGAGTGGATAGTAGCTCAAAAAGGATTTACCGAACTAGAAAGTATTAGATAAAAAACTAGTTATTTGATTTCTGTTGTTTAACGTACTCTGAAGCGTTTAAGGCTGCTTGGCATCCTTGTCCAGCGGACACTACTAGCTGTTGAGCTCCTTTATCGGTGACATCTCCTGCAGCGTAAAGACCTTCTGTCGATGTCTCTCGTTCGTCGTCGACTTCTATGTAGCCAGACTCGTTAGTTTCCACCAATTCTGTTATATCTGAGTTAGGTACTGTGCCTATCTCGACGAAGGCACCTGTAACTTTTAGATCCTTGACCTCTCCGCTCTGTTTGTACTTCAATCCTTCTAATAGGTTTTCTCCATAGAAATGGTCTACGGTAGCTTCACGCAGTATTTCAACATTTTCTGCATCCAGTACTTCGTTGATAGTTATTTCTTCTCCGGAAAGATTTCCCGAACGGCTCAGTACGTATACTTTTTCTGCTATATCTGAGAGATATACTGCTGCCTCGGTTCCTGCATATCCTCCGCCTATCACGGCTACTTCTTCTCCTTGGTACAATGGTCCGTCACAAACTGCGCAGTACGCCACACCCTTGTTTGTGAACTCTTCTTCTCCTTCTGCGTTAAGTTTTCTACGGCTTCCGCCCGTAGCCAGTATCACAGAGTATGATTTGAAAGTTGTTCCGTCTTCTAGCTCTACTTCAAATAAGTCGTTGTTTTTTCTTACATCTACGGCTTTCTGTCCTACCTCTTCATTTACATCGTACTCTCGCATATGTTCAAGGTAACGGTCGGCGAGTTCTGGACCTGTAACACTTTTTATACCGAGATAATTTTCAACTACGTCTGTATTGTTTATCTGTCCTCCGTACTCATCAGCTATAACAAGAACGTCCATACCGCTTCTAACTGCGTAGATTGCAGCGCTTTGAGCGGCGCAAGCACCACCAATAATAATTAGATCTCTAACCTCTTCCATCGTAAAATTGTTGTGTAAGACAATATTCTTAACATTACCGAGGGAAACTGTTCAGCATGACAGGTCTTACAAAGTACCGTCTTCTACAAAATACTGAAGCTACATTAGTTGCACAGTACTTAATAGGTAGCCCTGTTGATGAACTATATACTCAAGAGTTAGACCATTTAGCTGGTTACATGAGCAAGGCTGAGATAAACACAGGATTAGACTATCTCGAAGAAAACGATGTAGTGGAAAGAAGAGAAAACCCTCTAGGAGAATCATACTTTATTACAGATGAGGGAAAAGATTTTCTAGAGATATACGGTTTTACTAACGCTGAAGAGCTATTAGAAAGAGAACATAGGGAAAGAGATAGATCCAACTACTACGGTCCAAGACATTAACCTGCTTCAGTTTTGAAAGTTCTTAAAATCGGATATATCCTGTATAAATCGGTATGAATCAGGAGAGCTTCGTACAACAGCTCTTGCAATATTCTGTCTAATAACATCCATATCATCTGTCCAAACCACTTTCAGATCGTTTTTGAACTCTTCATAGTCTACAGCTTCAATGAAACTATCATAGTTCTGATCTATCTCTTCAACTACTCTGTTTCCCATCTCCTCGAAATACTGTTCAAAGCTGTCTGCGTTGGGCGGAGGTGCTTTCCCGACTGAATTTACATAGTTGTCGATAGTTTCGGTTGAGCTCTCAGGAAGGTAAGGTTCTACGCTTATAGGCCGAGAACTAACTACTTCTTTGAATTCTTCCTCTAAATAGAACTCTGCTAGTCTCTGACTTAATTCATCTCTATTGCTGTCTAAAATAGTCTCAAACTCTTTGTAATCTATTTCTGCGGTACCAAGACTATCTAGACTATCATAAACGCTGAAGATCTGAGCATCATTTTTATCGGTGCTAAGCGTGTTCACATAACCTTCTTCATCCATATTTATGATAGCTGTCCAGTAATCTGTCACTGTATTTTTCCCACCCGGCCAATTAACTAGGGACAAGGCCTTAACAGTCTAAGTGTTCCGAGCCTCAAAAATAGAAATAAGTTTAAAACAGTGAACCCTCTCAACAAGTATATAGAAGCGGCATTGGTCCAGTGGTAAGACAGTACGTTGCCAACGTACAGACCTGGGTTCAATTCCCAGATGCCGCACACCGTTATAGATTTATTCTCTAAAGTTCTATAAACATCTATGACAGAAGAAGTACTTTTCAAACTGGAAAAAGAGATGAGTAGCTCAGAAATCGCCCAGAATCTTAGAGAGATAGCTGAAAAAATCGAGAATGGAGACGAGATAAGCTTAGACTCAGGAGATCAGTCGGTAACTCTTAGAACAGATCGAGCCGCTGAGTTTGAGATAAAAGCTGAACGAGAGGATGGTGAAGAGTCTCTTGAACTTGAGATAGAATGGAAGGAAAGTGGAGATCAAGAGTTTGAAATAAGCTAAAAAACACTTTTTAATCTGCTTCTAATCTTAGAGTACTCTAGATTAACCTTATCACCTTTTTCTATATTATTTCTTTTTGAAAAACCTTGGTTAACTTCTAGAACATACTTTGCAGGTTCTTTGCTTTTGTAACGTATTAGTTCGTCGGCGGATTTGTTTGGTTCAGGATCAGCCTGTTCAATATTAATTATTTCTTGACTGGAGTCGACAAATATTATATCTAAAGGTATTGAAGTGTTTTTCATCCAAAAACTCCTGTAATCTTTATCTTGGTAGATAAATACCATTCCTTTATCTTCAGGAAGATTTTCTTTATCCATTAATCCTGTAGATTTCTCTTCACTGGTTACTGCTGTCTCTACATCAATACTTATGTTATCAGAGAATACTACTTGAGCCTCAGTAGGTAAGGTAAGAACTGTAACTCCCAACAGTAAAACAAATAGAGTGGCTATCAAAGCTTTCTTGGCCATTAGAAACTGTATAGACTCTGACTACTGAAATAAGTGTTTTTATCCTGGTTCGAAGACTGCAAGGGTTATAAAGAAATTCTGTTGTAATACTCTGGTTATGGAACTGGAAGAAGTTGCAAGAAAATATGCTTTGAAAAACGCTGTAGAGTACGGCGGCGAATGTAATCCAAGCGCAGTAATAGGAAGCGTCATAAACGAGACAGGAGAAGAACCTGGTACAGTTGGAAAAGTAGCAGGTAAAATCTGCGGACAAGTAAACCAGTTATCTTTAGAAGAACAAGAAGAACAGCTTCAAGACTACGAGTTTGAGGAGGAAGAACACGAACACGACCCGATACCTGACTTGAAAGATGCAGAGGAAGGAGAAGTAGTTGTACGTTTCGCACCAAACCCTAACGGTCCTCCACATCTTGGAAGCGCTCGAGGAATGGTTGTCAACGGCGAGCTTAAAGAAAAATACAGCGGTAAACTAGTTCTACGTTTCGATGATACCGATCCAAGAAACAAACGTCCTCTTCCAGAAGCCTATGAAATGTATCAGGAAGACTATGAATGGCTAGGATACGAAGTAGACCAAGTAGTTTACAGTTCCAATCAGTTCGACAAATATATTGAACATGCTGAAGAGTTAATTGAAATGGGAGAGGCCTATGTCTCCAAGGCTTCCTCTGAAGAGATGCAGAAACACCGTAAGGAAGGAACAGCATCCGAATACCGCGGACAAAGCCCGGAAGAGAACATGGAGCTCTGGGAACAGATGAAGAACGGAGAAATAGAGGAAGGAGAAGCTGTGCTTAAAATTAAAACGGATTTAGATCATAAGAACCCTGCGGTAAGAGACTTTGTAGCTTTCCGTATAATAGACAATCCCGACCATCCTTTAACAGGTGATGAGTACCGGGTTTGGCCGCTTCTAGACTTTGCAGGAGCAATAGAAGATCATTATACTGAAACCACTCATATCGTAAGAGGTAAAGATCTCAGAGCCTCCACAAAAAGACAGAAGTATATTTACGACTATCTAGGCTGGGATTACCCAGAAGTTAAGTACTGGGGAACTGTTAAGATCTCAGGCTTTGATGCGCCGATGAGCACATCCACACTTGGCAAGATGATAGAGAATGGAGAGCTTGAAGGTTGGGATGATCCAAGAGTGGGAACTGTACGAGCATTAAGAAAGAGAGGTTTTCAGCCGGAAGCACTTAGAGAGTTCTTCATAGAAATGGGTGTAACAGAGAATACTGTTGAAGCAAGTTTGGAAACACTGAACTCTTACAACAGGGATGTAGTTGAAGATTCAGATCGTTATTTCTTTGTTGGAAATCCTGTGGAGCTGGAGATACAAGATGTTCCTAAAGATCTGGAGTCAGAGATCAGTAAGCACCCAGACTATCCGGAGAGAGGAGTAAGAAAACCGGAGTTAGAACGTGAAAACGGCGAAATAACTGTGTATGTTGAAGAAAAAGACTTGGAGGACGGATTTCTAAGACTGAAAGGATTATGTAATATAGAGGTAGAAGATGGTGAAGCTAGATACAAGGAAGGAGACCATAACGTGGCTTTAGAAAACAATGCTGATATAGTCCATTGGGTACCTTCTACTGCTGAAGAAGCAGAAGTTGTGATGCCTACAGGAGAAAGAGTTGATGGACTTGTTGAGCCTTCAGAGGTTGAAGTTGATCAAGTCGTACAGTTCGAACGTTTCGGATTTGTCAGATGTGATTCTGAGAACGTTTTCTTCTACGCTCATGAATAAAAAAAGTTTTTTAGAGGGCGGTGACTTCTACGAGGTCTCCGTCTTCTAAACCTAGTTTTTCTCTTAACTTTTCGGAGGATATTAGTTCTATCACGTCTTTTCCGTAATCTGTGATATCTATATCGATGTAGTATGCTTCTAGATCGTCTATTTTTACAGGGTAAAGTTTTAAGCCGCTATATTTTTTGTCCTTTACTTGGAAGCTGTTAATTCGTTTCTTTTTGGTCTGTTTTTCTAGTTTTCTGACTTGTTTTTTGTCGGCTTTTAGGTTTAGTGTTCCAGGGAAAGGTTTGAATCCTGTTTTGTCTTCTATTTTTTCTTGGTACTCTTTCATTGAGAGGTACTCTTGTGCGGCTTTCATGCCTGTGAATAGTTTTCCTTCGAGTTTCACAGTCTGTTTTTGTGAGGTTATTGATTTGAAACTCCGGAAAGCTTTGTGTAGCTTCTACAAAAACTATAAAAAACCTTAATGTAAAGACAACAATAAGGTTAGTGTTAAAACCACAAAAAGGTGTACTGAAGAATGAAGACAAAAACCCTGACAGAACCCAACGAAATCATAGAAAAACCCGAAAAATTCACTGACATCTACTTCACAGACTCCAAAAAAGTAATGGAAAACGAAGACATCAACCCAAGAATAAAGAAAAAAGTCTTCGCCAGAACAGACAACAAGACCAAAACAGCAGGCCTACAGAAAGCAGCTGAAACAGTAAAACAGATAACAGAAGACGTAGACATCTACATAAACACAAACGAAACCTTCGAATCAACAGAACCATTAATGGTTCTAGAAGGACCACTACAACAACTACTAGAGCCAGAAACAATCAACCTCGGAATAATCTCCCACCATCTAACCGAAGCCAACCCAGGATACGAACATCCTGAACCAGAGGAATACGGAGAAGCACTCGGCGAAGTAGCAAATATATTTAGAGAGGTAGATGTACCTTTCGCAGACTTTGGTGCTCGACACTACCACCCGTTACAACAAGCAGAACTAGGTCATGCAGCTATCGACAACGGAGCAGTAAACCACTCCACAATAAAAGGAGCAGGAACACACGGCAAAGAACCAACAGGAACAATGCCGCACGCATTTGTACTTCCATTTGCTTACAAACACGGGATGGAGAACGCTACTTTGGAAGCAGCCAAAGCCATGGACAACTACACCGAAGAAACTACGCCAGTACTAATTGATACTGCTAATAAGGAAGCAACAGATCTTCTAGAAGTATGTGAATACATGGAAACAACATACGGAGAGGACTTCGAGCTAGTAGCAAGAATGGATACTTGTGGAGAAAATTACGCAGAAACAAGTAGAAACCTAAGTAGAGTGGACAACTACCTGACCGGTAAAGGAATGACTGTAGAAGCAGTTATGGGGCTAGCAGAGGAATTACACGACAACGGTTACAGAGATAACGTCACACTCGCGATCTCTAGTGGTATGGGTAATCCCGAGAAAGCTCGGCAGTTTGCGAAAGAACACAGCATATTCGAGGCCAGTGAAGGCTACCCCATGTTCGATCTGGTGGGCGCAGGCTCATTCAACGACTCGAGAAACATACACGCAACCTCTGACATATACGAGATAGAAGGAGAGCCGGTCGCTAAAGTAGGAAGAGAACAAGACCTCGATGAAATAAACTATTACATAGAAGAAAACATGGAGAAGGTGGTATAGAATGGGTATAGATCTGACCCACCGCTCCGACCTAGACTGGATGTCGACCAGACCTGAACTCAACTATAAAGAAAACAGTTCTGAACCAGAAGAAACAGTTTTCTGGAACGTCGACACCCAGATCGACTTTATGAAGCCGGACGGAAAACTGCCTGTAGGAGAAAACCAAGAAGGTGCAGAAGAAATAGAACAAAATTTAGAGTACCTAACAAGTTTAGCCAGAGACAGAGATTATACCGTTGTCAATACTGCGGATTGGCATAACCACGACTCTGAAGAACTCAGTGAAGATCCTGACTTCGTGAACACTTTTCCTGAACACTGTATAGCCGGAAGTAAAGGAGCAGAGTATGTTGAAGCTACTAAACCAGAAGATCCTGTGGTTTTTGACTGGAGAGAAGAATACAGTATCGAAAAAATGCTTCAGAAACCGACAGATGAAATAGTTGTCTACAAAGACAGGTTCAACGTCTTTGGAGGATCACCACATACAGAAAGCATAGTTGACCAGCTTGGTCCGGATAAGGCCATAGTATACGGAGTAGCTACGGACGTGTGTGTTGATCAGGCTGTTAACGGATTAAGAGATAGAGATGTAGATGTTTATGTTGTAGAAGACGCAGTTAAAGGAATAGATCCTTCTGCATCAGAGAACTCGAAAAACTCTTGGAGAGAAAGAGGTGTGGAAACCATTTTATCAACGGAGGTCGAAGATTATCTGGAGAGGTCTTGAAGAAATGGTTGAAGCATGTCTGGTCTCGAAAAAAACTCCAGAAGAGTACAGGGTTGAGACAGAGAATCCTTACCTACAACAAGAAGACTTTAAGGCTATGGAAAAGGGGCATGAGAAACATTATGACTCGGTAGAGAAGATAGAGACGGCTTTAAAGAAGAGAGATATAGACTACAAAGAAGTAGCGCCACGTCTCTTGAAAGAAGAGGAGTATGATTTAGCTATAATCGCCGGAGGTGATGGTATGGTCCTTGATACACATCCCTACATTGATGATGCTTTGACCATGACAATCAATACTGACCCGGAAAGAAGTGATGGAGCACTTCACAACTTCAACATGGAAAACTTCGAAGAAGGACTAGACCAAGTATTAGCTGATGAACACCGCATAGAGAACTGGACAAGAATAAAAGCAGAGTTTGACAGTAAAACAATGTTGGCCTTAAACGAGCTCTATATAGGCCCTGAATCAACAGGAGGAGTATCAGAGTACCGGTTAAAAACAAGAGATTTTGAAGAGTCGCATAGAAACTCAGGAATAATTGTTTCCAGTGGAAGAGGATCCACAGGCTGGTACAAAAATATTTACAGAGATATACACGGCGAAGAAAAAACATACGATCCGGAATCAGAAAATCTTTACTATATTTCCTGGCAGAACATGGATGAAACAGAATCAGCTCAAGGAAAAATACAAGAGGAAGAAAGCTTGACTGTCAAGTCTGAAATGAACTATGATGGAAAAGTCAAGTTTGACGGGGACAGGCGACCTGTAGATTTTCCTCGTGGAAGAGAAGTTGAAATCAGAGCTGGTAAACCGTTGAAAATCCTAGTATAACAGAATTATAAATTATTGTTGGTAATACACGAAGTGTGACAGAGAAACCTAAGTTCGAAGGACCTGAAAATTACGATCCTTCTGCATTCGAGAGACCTTCAGTGACAGTCGACCTCACAATTTTCACTGTAGAAGATAACGAGCTAAAAGTACTGCTCGTGAAGAGATCTCACTGGCCTTTTGAAGGTAAATGGGCTTTACCAGGAGGCTTCATAGATATGGAAGAGTCTCTTGAAGATGCTGCTGAAAGGACGCTTCATGAAAAGACAGGGCTTAAGGAGAATATCTATCTTGAACAGCTTTACACTTTTGGAGAGCCTGAAAGAGATCCAAGAACACGGGTGATAACAGTAGGTTATCTAGCACTGGTCAATAGTGATGAGATTGAGTCAGAGAAGTCTGATAAAGTAGAAGATGTTAAATGGATTTCAGTGTATGATCTACCTGAACTTGCTTTCGACCATGAGGATATACTTGATTATGCGGTGAAGAGACTTAGATGGAAGTTAGAGTATACTACAGCCGCTTTTTCATTTCTATCAGACAGATTTACGCTGACAGAGCTCCAGGATATATATGAAACGGTTTTTGATAGAGAGTTTGACAAGAGAAACTTTAGGAAGAAGATAAAGAAAAACAACTTAGTAGAGTATACAGGCGAGAAAGAAGAAAATGTTTCTCACAGACCAGCAAAGCTTTACAAGTCCAACAGAGAGCTTGGAGAGATAGTGGATATACTTTAGAACCAGTAAGTGATAAAAGATTCAAGAACCTGCCTTTGACTAGAAGATGACCGATTTATCAGATGACTTGGATATATATGATCCTATCAGAAGGGCGAATGCCCATATAAATACTTTAGACAGATTTTCGAGATACTGTTTTGATAAAGAGGAGTTATCTGAAAAACTTGAAGGATTATATATTGAAAATGAAGAGCTTCTGTATCAGACTGATGGACTTTCTGCAGTTTTAGATGGTGATATCCTTAGTACCGACTCAAGAACTGTTGAGAATGCTGCAGCATTTCTTGAAGAAGAACTAGAGAACAGCACAGAGATATGGATTTACAAGTTAGAAACTGCTGAAGAAAGATATGGTTTTACAGCAGCATACGGTGATACTCAAAGCAGTTATGAAAGACTTTTCAACAGACCGGATAAAGCAACATCATTACTCCATATCTTCGAACCTGTTGAACGTTCAGAGCAGGTAGACATATACTTAGAGAGAGCTGACAGCAACAGTATCTTGCAAGATCAGTAGAAATCTTCTATCTCATAGTTCTCTGCAAGAAGCTGCTCAACATCTTGGAGTCTTTCCATATCTATATCCTTAGGCAGGTATCGGTTCGGAGAACTGGACTCTGTTCTTGCTTTTACAACTTTAAGCTCGTTTAGTATACTGAGGCATGAGCCTGCTACAGGTATGCTTACAGGAAAGTTATCAGAAACTTTTCTAGCTGTGAAGGACATGTTTTTCTTTACTTTGTAGTATCTTACTGCGGACTTAGTTATGTAGAAGTTTTTGGTGAATATCTTGAACTTTCTAGGGTAACCGTTCTTTAGTCTTACAACCTCTGTTTTTAGCTCTTCGCTCATTGCCTAGAAAGTATTTGGACCAAGATAAAATAAAAA
>LKMJ01005455.1_pt1 | contig 11983 bp, 15 predicted proteins | sample 643391 | NCBI WGS metagenome assembly LKMJ01 (sample SAMN04112250, study PRJNA286221) | soda lake metagenome | biome: soda lake; feature: Kulunda Steppe; material: water; isolation source: sample PL-Br10 brine of Picturesque Lake | place: Russia: Kulunda steppe | collected 2010-07
GCAAGCAGATTGATCAACGGGGCAGGTTTGCTGCCCTGGCAGGAGAACGGCCTGCAGACCCACTGCCCGAACCCAAAATCACTACCCGGACACTTTGTTGGCCAAACAGAGTGTGTGTGCGTGATATTAAGCAAGTTGGGAGACTGGAACGCTCATTTTTCCTTAATGGCCAAGTTTGGGGGGGTCCAGTGGTGGGGACGACCAGAGGGTGAGAGTGTGTGAGGAACACTTTCTTTCAAAAGGATGCGACATGCTAAACGTGGATAACAGAAATGCAATGCGGCACATTACAAAGAGAGATACTTCGATTTTGAACCGATAAGTCAGATTCAGCTCCTAATTCAAGTACTGTCTGTGCTTGCTGATGTGTCTCATTATGCAGCCGGCTCAATGCATACCAGCTGGGACAAGAAAAAGACACCGTCAGTGCTCAGAAGCAGGAGCTGTCTGTGCTGCAGAGGTGTGAAATTAGATGCAGGAATGATATATTTCAAGGGCGAAGATTCAGCGAGGTTTGCCGCATCTTTTCTAAACAGGCTACAAACCACTCTATCTTACATAGTACCCAGCTGAGTTGCAATGAAGAACATGTCTTCTTGATGCAAGCATTGCTTATCATAACTTATGATACTTGAAGCGTATGATCATCATTACTGTATCATCATTGTCTACACATAGCATAACACATCTACCACTGGTTACTTTCAAACAAAGATCTCTTTGATGGATGGCTTCGATATGTTCAGAATCGCTCTCAAGACTGTTAAGAACAGTATGCTGGTGATGCATCTTTACGGTGTTTCTCATGCGTTTGCCTATTCAAAAGTAGCTTGCCTTGCTTATAATGGATGGGCGTAGGGATCGCAGCGACTTGGAGATGCGTGCATCATTGGCCAGGTAGGAGCTGGAAATCTTGCTATGTGAACTGCATCTGCTTTTCTTCAATCAAGTATGGGAATAGTTCAGCTGCAATAGCACCACTCCTGCCTGCTGTGCGCCTGCCTGGCATAAAGGCATCATGCCCTTGGCATTGGCCTCTGCACACATTGCTTTGCCGGTCTTTTGCAAGTCAGGTAACACCAACACGACTGGTTGGCATTTCCAATCCTTGCAGGCAAGATAGGGATACTGTGGTCTGTGATCTTGTGGAGGCGAAGCTGGAGTTGGCCAGGCTGCGTGAGCTGGAGGTTTGTGACCCTGTGGTCAAGCCTTTGGTGGGGTGGCTAGCTGCATCTGTGCCTAGGCCTATTTTCAACTGGTAAAGGCCCGTGCCTAAAACAGTGTAGCCAAGAGAACCATGCCACCAAGGAGATGAGGAAGCACACCACAGGCCAGAGGCCCCCTGAAAGCAGGCGCTATTGGCAACACTCAGCTGCAACTGCGTGTGGCTGCAGGTGCGGTATAAACGAGCCCTTGTGCCTCCTAATGCCAAACGGCCCTTAGGGCAGGCAATGGAGTGAGTGCACGCACTGGAAAAAGGATTTCACCCAGAGATATGTTGGCAAGGAAAGAGCTGAAGTGCGCCTTCTGTGTTTGTGCCTGCGTTGCTGATGGGACACTATCGTGCACTGAGTAAGGGCAGAGCTTGTGATGCCTAGACATTTTTTGTTTCCATAACCTTGGGTACTTATTTAGTGACAGCTTCCAGAGCATTCAGAGAAAGAGCAGTCAGGAAATGAGTACTCAGCGAAATAGTGGATGAGAGTTTTTAATGTAGTTACTTGATACAATCAAAGTGTAATTACGGCCAGGAGAGCAGGGCAATAGCAAGCTTAGGAGCTTGGGAAAGGGCTTGAAAGTGCACAACATGGTGCAGCAGACAGATATAGCCAAGGCAAGCAAAAGCTAGCGCCTCAACGCGAGGCGGCGGCGCTGCTGACGCTTCTGCCTGCCCCGGCCACCACCACCACCCTCAAACGGCCAGCTGCTTTTGTCTAGCTGCCAGCTCCTGGGCATGGAGTCACTTATTCCATGCTGGGCTAGCGCCTCGCGTGTGTCTTGTTTGAGGGTCACCTGTGGAGCGCGCGCATAAAGGGCACACAAAATAGGTCAGGCATAGTAGGTGCCTGTCAGCTATCAGCACATGCCCACCCCATCAGGTGCCTGTCGGCTATTAGCACATGCCCACCCCATCAGGTGGCCGTCGGCTATCAGCACATGTGCACCCCAGGCATCCGGGCCCTCAGAGTGACGAGACAGCTGCGCAGAACCCTGCCCGCCCTTGCCAAGCCTTGCATTGCAATCATGCCAGCCTGATGTCCTGATCCAAAGCAGCACCTGTGCGGCGAGGCAGGAGCCGCTTGGTCAGGCGGCAAGCGAGCGGAAAAGCACACATCTTCCCATGTCGCAGCATGCCCCACCATGTCGAGGACAAGCAGGTAGCCATCCGAAAACTCCAGCCTCAAGAACATGCTTTGCCCAGACTGTCCTTGGCCCCGTGCGCCAGGCGCGCTGCTTGCTACAGCTCTAGGGCGTTCCAAAACGCTGTCGGCAACAGAGCGACCCTGGGTCCCGGCGCCCTGTGCCGTGGAGGCCTGCCTGACCCCCACAACCGCGCCCAAAGGTGCCTGGTCAACCCTCAGGCCCTGTGTAGCTGGCAGGCCGCATGAGTTGGTGGCGTGCACCACCCATCGTGCGACGGCCTGGAGGTTGTGCACAGGGAGGCCGTTCATCCTGCGGGGTGGCCGCGATGGGAGCGTGCGGTGCTGTTGCGCAGCAGCGGGATGGCGCAGTTCAAGGCCCTGCAGCAGCATAACACATGTCTTAAAGGCAACCCCTGGGCCACCTTAAGCCACCTATTCCTGTGATGACGCCATTCTCCTCTGTGGTGGTGTGTCATACATATGCACGCACACACACACGCACACACACACAAACACACGCGAGGGCCTCTCTCACACCATGCCACACGCCCACCTCATGAGCCTACGAGGCAGACTTTCCCCCCCTTTGCCGGTACAGTAAGGTGAGCTCAGCAGCTCCTCGCCATAATCCTCATCCACGCGCGAGCCTGCAAGCACCTCGCAGCCCACCACCACCTGCGGATGCAGCCGCCGCAGAGTGTGGAAGGGGGCTGTTGGCCAGATGCTTGTGGAAGAAACGAACAAATGTGCTCGCGCACGCCTGACATACAAACACGGACACACACACACATACACACACAGACAAACGCACATGTAAGACCACACAAGCAATAGCGGGACTCTGTTCATTACCCAGTTGCCGTGCATTTCAGCCCATGGCAAGTCAAACGATTTGTGCGCTGACACAGACACATTCACTTGAACTTCTGATGCCAAAGCTAGATCAGTGCCTTTCCCGGCATCGCTCATGGCCGAGGCGCTGCGTCATCATATGGGCACTCGCACACGGACCTAGTGCGTAGCGGAGTGCTATCCCTATTCACACCAGCCTGCCCATTTCTGCCTACCCACCCCTGCGAACATGCCTTGCCCACTGGTGCTCCAACACGGGTGTGTGAGTGTTGCGTGCAGGTGGAGTGGGTGCGTGCGCAATCAGGGCAGGCTCAGGCGCACGCGTGAGGCAAAGGGGTTGTGCGCACCGAGCCTGCCGTGAGTCCATGCTGCACACTTTGGTGCACTGTGGGGTGTGCCTGCCTGCCATCCATGATCATGCATGCTGAGAGGGGCAGCACACCTGCTCGCCATCCACAGAGGGCATGCTGCTGTCAAGGGCTGCCAAGACTCCCAGATCAAAGCCCCCACACCAGCTGGGTGGCCCCAGCCCAATTTGCCTGCACGCAGCGCGTGCGAGATTAGGGCAGCAAGAGCATGTGCGCGCAGTATGACAAGGGTAGCCTCCGCAGCAGCAACGGCCATGGGTTAGGGATGATGCCGTGTGCAGCGCCCACGTGTACTGCCCAGCACCCATGGGGGGTGGGGCTGTGCCATAAGGCTCCCTTCATACCTTGCGTGCTGCCTGACAAAAAGGTGTGCCGTGACGCAGGAGCAGCGAGCTCAGGTTCCTCATTGCTTGGGGATTTGTGTGTGTACGTGTGTATGTGAGTGTGTGCGCGCGCGCCTCAGGTCGGGTTGGGGTTAAGGCTTAGGTAAATCTAACCCTGACTCTGGGAGCGGCAGGGGCAGTCCCTGTGCATGCCTTCAATCAGAGAGTCACAGGAGCGGCCCAGAGGGCAACCAGATCAGTGCCTGTATGCAGCTTTAGTCAGGGAATATCAGGTGCGAAGCAGCGTTGTGGTGCAGATGAGGTGGAGTTGGTGATGATGCCCTTTGAGGCGGGGGTGAGCAAGTCAGGCGAGTGGGGACTCCATCCCGCGCGCGCACCCACCTCTTCACCGATGGAGACAGGTCGACGGTGTGCAGCAGCGGTAGCGTGAGCTGCAGCAGCACCAGGCCCCCTAGGATGAGGAAGCCCGGGGCGCTCCGGCCCAGGGCTGAAGGGATGAAAGGCGGCGGGTTGCGCAGCCTGCATAGGCCCAGCACAGGAACAACCACAGCAATGCAGTTGCCAGGGGGGTTTTGGCAGTGTTGTGCTGCTCAATAGGGGTCCAGCAGGGGGGGGAGCAGAGGCTGGCAGGCAGATATTGACTTGATGCATCATGGGGCAGTACCAAGGCCTTTGGATGTTGTTAGGAGGTATGGAGTCAGGTGGTTGGGTCCTCCAGTCCCGCCTGAGGGACCTGGATCGCTGGCAAGGGACTTCTTCCTGCAGCCCACCGGCTTCCCCTGTTGTTTAACGAGCCCATGACTCACAAAGCAGGTCACAACTGCGTCACGGACGAGACAAGCCTCACAGGGGACCCATTTCTACGGGATGTCATGGCTTCTTGAGAGCTGTGATTCAAGCCGCCCCTGTGCAGTGTGTGCAAATAAGATAACGTGAAGTGCGCGTGCGCCCACGCTTGACGAAAGTGCGCCACAGCCCAGTGCAATGTAAGCCCACCCAAGCGCGACGCATGCGCAACCAGCCAGGTCCAACGCCCACGCTCACGTCAGCTGCACGTCGAGCGCCCTGCCGCCCCGCAGCACGCGAGCCACCACCGCCTCGCCCACGCGCTGCACGGATGTGCAGTGCCCGAACAGCACCTTCTGCGCTGGGCCCAGCGTGACCATGCCGTCGCAGCCGACGCGGAGCACGCCTCCGTCTGCGGTGCACAGGGCCAGCAGCACGTCACCCTCCTGCAGCCCGCCCCCACTGGCGTGTGGGGCCACGCCCGGGTGTAGGTGCGGCCTCCGCCTCGTGGGGATTGCGGCCAGGCTAGGGTGCACGCCGTCCCCTTGCAGGCCGCCGCCCTCTGCCTGGTGTGGGTCCTGCTCTGAGTCCGTGCCAACTGCGGCGGGCTGGGGGCGCACAGGCCCAGCTGCTGCTGTGCCCTGCGGCTGTGGCCTGGTCACACAGGCCCAGTCGCCTTGCTGCCCTGCAGCCAGGCCGGGCGCTGGGGCGAGGTGGGGCGCTGACTCGCCACCCGCTGCTGATCCACTGGGGTCCACACCCGTGATGAGCACGCCTGGCGCACGTGGAGAGCATGCACGGGGTGAGCACACCTGGCGTGCGTGGTGAGCACACTCCGCACGAGCGGTGAGCACACCAGGCGCGGGCGGAGAGCGCGTACGTGGTGAGCACACTTAGCCTGCTTTCTATCCTCATCAAACTCTTGCTACATGGTTTATGGATGATGGTAGAAAGCTTGGTTCTGATTATAGTTCCGCTCAGCTCAGAATCTGCGCGGTGAAAAAAGCGAGTGATGAGCGCACCTGGCGTGCACGTGAGGAGTCTTTGGAGGCACACGAGACATGTCAATAGAGCGGCAGTGCCAACTTGAGCAACACTTTGCCGTGCAGGCACCTCCTCAAGCACGTGTGGAGCGCTTGAGTGGAGCGCAAAGGCAGCACACCCTCTTGCGCGTGCATGCATGACCATTTTCTTGTGTGATCTTTAAGTGTGCCATGCATAAAAGCGCACAGCGCACGCACATACAAACCTGCACACATGCGCACACACACACGCACAGGTCAGCACGCCCCGCAGCGCGCCCAGCCCTGCACTCTGGCCATGTAAGCGCACCTGTGTTGCCCTTTCGCAGCCCCAGGCTCCGCCTCAAGACCAGGGACTCCAGGTGCCGCCAGCGCACTCCCAGGTAGGGCGGGCCTGCCACCGCCACCTCCCCCTTCCAGCCCACTGCCTCTCCGGCAGCGCTGCTGCGGTTGCAACCCTCCTCAGGCACCAAGTCATGGCCGTTTTCAGTCCCCCCAGGTTGGCCCTGGCCACGGACAATGCCGGGTGGGCTGCTTCTGCCCGGCTGGCTGCCGGGGCCGCCGCCCTGCCCCTCCTGACCATGGTCATGGCCTGCATGCTGCCCCGCCAGACTGCTGCTGCTGGGGCTGCGGCTGCCTTCTGCTGTGTGCCCGTGCGGCCCGGACGCAGCCGCAGCCTCATACTCGCAGATGATGTTTTGGAGCAGCAGCGCAGGCACCGCATAGCCCACGTTCTCTGAGTCACCATCCTCCTCATCTGCAGAGGCCCAAGAGGCGGTGCGAGCCAGCAAGGCGAGCTTGCCCGCATGGACGCAAGGCAGCAAGTGTGATGCACCTAGCAATTCTTGCTGCACCCATGCATGAGGAGCAAGCCCCCCCCGTGTGCTGTCATGCACACCCATGACCACGCACCCGCCATGCACGCGGGATTATCAGACATTCTAACAGGGTCACCAGACACACCCACAGGGTCACCCGCCATGCACGCGGGATCATCACACATGCTTACAGGGTCACCGGGCTTACCCACAGGGTCACCAGACACACCCACAGGGTCACCCGCCATTCACGCGGGATCATCACACATGCTTACAGGGTCACCGGGCTTACCCACAGGGTCACCAGACACACCCACAGGGTCACCCGCCATGCACGCGGGATCATCAGACATGCTTACAGGGTCACCAGACACACCCATGTGGTCACCATGTATCACATCACAGGGTCACCCGACATGCATGCGGGGTCACCAGGTATCACATCACAGGGTCACCAGCCAGGCTCAAAATCATCAGACATTCTCAAACGGTCACAGGGCCATTAGGCAGGCAGGCTGGCGCCGCCCACGGGCTTGTGCTTGCAAGGGTCCTCAAGCGCTGCCTTAGACAAGGTTCAGCAGGCGGTGCACCAGGAGCTGCCCTCACCTTCTTCGCTGTTTCCCTCCTCACCCTCCTCCTCCTCACTGTCATCACCATCATCGTCGTCGTTGTCATCATCCACTCCTTCACCATCCTCACCCACAGCGTCAAGGTAGTCACCCTCATCGTACCTTGAGGTTGTGCACACAAGCAGCCCAGGTATCCCAAACAGCATGCACACAGAGTCTCCACTGGATAGGATACGTATTGTGTTGCCACGGAGCACAGCAAAGCCCAAGGAACACAACAATGCCCAAGAAAAAAGAAAGCCCAAGAAGCACAGCGAAGCCCAAGGAACACAGCAGAGCCCAAGGAGCACAGCAAAGCCCACCACCCCACCCACCGCTCCACCCAAAGCTGTGTGCTCGACTTCTGCAGTGCCATGCCGACAACTCGCCCTTGTGCGCTGAATAGCGGGCCTCCCCAGACGCCGTTGTTCATGGCTGCATCCACCTGTGACCACCAGCACTCAAAACCCTTGCGATCTAGTCCCTGAAAATCACGTCTCTTCTCATGACCACATCCGCCTGTGGCCAGCAGCACTTGTGGCAAGGCACATGCAAACTAGCTCCTGCCGACATTTGACGCACGGGAATCGGGTGCGCGCAGCAACGATTGCAGCAACATGCCATGACATGAGAAGCATTATGCCAACAATGCACGACGTGAGAAGCACAACAAAAACACACAATATGAGAAGCATGACGCCAACATCGAGCAGCATCACCCCATGACATGAGAAGCCAAGGCACTCATTATCCATCACAGGCGGCCACTGCACTGCTGTTGTAGCCTCCTTTCACGTATCCGCTCGCTGCACCTGTGGCACATTTGCTTGCGGCATGCACAGCACAGCGCAGCGACTGCACCTGCAGCGCCAGCAGGGAGCGGCCGCTGTGGCTGTACTCCACCACCTCCACGCGCGACACCACCCCCGATGTCAGGCAGAAGGATTCGCCGCCAATGGGGAAGCCAGCCACAGTCACCCGATCCTGTCAAGCGCAGCCAAGAGCGGGCCCGTCTGTGAGGGCTTGACACAGGCGCACACACAATTCCTGGAGGCAACCATGCTTTCAACGGGTGCCCGTGTTGCCACAGCCCTTCCTTCCACGGCTGATCTAACCTAGGAAGCCACAGCACTGTCTGATGAGCAGACACACAGCATCCACGCGGCTGCGGGAGCAATGGCATCGTGGCTGCTTGGAGCGAGACGGGGCTCTGTGGCAGCAGCCACCCCTGGGCTCAGCAGGGCAAGGGGCCTGCCTTGGGCAAGTCTGGCACCGCATTGGAAGGACCGGGGCTTCAGTCAGTGTTGTGCAGAAACGGCCAAAGGAAGTCTTGTGGTTTCCACAAGGTGGCACCATATGAGTGTTGTGCAGAAACGGCCAAAGGAAGTCCTGTCCCACAAGGTGGCACCACAGGACGCAGCCACCGACCACAGGAGGGGCGCCCTGCGCCCGTGGCCTGAGCCCTACACCCTGGCGCCTGCCCCCCTCTCCGTGGACTGACAGACTGACTGACTATCTTGATCATTGATCAGGCCGTCCTTGTTGGCATCGCGCATGCGGGCAGTGGACGCGGTGCTCCAAGAGGTCGGGTCACAATCAGAGGAGCATCATGAGGGAGATGCGCGCCTGTTCCCTGCCGCACCTGCAACGCAGGCAGCTCCACCTCCAGGCTCACCGCCTCCAGGTCGTCCCAGAAGCCTGCAGCGCTGCAAGACAGTAGAGCCACATCCGCATCCAGGCACACCGCGGCCACCTTGACTTCTTGCTCCACAGCCTGCCCAATTTTGCGTACCTTGACCTGCACAGTGCATGGCGGCGAGGCAAGTATGAGAAATGGCATGTCATCATCACAGAAGGGTGCCAGACATGGTACTTGTGAAAAGCACCCCACCACCACAAGAGAAACATGCTTAGCAAAAGATCATGCATGCTTGGCAGGACCAGGCACACCTTACCTCAAGCAGTGTAAGAGTCCCTGCGCACCTTCCGTGCATGCTCAACTGCTCCGGCGGTGGTGCACAGCAACTTGCGCTTGCCGCCGTCTATGCCCACCACAAATGCGCTGGCTGTTGAGAAACCGTCATTCTTTCCCTCCCAGGGTCTGTTGAAGGATGGAATGGCATGCTGGGTCTTCACCTGCTTGCACACCATGGGCAGCAGGCCAGTCGAGCCACATCTCTTCAATGCAAGCAAGCATTGCACAAGCTTACCTCCGCCACTTGCAGCCTTACTACCATGGTGTTGCACACCATGGGCAGTAGATCAGCCAAATTCCATTTCCCTGAAGCAAGCAAGTGCAGCTCTTCTACGAAACATCCAGCCCCAGCACCCTGGTTTATCATGACACCCACTCATCAAAGATAAGACATTATGCTGTGAATGCAGTAGTGTATGGAAAAGTGCTTAAGTGTGCCGATTTGACACTGTGCTTTAAGCCGCAAAATTCTGCCCTAAGAAGACTGTGCTCCTGGCTCAGAGCACTACCTGCACAACTTGCTGCAGCCGCCTGTCTGGTCTTGATGCCTCGAGACGTGTGGCCTGTGGTACAATTTAATTGGATAGCCAGTATGGCTGAAACGCCTAGGACAAGTCAAATGCACAAGAGCCCGGAGGCTTTGCCTTGGCACAAATGGTGGCGGCCTTCCGAAATGTTCGGAAGAGCTTTGGAGCTTCAATCTAATCATTTCATCTTAATTTAAGTATGGTCACATGCAAAGCTGACAGGTGTGCCCTTCAAGCGAGGCAGGAAAAGTTGCGGCCTGAAAGGAAACAGACAGGCATTGACAGCACAAGAAGTTACTTGCCTGCCGTCCGAGACCCTTGCCTGCTTCACTGACATAATTCCTTGTACTCCTTGATAAAACAGTGTGTCTTTTGATGCGCTTATTTGCAAGGGGGGTGCTACCAACTTGCCCCGTCTTAAGTCTGCTGCACAGAATCGCAGGCATGCCTGCACCAAATTGAGAGGTTGGTCATGCAAACCTCCTCAGATTAAACACATAAGTACTAAAAGTATGAGCCTGTCACTGGAAAGAAGGCCTGCCTTTCGGCCAGCCAGCAGCCCTAGCACGCTGTATAAAACCTCATCTCCGAGATAAATAAGTAAAATTTACTCGTAAAAGGAATATATTGTTTGGCTGGACTTGGGTTTTACAGGAAGAGATACCTGACTGAGGCCTCTTGTCAAGCAAGCACAGCTTCATCACCAGTTCAGTCAATCAGGCAGACAGGCATACATTGCATCTAAATTGTCTTCCCATCTGAGATGGATCAAGGATCAAGCCCTAAGCCCAAAGCTGGGCTAGCAGAATTTGATGTTGTGCCTCCTGGCCCCATCCACGGATCCAAGAAGATGATGCTGGCCAAGTTCCTGCAGGTAGATGAGGGGCATGCATGTGAGGGGTCTCCGCTGCAAAGGGGCGTGCATTTTCTGTTATGTGCAGTGTGCGTTGCACGGCCTCGATCACATCACATTGCATGCGCAATCCATAGCTCGGAATGAATAGTCCGCAACTCACCTCCCTCTTTTGCAGACTGCTCCCGGCTTTGCCTCAAAGTCATCTGCCCAATGGAGACTCCACCCTGATAAGCAGAAACCAAGCAACAGCAAGAGGTATGCCTCAGGGGGGAAGACAACAAACTCTCTTTGTACATGCTGGCTTTATGGGTGCAGCCCAATGCAGGCAGCAGGCATCCATCATGCCACCCTTGTTCACCCTGTTCTTCGCTGACATGCCCGGCCAGCCCAGGCAGGCGCGCGGCCTGCATTTGTGTGCAATTGGCTGGGGTGCTGCATGCCCTGCGGAGGCAGGCGCCAGCACGCAGGCCCAACCAACACAAGCCGCGATCAAGCAGCTGCAGCATGTGCGTTGGCGCCTGGCAGCAGAGCATGCAGAGCGCCCCAGGGGAGCAACCCTGTCCTGTCACCAGCTGCAGCGAGCAGTGCCCGTGTGCCAGCCTGCGCAAGCCTGTCCACAACAGAGGCTATGTGCGCGCACCTGACCCTCCATTTGGTTTCCACGGCTGTTCGCGTCCAGGCCGCCTGCCGGCCCCCCCAGCACAGGTGCCATGCCCTGGGTGCTGGAGAAAGACGGTGAAGTGGTGCAGCGCGGTGTGCCTGACGGCCCCACCATGGGCACCACCACGCCCTCCACCCCCACCCTCGCCCACGCCTCCTCCTACTTCATCTTCTCCAAGCACGGCAACACCATCACCGCCTTCCCGGTGGACGACCTGCTCAACTTCAGGCCCCTCCCTCGGTGCGGCGGGTGTAGGCAGACCTGCCGATGCACGTGGGCCATGTCGTTTGTGCACGTGTGTATGCGTGTGCGCAAGTGTGTGTGTGTGTGTGTGTGTGTGTGTGTGCATGTTCGCGTGCGCGCATATATGCAAGTGTGCATGCAAGCGCATGCATGCCTGGTGGCGCGGATGCACGTGGGCCATCCTTTTGAGGGCCCGCGGCCTGAGGTGCCTCCTGGCCCGTTCCCGGCCCAGAGCTGCCTGCTATGTGCACTTCATTCACTGGACACAGCGCCACCTCTCTGCGCCCTTGCTGCGCCTGCAGGCGGCCCGGGGCGCAGATGCAAACGTTGGAGGGCGCGGAGCTGGCGATGCGCGCGACCCGAAGCGTGCCTGGGCAAGCGGACCTACGGCTGGTGCCAAAGAGTGTCAAGGAGGCAGCGCTGCGCAGCGCGGAGGAGCGCGGGGTGGGTGCAGGGAGCAGGGGCACAGGGGGTGAAGCGGCGCCTGGGCGTCAAGTGGGACCAGGAAGCTTCGGAGTGGGGGTTGGGATTGGGCAGCATCGGGGTGGGGGGTGGAATCA
>LKMJ01005456.1_pt1 | contig 11982 bp, 17 predicted proteins | sample 643391 | NCBI WGS metagenome assembly LKMJ01 (sample SAMN04112250, study PRJNA286221) | soda lake metagenome | biome: soda lake; feature: Kulunda Steppe; material: water; isolation source: sample PL-Br10 brine of Picturesque Lake | place: Russia: Kulunda steppe | collected 2010-07
ACACACACACACAGACAGACACACACACACAACACACACACACAACACACACGGCGGCGGCGGGGGAATTGGCAATGTACTGGCCCACTGACTCGCAAACAGGAACTACCAGTTTGTTTAAGCCTCTGTCTTCAAATTCTTGGTCTTGGTTTGCCTCCCCCCTTACTAAATCTTCAGGCTGACTCACGTGCTAATGTGCAGAATGGAGGTGCTCTTCTGCCACCTCACTATTTTACTTTGCCCAAATTACTAGTGTAGTAACAGGTATAGTAACTTAATATTGTATAAGCCATATAATAAGGAAGGTGAGCAGTTTTCATTTGCATGCACACTCATGCGGAGGAGTCCTCTCTCTTGCGAGGGACAATGTGACAAATGCTCTTGTACTGAATGATTTGCAAGCTCAATTTCTCTGTCAGACTTGTTTTTTTGTGTGAAAGAAAATTCGTTCCTTCTCTCTCTCTTACTTTTGCATGCCCTGCATAATCAGACTGTCTTTGATTTCTTCTTCCCTTATAAGCGGCACAACAAACTTGGCTATTAAATGATACCACGCCAGATGTCATGACAACTTTTTGGCTGGAAACGACCAGCCACAAACTTTTGACATGTTAGAAACAATCAGCGTCAAGACCAGGCTGGCAGTAAAACCTACTTATAAACTTTTTACCTATCTTAGGAGTTGTTTTTTTGGTGACCCACATGCTGTTCGCAGATGACCTCTGCCTCATGTCCAACGACCCTAACCACATGCAGACCATGTTGAACAAACTGCGAGCGTATGCACGAAGGAAGTCTCTCACTGTCAATACACAAAAGTCTGAGGTGATGTGCTTCAACTTTTACACCAGCAATTTGCCCCCTCTCTTTTATGATGGGGCGCAGCTCCCCTTCACAGACTCCTTCAAATATCTGGGCATGGTTTGTGACAAACATATATCAACTTGAATACTGCAGCTGATGCAGCGATACGTCCATTCACAGCTGGTACTATCCGCATCAGACAGTTCATACAGGAACATGACCTTACAAACAGGTTACACATCTGCATGTGGCTCCTCGAAACGTACAAAATTCCTGCTGGTATGTATGCAAGCCAGGTTTAGGCCACCCCATTCTTACGACAGGGCAAAGAAATGGACAATCCTTTACAAAAATGGCTGATGACAGTGCTCAAGAGGATTCTGATGGTCAAGGACACAACTCCTTCATGGTGTGTCATGCGCGAGTGTGGCTTAGAGCCTAATTATTATTGCTTCATTATTGCCTAATTATTATTGCTTCAACCTGCATTAGGCATTATTGCCTAATTATTATTGCTTCAACCCAAAACAATAGGTCCACTGCGAGAAAGATACATGCTTACATGCTGACATGCGACTGAGCTCACGGTGCTATGATCGTTGGTGGTCCCAAATCCTGTCTGCTATGGATGGTCTCACACAATTTTACTTGTTCAAGGAAAGGCTGTTGAAGTGTGAACCCATTGATCTTGGTCGTTTGCTCTGGACCTCAGGGAGAGGCACTTAAATTGTTGGACACCTTATTCTGATATACATCCACGAGAGCGCAAGAGCAAACGCTCCACTTACCATCATTGGTGCGCCCTCCCTACCAGGAGGGCCCTAGTCACACATTCGCCGTACACCCTTAAAAAATACATGCTTCTTGACCTTCCTTGCAAGGTTATTTGCAGCGGCTTGCTTCAGACTTCGTGCCCACACTCTACAAATTGAAACAGTGACCCGGACTCACAGTGCCTCCCCTACTTGTGACTTGTGTAATGCTCATGATGTACAGGATGAGCAACACGTCCTTTTCCATTGCACCGGATAGTCGAGCAGGCGGCGGGGCACCTGAGATGGGAAGTCGACTATCTACCCTCGCAACCTGTGGGTTCGGGGTTCGAACCTCACTGGAGGCCACAACCGGCTAAGCTGCCCTCGTTCGGCAGATACAGCCTTGAAACCTTTCCTTTCCTTTCCTTCCATTGCACCCATCCACACGTGGTCTCTCTCCGAAGGACTTATGCTTCCCTATCTTCTTCCGCAGGCTTAAACAATGTGTCTGCTTCTCTGGGCCAGGGAAACAATAAGCTACATTTCTTCCTTCAAGCACTGATAGTTTTTTATGAGCAGGCTAGCAGTCGCAATTGTTGACTGAAGGCCCTTTTCTTGAACCCTTGTAACCCTTACGAGCTGTTTGAGTGTTTGTTGGACTCCAGGCTTGGAGCCTCACAAACTTTTCATCCCAGTTCGTTTGATCTCAGTTTGGGAAGTAAAGGCTGCTTGTCCATGACCCGTTCAGCCAAAGGAACTGGTCTGTAAAAAAAAAGCCTAGGTGCATTTGAGCTGCTGATCGTGCTTTGGACAGGCTTGGGCAGTTAATTTGTGGCCGACCAATGCTGAAGGACCTTATCCACAACTACTGAAGTCTTGACTCAGAGATACAGGCAGCATGACTTCAAATGTGTGCTTCATTGAAATTTAAGATAAAGCCAGCCCATCCCATCATACTTGTTGCCTATCGGTCAGGTAAACACCACCTGCATGCACCAACAGCGCGCGCTGCGCCTGCAAACAAAACCTACAAAATGCTGCACTCAAAGGAAAAGGTGCGCAAGCCTAGTAGGGGGTCCCTCACCAAGCAAGAGAGCTCGTCTATTGAGCCTGCCGTTGACTGAGCAAACTGCGCTAGCCTGGTGCTATGCTCCAGCCGTCTGTCCCTTCTCTTCAGGCTACCCCAGGCTCAGTTGTGCATGCCAGCGCTTGCATCAGCGGACAGCCAAAGACAAGCCTGGCAGTCGAAGACTAGCCTGGCGGCGATTGTCCCGGGCATACCTTAGACCTCCCCCCACCCCCTCTTTTAAGCCTGCAGCCCAAAGCTAAGCCGCTCCAGCTCTGGGTACGCCGTGCTGCATGCCCGCGCTTCAGCCCAACACCCCTCACAGACCCACCACGGTGCAACTGCGCAAAAAGGCGTGCCTCACAACAGAGAGTTTATTGCAGTTCCACCACAGCTTGCCTGGCCTGCCATTCCACCTGCCTAAACACTGATCACCGCACAAGTCTGCTCCCCCCTGTCAACAGCCACAGGCGCGCTTCAGTCCTTCATGCAGGCGGCCGGCCCACTCTTCTTGTGTTCCAAATTTATGCTCCTTCACCCAGTCTTACGTACCAAATTACTGGGCACACGCATCTTGGCATGCGCGCTGTGTTGCTGACCAAACACACACCCTCTCAAGCCACCCCCTAGACATGCACACGCATGTGCTCTGTGCACACCCCACAGTAAACAGAGGTATCCCCTAAAGCGCATGCTTATGATAGGCAGTCATCCGGAATACCCCTTGCCAGCCACGCTGCTGCAGCATCCATCCGTATGGGGGGGCATCCTCGCCGCCACTGGTGCGCGCTGCACAGCTCTGTTTCACTTGAGCTTCAGGGCCACATCCTGGTCGTTGCTGCTGGCCGTGAGGGGCACGTGGATCTCCATGAGGCTGGCAGGCCCCCCGCGTGAGGTGGATGACTGCATGCTCTGGCGCCTGCGCAGGACGTGTTTATCACGGGCACCCGCAGCACAGAGCATCAGAGCAGCGGCTGCCGCATCATTGGCGGCTGAGCACATGGTGCGCCTGCGCATGCACCGGCATGGGGTTGCGTGGCATGGCCCCAAAAGGCCAGCGCGCGCGCGGCAGCGGCAGTATCTGCGGAGGACGTGCAGCACCTGCACAACCCACAGTCAGCCAGGAAACGCCTACCTGGTCCACAGGCTCAGGCACACAGAGCAGAGGCAGAGGCCTGGCAGAGTTCGCAGCAGTAGCGGCAGTGGCCCCGTAGGATTGAGCATGCACTGTGGTGCCTCTGCACTGTTGAGCATGCCTCTGCACTGTTGAGCGTGCGCTGTGGTGCCTCTGCACTGTTGGGCATGCCTCTGCACTTTTGAGCGTGCGCTGTGGTGCCGCTGCACTGTTGCCACCCTGGGCAGCGGGTACGCATTCCAGGCCATCATGACCAACCACCCACTCCAATCATCACCGCTTTCAAGAACCCACCTTTTGGCAGACTTTGTAAATAGCTGGTATTGCCGAGAAACGGGTGTGCCCACACGCACACACCAAGACACATGTGCTTGTGCGCGTGCACTTTAGGTTTGCGCGCGCGCACACCTTACGCGCACCACGGACAGTTTGGTGCGCGTGAGGTGTGCGCACCAAACTGTCTGTGCCCAAACACCCCCTGCCTGCCCTTAGCAAGCAGTCTGCCCAGCCGCACAAGTGCCCTGAGCGCCCCCCCACCTGCGCGACCAGGCCTTCATGACCTCGTCCACGATGATGACGGGCGCCGACAGCTTGACGACCATGACCCACTCCGCGGAGCTCAGGCCCGTGACGCCAAACATGGCAGCCGCGCCAGTGTACAAGATGCCAAAGTGGAGGGCCATGGACGTGGCGATCGCACCCACCAGCCACTTGTTGTCCCAGGGGGGGATCTGTGCACACATGCACGCGCGCACATGTGAATGTGTGTGCCTGTAAGTGTGCGCAAAAGTGCGTGTGCGTGGGCGTGCGTGTGTGTATGTGTGTGCGTGAGCACGCGGGCGTGTGTTTAGGTGATACTGCATTCGCCCATGACTGGGAGGTCAAGCTAGTGCTCCCCTTATTGACCATCAGGCACACGCACAGGCCGGGAGGCATGCTGCGGCCGTGCCCACGCCACCCAACACACAGAGGGCATGCTGCGCACGGCAAGCGGCGATGGCGGTGCGAGCAACGCTGCTCGTGCGTACAGGCGCGCGCCTGTACCTTCAGCAAGGAGGAGTCTTCACTAAGGTTGTTGAGGGCGTTGAACATCTCCACCACCACAAGCACGCTCATGCTGATGGTTGTGGGGTTCTTGCTGCGGAAAATCTCGCAGTCCTGCGACCGCCGTGAACAGATGGATGAGGGCAAACTGATCAAGAAGGGAGAAGTGGCAGGCAAAAGAATTGCTTGCCGCGGAGCACCACGCAGAGCTGCAGCCGTCGCGTGTACAGGTGAGGGCAAACTGGTAGGAAAGGGAATGGCGCTTGCTGCTGGACACCTTGCAGCCCTGCTGTGTGGGGGCTTGGGAGGAGAGTATGATTTGGGGTGTAGGGGGGAGAGCACAGCTTGGGGAGGAAGAAGAAGACAACAGCTGGGAGGAGAACAAAGCCGAGGGGATTGAGAGGAGGACACGCCTGTGGGAGGAGAGCGCAGCTAGGCAGCGCGCCAGCAAATTTTGCTGCCTCCAGGTCTGGGGTAAGCATGCAGGCAACACGTCCGTTTGCTTCCTGCTGTCATACCTACAGCAACAGGCGTGCAGCACGAGCAGAGCCGCATACGTGTGTCCTAGACACCAAGCTCCCATCCTCATTCACACCCACACACAGACGCACTTTCTCACTTAGCACCCCTCCTCTTTCCCCTCGCCCCATTCTCCCTCGCTACCGCACCCTTCCCTCCTCTTTGCCTCCACCATCTCCCAACTTTGTGCCCTTTGGGGTCCAGCCCCTCCCCTGGCCTCACTCACCTTCACGCCCCCGGGCTGTGATGCGCAGGACTGGAAGTGTGTGAGCTGGGACCACGTCAGATTGCCGCCCTGTGCATGAGTGGCACGTAGGCACGAGCCTCAGGGACAGGCCTCAAGGACGCAGGGACAGGCCCCAGGGACAAGCACCTAGGGCCGGGACGGGATTTGCTTCTCCTTAAGCCTGCTGCTGGGTGCAGGTATGGCTAAACAGGGCTCGACAGGGTCTGGGAAACGAGAGCAGGGTGCGGACAAGGGGACGCACCGTTGAAAGCACAAGTACGCGCATGCACCAAGAAATATGCCCCACGGCTGCCTAGGCTTGAGCGTGCTGCCCAAGCTGACGCACTTGCTCTGATGATGACGCCAGGGCACATGCGCAGGTGCATGCTCACACTTACATGCCAATGCCCACATACACATGCGTGCTTGTGCACCCACGCATGGACACGCACACATGCTCACACACACAAGCACACACACATACACACCCACTTGCGCACATGCCCACACGCTCACGCGAGAATGCACACGCCTACATACGCATCTCACATGTACGCACACCCATGCAAGCGCACGCGCACGCTTGCACGCAGGCTCCAGCCGAGCCACGCGGGTGCGACCGGGGCAGCCCCCCATGTGAAGCCTAGGTGACGCCAGACAAAGGCAGACACGCACCCGCACCTTTGGATCACACACACACACACACAGGCACCATGAAATGAAGCCGCACACGCACCTACGTGCGCACAAGCTTGCATGCACACGCGCGCACCTCTGGGAAGTACAAGTACCACCAGATGAAGCCGTACACGGTGACCACGCCCACGTACACGCCGATGATGAGGTAGCGCAGGAACAGCCAGCCATTGACGATGGGGTCGTCAACCCTGCGTGCATGAGCAGCAGCAGCGGCGGCGGTGCTTGCGTGAGAGGCGCAGCCGCAGGCGTGCATGAGCACAGGGCCGCATGCGTGAGAATGGGGCCGCATGGGGAACGGGTGCGCAGCCTGCATAGAAAAGGCGCATGCGCATCATTCCTGCACAGGCGCACGATCGGCGCTCCCCTCACACACTCATGGCACGTGCGCGCGCACATACCCCCGTGCCTACACGTGCTGTTCACCCTCGCAGCCCAATGACAAGTCCCAAGCCTGCACCCGCTCACCACCTGCCACCCACGCACGCACCCGCGATGCAGCACGGCCCCCGCACCGTCACACATCACAGCAGCACAGGGCCCCGCACCATCACACAGCCAAGGGCCCCCACACCATCACACATCACAGCAGCACAGGGCGCCCGCATGCTTGCCCCCCGCGCCCGAGCACGCACAGGGACGTGAGGCACAAAGCATGTGTGCACAACTAGACAGTGGCAGCCATCGTGCCATGCTGGCACGCGCTCCCACCCTCAGGCAGGTAGGCAAACTGCCAGGCAGGCACGCGTACCCACCCACAGTTAGGCGCACGCATGCCTGCCTGCAGTCACGCGTACGCACCCACCCACAGGCAGGCAGGCAAACTGCCAAAACTGCCAGGCAGGCACGCCTGCCTACCCACCCCCCTTTGCACCGCTCACCCCACCCCCACACGCACGCACGCACGCCCACACCCACAGGCTGCACACGCACCTGCGGGGGCCGCGGGCCATCATGTCCTTGTCCGCCTTGTTGAAGCCCAGCGCGGTCGCTGGCAGCCCGTCCGTGACCAGGTTCACCCACAGCAGCTGCACGGGCGTGAGCACCTCGGGCAGGCCCAGCAGCGCAGCCAGGAAGATGGCCACCACCTCGCCGATGTTGGAGCTGATCATGTAGCGGATGAACTGCTTGGTGTTGTTGAAGATGACGCGGCCCTCCGCCACTGCGCGTGCGCAAGAACGAGGGGTGGGGGAAGGGACACGCGTGATGGCGCAGGCTTGAGCTGCTGGGGCCGGGAGTGCACATGCTCGCAGCGGGTGCAGGCAAGTACGAGAGGACGACAAAGGGGGGGCAGCTTCGCTGCCGTGCACACACGGACGCGGGGAGTCGCACACAGGGTGGGGAGCAGAGAGTCGTGCCTGTGTGTTGGACCTGGGCACACCCCAGCGCCTGCAGCTCTCCCCCGCGGTCGCTCCAGGGAAGTGTGGAGTGCGCGTGTGTGGGGTTACACCATGGCCCAGCCCAGTGCTGCGTAGCATATGGGGTGGCGCTGGAGCTACGCAGCATATGGGGTGGCGCTGGTGCTACGCAACATATGGGGTGGCGCTGGTGCTACGCAGCATGGGGTTACACCATGGCCCAGCCCAGTGATACGCAGCATATGGGGTGGCGCTGGTGCTATGCCGCGGCATGGTGGCCAGGCACGACAAGCTGGTAAGGCCCATGATGAGCGCCCCGCGCCCTCCGACCCCCGTGGGACACAGCGCAGGGCCCAGTTCCCACCCCTGAGCAATCACGGGCAAAAGCCCCTCTCACATCAGAGGCAACAAAAGGACGCTCTCCAGCCGCGCACACACGAGCAAGCTGGGCGGTTCCACTGAGCAGAGTGGAGCTCAAGCGCACACACGTCGACGCGCAGCCCCACGCGGGCTGCGCAAGCGCCTGGGCGGCGTAGCCCCCATCGCCCCCGCTCACTTGCCCCACAGCATGCACGCACACGCGCATGCCAACACCGGCAACCTGCCCTCCTGCCCCACACACTCAGGCACGCGGCGCAGAGCCTCACGTGCCACCAACCACGCAGCACATGCACGCAGAGGCCGGCGCGCGGGGGGCCTTGCGCGGCGTGCACGCCTGTGCGCACACACGCGCGCGCACCTGCAAACACGATGGTCGCAAAGTTGTCGTCGCCCAGCACCATGTCCGCAGCGTGCTTGGCCACGGCGGTGCCTGAGCCCATGGCGATGCCGATGTCCGCACGCATCAGCGCGGGCGCGTCGTTCACGCCGTCGCCCGTCATCGCCACCACGTGGCCCTGCGCGCATTTTGTGCGCGCACGCACATGCACGCATGCCTGCATGTTTGTTTTCTTGCGTTGCTTTTTTTGTGTCTAGCGTCTTCTTGGACATTGTGTGTGCATGTGTGCACAACACCACCACCCTCCCTTCACCCCCTCCTGGCCACCAACCAGGACATGAGCGCAGCCCTCGCCCGCGCTACAGGCAAGGCCCCCTCCCCCTTCTGCACCTGCAACTTGAGCAGCTCCACGAGCTGAACCTGTGCACCTGCCAGGTCCCCACAACCCCGGGTCCCCCTCCAGCGCACCTTTCAGGTGTCCTCCTCACGCACCTTCTCGGTGCTCCACTCCCCCCACCTACTCCCCCCCTCCGCCCACCTGTGCCTTGAGCAGCTCCACCAGCCGCAGCTTGTGCATGGGCTCCACGCGCGACAGCACCACCAGGCTGCGCGTTGCGCCGGCTTGGCCCAGCGAGCCCAGCTCATCAAACTCCCGCCCTGCATGCATGCACACATGCACGCGCACACTCTCGCACACAACGCGGGGCAGTCACGGGTGACAGGGAGCAGAAGGAGAGCAGACACGCCCGCATCCACGTGAGCCAATGGCGAGCGCAGTGCACGAGCCACTCATGATGGGGTGCTTGAGTCGCTGGGGGGGGATGGCCCATGCTGCTCGAATGCTTGCGCATTGACCCGAGGCATATGCTCCCTGCGGCCCAGCTCCAACAAGATGTGCACCCCCGCTGCCAGCCCGTTCTTGCGTGGGCAGGGTTCCCCCGTCCGCGGCTCCTCCGTCCGAGCCTTCTGTCATGTGGATACAGGGTCCGGGCGGGGATACCACCCTGCTGTCACGTGGGTGCAAGGGTCTGGGCGGGGATACCACCCTGCTGTCACGTGGGTGCAAGGGTCTGGGCGGGGGGGGGGCTGCCAGCGAGGAAACCACAAACAAGCCGGGAAGCTGGGGGCTACATGGGCGCGGACGGTGCGTGAGCATATGGACAGCACTCACGGGCACGGCCGAGTGGGCTTGAGCCTCGGACTCATGGGCCTCTGACTCGTGCCCACAGCGACAAAGGGCCGCAGGGGCGCAGCCGCGCCGCCCTGGCTCTCACCGGTGTAGGAGATGCCGGAGCCGTCCTCGTCCTCGCTGCCGGCCAGAGCACTGCTTGGGGACAGCGCCCCCACTTGGCGCGCGACCGCCTCGGCTGTGCCCTGCGGCGCGGAGGCGGGGGCGCGCACGTGAGGCTGGTGTTGGCCTCCCAAGCACAGGTGCGCTTGCATGCACGCGTTTGTGTATGTATGTGTGCATGTGCGCATGGTGGGTGAGCGCTATGCATACGTAGGCGTGCGCGCAGGCTACACGGAAAACAAAGAGCGCGCGGCCAAACTTGGCCGTGCATGCATCTACACCATCCCCACTTCCCTACCCATATGGTCAACCTACCGCGGCACCTGCAGCTGTGTCATGCTCTTGCGTGCATCATTGCATCACATCTCTCTGCCAGCATCCAGCGTTTATAATGCACGTGCGCGCACACTCATCATCATCATCATCATCATCATCATCAGCATGATATCCTGAGACTGAGCGTTTCACTGCCAAAACATGTTGCCTCCAGCGACCATGTACCAACTTGCCAAACCCACTGTGTTGCCTCTGGCCGCCACCACATGCCGACTAACCGAACCCACCTTGTTGTCTCCAGTGACCATGATGACCTTAATGCCGGCGTTGTGGCAGGTGCTGATGGCAGAGCGGCACTCAGAGCGGGGGGGGTCGTGCATGCCCAGCAGCCCGATGAATGTCAGCCCACTCTCGTCTGTGATGTCCAGCTGTGGTTGGAGCAGGGAGTGCAGGAGCGCATGCAACTGTGATTGTATGTGTTCATGTGTGCACGCGAGCGCGCACTGTGGCAAACTTCAGGATGCTTGCAAGAGGGGAGAAGAACGCTTGTCTCCAGCACTGTCTGCTGCTGCCACTTAATTGTTAAAGCCATTCTGTCATGGAGGGTCGTGAAAGCCTAGGCTGCGTGCACAATCGTGTGTCAAATTCGCATGGAGAAGCTGAGGCTAGACGCAGGTGTGTGTGCCAGTTGCATCTCTGTTACACGTGGAGGGTGTGTGGGCATGCAGGCTAGCGCACGTGTGCAAGTGGAGGCGTACAATGATGTTATGCGCATGCACACACACACACACGCACGTGCATGCTCACGCAAGACAGACATGCACTTGTGTGCGCTCGAACACGCGCACGCGGGAGCACGAGAGCACGCGCACCTTGCTCATGGAGGACGGGACGCTCTTGAAAGCCAGGGCAAGGCATCGCAAGGCCTGGTGGCTGCCAAAGGTCTGCGCATGCGTTTGCAAGTGCGCGCGTGTGCATGCGTGCACACATCTGTGAGTTTGGGACTTCGAGGGTGCATGCATGCTTGGTGGCTTCCAAAAGTCTGCGCATGCGTTTGCATGCGTTTGCGTGCATATCTTTGTTTGTTTGTTTGTTTGTTTGTTTGTTTGTTTGTTTGTTTGTTTGTTTGTTTGTTTGTTTGTTTGTTTGTTTGTTTGTGTGCGTATGTGTGTGTGTGTGTGTTTGTATGCACATGTGTGCAGGTGCGCACGCATGGGTCTGTCAAAGGCCTGCACACGCATGTGCATGGACGGGAGCATGGGACAGCCACATAATGAAGCCTATGAGAGGGTCTGACGCAGTCGTGCACAAGCATGAGATGATGGCCTGCCCCAAACTGTACCAAACCACGCAGCAGCAGCCTTTGCCTGGCGCCCCTGCCCCCCACGTGTGTGTGCTGCGCACCTGCATGTCAGAGAGGATGGCCTGGCGCATGCCGTCTGTCAGGGGCACGGAGCCCTCGCCGTTGTTGGCCAGCACATGGCTGCACTTGCGCAGCACAAACTCGGGCGCGCCCTGCGCACATGTGCGGGGTGGCCGGCGGCGGCTCAGGCGCAGCGGGGGTGGGCCGGTGCAGCGAGGGTGGGCCGGCGCGCACACGGCGATGCGCATGTGTTTTGGCGCCGCTTGGCGACGGCGGTGCGTGCGCGCGTGGCTGGCGATTGGGGTGCAACGAGGCAGCGGCGGATCCATTTGTGGGCGCAGCAGGCGCAGTAGGGTGGCTGTGCTTGGACAACAAAACAGGCGCACCAGAGCAGCAGACGAGGAGCAGCAAGCAGGGGAGGGAGGGCTGAGCAGGCAGCCATTGGGCTTCGTTGCACCACACCCCAGGCATGCACAGCAGAGCAAGGCGGCGCTGCCTCCCTGCTGCACGGCAGCATGCTGGCGCCGGCACATGCGCACAGCGTATTCGCGCGCGCACACGCGCACACACACTCTCCCACTCGCACAACCACCCACCCTCACACACACACTCACTTGCGCCCGCATGCACACATGTACATATGCGAACACCCACCCGCCCAACCTCACAAACACACACACAACAATGCACGCACGTACGTACGTGAACACAGACACCCACCCACCCTCACA
>LKMJ01005457.1_pt1 | contig 11980 bp, 20 predicted proteins | sample 643391 | NCBI WGS metagenome assembly LKMJ01 (sample SAMN04112250, study PRJNA286221) | soda lake metagenome | biome: soda lake; feature: Kulunda Steppe; material: water; isolation source: sample PL-Br10 brine of Picturesque Lake | place: Russia: Kulunda steppe | collected 2010-07
CAGGCCAGGCCAAGCTCGATGACCCAGGTCCACACGACCCTCTTAGCTTGATTGTCGGAGGGCATGTTGCTTTAAAATTTTGTTCGTGAGGAGTAGGGGCGATGAGCGCGCTTCTTGAGCTTGAGCTCGCTGGCCTCTGAGCCACAGAGTTCCTGACGCAGAACCGTTCCTTACGATTTCCCGCCGTCAGTATGAATTTCACCGGAATTGACGGTAACATGACGTCAACGTCAATTACGCACCGTAATTTACTGTGCCGTTTCTGATTGACGCCGTATTTGCACAACTCTGATACATACACACACGCGCGCGCGCGCACTGCCAGCCGCGCCCACGCCCGTGCGTCTGGCGGCACGTCCCACAGCAAAGCTGGCCGCGACCGTACGCGTGGCCCACCCACGCCCTGGCCACGCGCACGTGCAGCCTTGCTGCCATCCGCTGGGGTCCCTCTGCACATGTGCGCACCTGGAGGCTGCCTGGAGGTCCTGGTAGGAGGCATGCCGCAGAGAGGAGGTGCGTTGCTCTGAGCCAAAGGACGTGGAGGCGGTGGTGTTGGGGGCGTGAGAGGACGAGCTCGACGACGTGCCGCCCAGCATGCTGCGGCTGTGGTCACGCGCGCTGTGCCCTGGTACAGCGCCTTGATGGGCGAGTGCACCGGCTGCGGAGCTCGCCCCCACAAGCGGCATCACTGCGCAGTTGCGAGCGGGTGAAAGGGTTCCGCGTTGGCTGCTTAGCAGGGCGTCGGCGTTGCGACAGCACACAGCACACATGAATGAACAGTTAATGGCAACCGCCAGCCACAGGGCGTCCTCGAGCCGGCAGCGTTGTGGCTGCCCACTGCACAAAGACTAATGATCGTGGCTACCCCTGCAGTTGGCTCAGGCTGCCCACTGTGCAAGTGTAAATGGTTCAGGGCGGCCGCCAGCCAGGGCGTCCCTCAGCCGGCAGCAGCTAACACCTGCACAGGAATGAATGGTTGCGGATACCCCTGCTGTTGGCTCAGGCTGCCCACTGCACAAGTGTAAATGGTTCAGGGCGTCCTTGAGCCGGCAGCAGCTGACACCTGCACAGGGATGAATGGTTGTGGCTGACCCCTCTCTGGCACTGGAGTGGGCATGGGCGGCCCCATGCCTGAAGTCTCAAGCTGACGGGCGCCTGGACTGCAGCAACGCCGGCGTTGTGCATGCAAGGGGGAGCCTAGCAGTACGCGCACGCACACGCATGCACCCACACACGCACGCACACATGCACGCTGAATGAAGCATGCAGTATGCGCGCGCTGGGCCCCTCTGCGCAGCCCGTGTGCCGCGCACTTGCACGACCAGGCCCAGCACCTGCTCATGCCCGCCAGCCTCCAAGGAGGCGTATTGCGTTCAACAGGCGGCGTGTGTGTGTGTGTGTGTGTGTGTGTGTGTCGCATCCCACCAGAATGCACAATGTATGAAACCTGCCCGTACTGCACACGCTGCCCCCAAAGATCCTCTCAGCCCACACTGCCAGCAGCCTCGCAATCTGCATGTCCGCCCACCCCTCTGCCCACCTTCGCCGATGGGGGCCTTGTGCGCCAGCAGGTGCTCAATGACCTGCTGCGGCAGGATCTCCTTCAGCAGCGCGCTCTGCTGCTGCTGCAGCTGCAGCACGTGGCGCTCCGCCAGGATGATATCAGTCACATCCATCTGCAGCGCAGCGGGAGCAGCATGGGGGCACTCAGGTGTGTATTTGGGGCAGGTGTGGCTTTTGGATGGGGCGCATGACGCATCCGCCTGCGGCACAGCGGGAGCAGCGTCACGCTTGATATCCTGCAGACCTTTTTTTTGCCGGGAGACCAGTGCGTCCATCTACAGCGCAGCAGGAGCAGTGCAGGCAGAGGTTGCGTGATCATCTGCTGGGCGTGGCTCCAACAGCGCGTGCAACCGCACACTTCCAGGCTCGCGGAGAGCATGCCTGAGAAGTGCACAAATGCTTGACAGCACAAAAGCACACTTCCAGCCGCACGGAGGGCGTGCCTGAAGTTGCGCACACATATGCACAAACACACACGTGCGCGCGCACACACACACACACACACACACACACACCTGAGATAGGCAGTACTGGAGCTGGCGAGAGACCGGGTCCAACAGACGGACGACATGCACCCTGGAATTGATGGCACATGGCATCATGCCTGAGTCCACCTGGGATCACTGTGTTAACATACAACTGATCACTGAGTCTGTTAACATACAAACTGATCATTGAGTTTGTTAACATACAAACTGATCACTGAAGCCTGAGTCCACCTGGGATCACTGTGTTAACATACAACTGATCACTGTGTCCAGGTTTGGGCGATCACTGTGTCTACATAAAACTGATCACTGGGTTAACATAGAACTGATCACTGTGTCCAGGTTTGGGCGATCACTGTGTCTACATAAAACTGATCACTGTGTCCACATACAACTGATAATTGTGTCCACATTTGGCCGATCACTGTGCTCGCATAACACTGACCACCGTGTCAACATGACATTAGTTGCACCTGCACCACAGCAGCCTTGGGATCGCTTCCCCCAATGAGTGGCGGGTGAAGGCGCATGCAAGTCACAGGCAAAAAAAGCACGCATCACGCCAAAGTGGAGACACGAGTAACGGCTGGGCAATGCACTTGGCAAGACAAGCGAGGGGTCACGAGGAGAGGCTCACAGCACAGGCAGTCATCAGGTGCTCGACATGCAGCGGTGCAGGTGCTTTTTGCAAAGCACGTCAATTGCTGAACATCTGCCACAGGATGCAACAGGATGCGGTCTGGGCCCGCAAGTGGATGCGATAGGACATGGTCAGGGGGGGAGGCGCCGTGCTATACGGAGGCCGCCGTGCGCCTCAATGCGCTGTTGTGTGTGTGTGTGTGCGTGTGTGTGTGCGTGTGTGTGCATGCAGCCAAGGCATGTGCGTCAGGTCAGCATCAAACAGTCTGACCCCAGGCAGCTCTACCCATTGCCCACCACTTCCAGCAACGCAGCAACACTGGCACACATGTGCGGAGCCACAGCGCAGCCATTGACATGTGGATTTGGCCTACAGGCCTATGTGTAAAGTGAAGCACAAAGTCAAGCATAACAAAGTGAAGCACAAAGTCTAGCATGACAAAGTGAAGCACAAAGACTAGCATAACAACACCGGCTGTTGACAAGATGAACATCAAATTGACACTGGCCACAGGCTCACACATGCACTCCCTAAGAACCTCACACCTGCACTCCCTAAGTTCCTCACACATGCACTCCCTAAGTACCTCACACATGCACTCCCTAAGTACACGTCCACCCACACGCCCACCCACATCCACTCCCAAACCCCCCTGTACACACACATGCGCACACACACACACACACATGCAACCACGCACACACACATCCACGCATGCACACCTGTGCCATACTTCCTCCTCCTCCCCTGCCCCCAGCCACAGGCGCAGCAGCGGGCTGCGGATCTCCATGCGCTCCACAAACGGCTCCTGCTCCTCCAGCACCTCGTGCATCTCCACCAGCAGGTCCTAAAAAGAGAGTGTACGTGGAGAATGTGTGCAAAGTGAACGTGCGCACGTGTTTGCGTGCGCACGCGTGTGTGTGTGTGCGCTCCACAAACGGCTCCTGCTCCTCCAGCGGCTCGTGCACCTCCACCAGCAGATCCTGCAGAAGGTATGCGTGCTGTGTGTGCGTGCGCGTGCGCAGGTACCGGCACAAGCGCATGCATGAGCATGCTTGCCCTGTTGAAGCAAGTACGCGCGTGCATGTGCATGTCTGTGAGCTGGCAACCAAGTTGCTGCGGCCACTGTTTGCAAGGTCTCTTGATTTTGGGTTTGCCAAGGATGATTAAAGATAATATAACAAGGATGATTAAAGATAATATAACAAGGTTGATTAAAGATATCATAATGAAAAGAAGCACCAGGTTCCCTTAGACAGATGGGTAACAGTCCAGGAGCATTACTTTGCCACCTCCAAACGGGACCACATGTCAGCCCCTTGCCAAGCGTGTGCGCGCCCATGCAATACGGCAGACATACGCACGCGCATGTGCACACTGGCAAAGCAGCTTGTGTCATCATGAGAACGCATGCACAAAACATGCCAGAGGCTGGAAGCTTCTGCAACCAAGGGGCAAGCTTGGGAAAACAAACAAGAAAAAATCACATCACACCATGTGCGTGCATCGCCACGCTCACCACGCTCACCACCACCACCATCATCGACAAACACTCATCGACAAACACTATCTCCACCATCATCCAGAGCCCACCTCCTGGTCATAGAATAGCTCCTTCAAGTAGTAAAACGGCTGCTGCGCGCACGAGGGCTGCATGTCTGTAGATCCCTCTGGGATTTCCGGCTCCTGGAGCACCACATGCTCCCTGCTGTGGCAGCCTAGCCACGCAGCGCTCTCCGCATTCTGCACGCAGTGGCAGCGGCAGCAGTGACCGCATGAAAGTGTACGCAAGTGACCGCATACACAGTGACCGCATGAGAGAGTGTACACAAGTGCGCGCGTATGTACATGTGTGTGCCTTTTGTGAAGAGGGGAGGGGGTACATGCACGCGCTCCCTGCGGCAGCCCAAGCGAGCGGCGCGCGCTCTGCGTTCTGCGCACGGCGGCGGCAGCGGCGGCGGCGGCGGCAGCCATGGCATGCATGTACGTGTTGAAGGGGGGAGAAGAATGCAGCAGCAACGAGCGGGCACTGCTGCCACGGGCTGCACCACGCCTTAAATGGATGAATCTATGAACCTATGAATGGAGAGGAGCATTTCTTCTCATAAGGTGCTTGCTCTACACATCTGGCCCAGCTAGTGGCGTCCCTTGAGCAGACATCTTCGAGCGCCACATCTCACTGAACCCCATCTGCCAAGCATCGAGACTCCGCTTCTTGCAGAAACACACAACAGAGTTCTTCCGCTTGTTGGGTCCCATTCGCCAAGCAGCGGTACTCCTACTGCTCCACACAAATGCATCGCTCACATCCCTCCAGCAAGATGATCCTTCAAGAGGAGCAGAGCGTTGATTCACAAAAATGTGTGCTCACGCACAGGGAAGCAGGCCTGCGCGCTCAGCACATTGACCTCGCACAGCTACCGGTGTAGGCAGCGCAACGCAAGCAACGACACATGCAGCCGGTGCTCATTGAGGCAATCGCACAGCTTGTCACTGAACTCCTGATCCTGACAGACTTTTCGTAATCACTATTGATCACTGGCCATGGCAAAGCTTAACACACTGTATCTTCCAGTGGCCATAGCACAGCTTAACACACTGCATCTTCAAGCAGCCCTTGCACAGCTTGACACACTGTCTATTCCAGTGGCCCTAGCCCAGCAGGGCAGCCATGCACGCGCACCCACCTGCGTGAGGATGCATCCCTCCATGCTCAGCACAGTGACCATGCAAGGCGCGCACTGGTACGCCATGTGCTGCTGCAGCAGCACGGCGTGCTGCACATCCTTGCTCAGCCCAGCCTCCATGCTCAGCAGGATGGCCCTGGACGTATACACACATGCGGTGCTTGTTAGACCACCTTGAGCAAGGCGCATCAGCAAACAGAGCACGGTCGAAGGCAACGACTTCCTCACACACACACACACACACACACACACACACACACACACACGCGCGCGCCCCAGACCACCAAAAGCGGCACGTGGGTGAACAGGATATAGCCAGCAACGCAGTCAGCCAAAAACAGCGTGTGTTGACAAGCACAGCACCAATGAGTCCCAGCAGTGAATGAGCCCAGCTGCACACGCATCCCAAAACACCAGTGCACGTTCAAGTAGCACGCCTTCAAGCAGTGCAAATTTTGAAGCACACGCACTCCAGATCCCCAAAGGCAAAGCACATTTAAGCAAGTTCCATTTCAAATTTATACAAACAGTGAAATAGTCCGGCCGCACACACGCACAAGTCACCGGTGCGTATCCACAGGAAGCAATCGAACAGCGCAAATTTCAAGGCAAGCAATGCACACGCACGCCAGGCCACCAAAAAATTGTACACGTTCATCTGCAAGCACTGCTTACTTACGAGTCCGAATAGTAAGTCTGAGTCCAGACAGAGCATGTGAGTGCGAGCATGGGACAACACGAGCAGGAAGGGTGTGTGCTCCATAGCATGCACACGCACATAGGATTGCGCAGGCAGGGTACGGTTCTGCCACTCTGCGCAAGCAATTTCATAGCTGAGTATGCTGTGTATGACCTGCTCGGCTCAAGCGGCGCACACCAAGCTGGCCTTCCGGGCATTATGCTTGCTTAGAGCACGCACACATCTGCACAGATGTACGGTCACATATTCACAACCACCCACTTGCAGCTGTCCCCCGGTTGGCCGGTGAATGCACCCTCCCTGTCCAGTAGCTCGCAGGGCCACAGGTATATCTTATCCACCTGTGCGCGTGTGTGGAGATTTTGCAGGTAACAGAGCCAAGGGTCAACAGGTGCATGTCTTGACCACCCGTGCAAACACATGTACCCGCCTGTGCACGGGTGCGTGCCCACGCGCACACACACACACACACTATACACATGCACACATCATACACACACATGCGCATTCCTCTGTAGGTTCGCATGCAAGCACGGCTTGGAACACCTTTCCTGCTGTTGCACAAGTGCACACTTGCTTGTGCTTGTGAACCCTAACTTGTGCTTATGAACCCTAACTTGTGCTTGTGAACCCTAACTTGTGCTTGTGAACCCTAACTTGTGCTTGTGAACCCTAACTTGTGCTTGTGAACCCTAACTTGTGCTTGTGGGGGAGCTTCCTGACCTGCGCACATAATTTATTGCGCCGCTAACACACACACCGCCGAGCAAAGCAGCACGGAAGGCGCAACAGAGACCCACAAATTGAATACAAGGAGGGACCACCGTCAAGCAAAGCAGGACCGAAGGCACGACCGGGACAGGCAAAACGGATGAGAGGTCAGACTTCTAGTGAGTAGGAGTGCACAGGAGGCTTGCCCGTGGCCCTTCTACTGCGGGGGCAGAATGGTGCAGAATGAGGGGCAGCAAGCGCACCTGTGCAGGGTTGGAGGAGGGGAAGAACACGCTCCAGAAGCATATGGGGTCACGCTTGCCCAAGGCAATGTTCTTGCAGAAGCCGTTGATCTGCGCGACAATGTGTGTGTGTGTGTGTGTGTGCGTGCGCATGCATGCGCGGCCTGCATCTGCCAATGCACGGTCGTCCTGGCGCACACCTAAACACAGCACATTCTAATCTCATCACTGCTCAGTGCTTGCTTGCTGTCCATGTGCTGCATGCCACGCGCACATCCCCTGCGCGAGGGTGGGCGGCGGCGCAGCATCACAACGCCACAACGCCAGAAAAAGGGCTGCAGGGCGCGTAGGTAGCCAGGATGCTACCTGACAGCCCGCATGCCGTGATGCTTCTATTTCACCTCTGCCGGCGCAGGGTTCTACACAAGCGCGGCACTGTCAGCTGTGGGATGAGAGCGCAAGAGGACATGCCATGCAGCCCAGAACACATGAGCAAGCCGCATATGCCACACATGTGGGCGCACAACGCGTTGTGCCTAGACAGACATACATGGCGCTGGACGGTGAGATTGCAGTCGATGGTGTGGTTGGTGGCGTTCATGGCGGCCTGCACGCTGCCTGCCTCCATGCACTCCATACATGCGCTGTTGAGCCAAACGCAGCTCGCCTGCGTGCACACACAGCGCACGCGTGTGCGTATGACCATGGCACACTCAACACCAGGGCGGGGTCAAGTATGTGTGCGTGTGTGTTCCAGGGCCATCGTGCGCATCACAAGTACATGGCCCGCTTCTTGCCTTGCCCACGCATGGGTTCCCGCAGAGTCGCACGCAACGCAGCTCTGCTTTTGGAGCCTTCTGCCACGCCGCGGCCGCGCGCACAGCGACAACCACACGGTCAGTCGGTCGGCTCAGACGCTGCAGCGGAAGCATGCTTCAGCCGCGCTCAGAGCGACTAACACACCCTCAACTGGTTGGCTCAAGAGTCACATTCAGGCCACTGGCCTGCCTGGGCCACAGAAAGGACATCACCCAGGCTCACATTTTTATTGGCACGCCCAATTGATTGGATTTTGGGCAGGGGAGGTTCACCCCTGGGTGAGCCAAACCCCAGGCAGCAAGGACGACGAGCTCAAAGGCGCAGGAGAGGCCTACAGAGGCAACAGGTTGCCATGGCACAGCCACACACAGCAAGCATGACCGCAGAAGTGCGCGCTCCTCTCGCCTCTTGCTCTCCAGGCACCACCGCACGATCCCCACCAGGGGCGTGTGAGAGTAGCGTGACAGCGGGCGCACATAGAGGTCTGTGAGAGTAGTGTGTGACAGCGGGCGCACATAGAGGTCTCTGAGAGTAGCGTGTGACAGCGGGCGCACATAGAGGTCTGTGAGAATAGCGTGACAGCGGGCGCACATAGAGGTCTGTGAGAATAGCGTGACAGCGGGCGCACGTAGAGGTCTTGTCTGGCGTCTTGGCTCCTGGACGCTCTCGTCATGGCTCTTGAACACGCATGTCCCTTGTGCACACTCCCTCATGCACATGCTCATGTCCCTCAAATTTAGCACACACCATGTGGCGCCTACTCTGGACAGCTGCGGCAGCAGAGCAGTGCTGCTGCTGCGCAAGTGGCTCCAATATGACGTGCTATCTGCCTTGCTGCCCTGCAGCACACTGCTTTTTTAAGCGGCTTTGCAAAGCACCACCACCTTGCTGCACTTCAAAGAGCTGCGATGCTGCTGCGCGTATACCTTGCGTACCAAAGCGTGGAGCAGAGGACAGGATGTTGTGCTCTGCCTCACGCGGCACGCAAGTGCAGGGAGCAGATGAGGGGCCCCTCTGCTGTGCATATGGCCATTGGCTTTGAAATTAAGTGCTGCGCCTTGAAGCTCTGCACCCCTGCTGCTGTCTTGCTGCATTCCACATGGCCGCACCCCAGCAGGCTGCTGCCTTGCAGCATTTCACACAGCCGCAACCTGAACAGGTTGTGTGCTGCGCTGCCTTTTGATGTTTCGCTGCATTCCACATGGCCGCACCGCAAACAGGTTGTGCCCTGCCTTATGCTGGCTTGCTGCATTCCAAACAACCACAACCCGTACAGGTTGTGCACTGCCTTTTGCTGTCTTGCTCCTTTGCTGCACTCCACAACTCAACTAGCTCAGCCAAACTCACCGCCTCAAAAGCACAGGAGTCCTTGAAGTAGCTCTTTAAGGACGTGCCTGCATAAGCACACAGCAGGGCATAACTTGCGCACTTGTTCATATGCGTTTGCATGCGCATGCGCATGTGTACTGGTACATCAGTCCGCCCAAGAACATGTTTGCATGTGTGTGTGTGTGTGAACGTGTGTGTAACTGCGTGTACATGTGTGTCTGTGCGCATCCCACCTATAGCACTGCTTCCTGCCTGGCACTCCCACCTAGAGCACTGTCCACCACCAGGCCTTCACCTCAAGCCGCACACTCTGCCCATCACTTTTGGCATTCCTGCTTACAGCACCACACACCGCCTGGAACTCCCCCCGCCAACACTGCCCACCACCTGGCACTCCCGCCTCCAGTACTGCCCACCGCCTACCACACTCCTTGCGCCCACACACCTTGCGCCATGCCCTCAGTCTGCCCTATGGCTGCCGTCAGGTGGTCTCCTCGGTGGGCAGTGTATGCAGGGTTGAGCGGCTCGGAGCCATCTGCCACACAGCCCGCCAGCACTAGCAAGGCCATGGGCACGTTGTCCACCTGCGCATGCACGTGCGTATGGTGAGCGCTGCAGAGGAGCAGTGAGCATGTGCATGAGCCTTTGGTCAATGCTGCAGGGGAGCAGCGGGCATGCCGCCCACCTGCGCGTGCACGTGCGTGTGGTGAGCACTGTGGGAGGGCAGCGGGGACGCCATCCTGATGCGCGCACATATGCATTGATGCAAGAGGGTCCCAGACTTATAGGAACAACAAGCAGGGAACCGGCCACGGACACCCATCAGCCCATGCCTGTGCACACGCAGACACGGTTAGGAACGCACAAGCACACCCTAGCGCACCCTAACGCACCCGACACCTCTTTCGTGCGAGAAGGCGCTGAATGCGTTTGGGGTGGAGGTGAGGCATCTCCAACTGCCTGGCCGGCAGCATGCAGGTGCAAGCACCCTCACTCGTACCTGGCCTGCAGCGTCAAGGGATGAGATAGTCAGTGTGGGGCAGCCAGGGCGCACGTCGCCTTCGAGGCAGGGAGAGGGGGCGTGGCTGCCGCAGTTGCTGGAGCCGCCCACATGGCTGCCGCTGTTGTTTGGCCGCCCCTGGTGCTGCCGCAGCTGCAGAGGGTGCTGGTGGGGGTGGGGCTGTGCTTGAGCAGAGCCCCTGGCAAGCACGTCACGCACAACCTGGTGATGCAGCCACGCAGGCTGCCTGCACGAGCGTGCAAGCAGCGACCGGCCACTGTCCTTGCTCTTGGCAGCTGCAGCATGTGCGCCAGCTGGCCTGTCGTGGTGGTGGTGGTGGTGCGTGGAGGAGTGGAACAGCCGGTGGGCCGCGGCTGCCACGGACGTTGTGTGTGTTGCCGTAGATCTGGCCTGGTCTAAAGATTCTGAACCAGGGCTGGCCATTAAGGGAGTCGCTGAGGAGCTCGGCATACTGCGAATGACGTGAAGCAGTGTGGTTTGTCGGGGCGCTGGGCAGCCTGCTTGGAGCCATGCAGCGGCCGTTGGGAGTGCGCATGACAGAATCATCTTGCCCACAAGCCCGGTGGGACGTCGCACGGGCATTCCTCTGCCTCCACCTTGTATGCCAGCTTGCATTCGCCCTCTGTTGCATCAAGTCCATTGCCTTAGGGCAAAGCGTTCAGTCCCACATCGCTGGGCAGGGCGCTTGCAGGCTTGCGCGCTTGCACAGCTCACCATACAAAAGAGCGAAAGCAATGAGCAAAGTGGCATGGATGCAGCACTTTCGGGCAGCAGTGGACGTAGTGCACGCAGGAAAAAAAACAGCACTATGTAGCGATGCAGCAGGGTTTTCAAAACATATCTTTCTCATTCTTCTACTCTGTGCTACGCCAGGATTTCATGCTAACCGCATCTCTTTGTCTCTCTGCTTTGTTCTACAAAAGGAGGGCAGCGCTGCTCTAGAGACTGTCAAGGATGTGTAATGAATGAGGCAAGCGGATGTCATTAGTATGCTCTTTGCGTACAAGGACATCTTCAAGCTCTCCATCGTTTAACCAGTCGTGAAGGAGGCCGAGATGCGTGCGTGTTTAAACTCTGCCGCGAGTTTAGGCAAAAACAGACCCCCCTCAGGTCAAATCTCCTGCATCAGGAGGACACACGCCTGACTTCCAAAATGAAGCCTCTAGATACAGGTAAAAGCACTCACTGCTTCGTCGCGACATGATCATCCTCCCCTCGTCCTCCCTGATTTCTGGGCACCGCGCTGCTCGGTTCATTATGTACCGGGGCCCGTGGACTAAGTCCACAACTGGCCAGGATGCTACTGTGATTTCCCATGAACAAGCTGCTCCAAAAATGGTTGCTGGAATCGTGCTGAAGGGAAGGTTTGTATGTATTCTCGCTGCATCGTTCTGCTGGGACAGCCGCCTTGAAAGCAATTAAATAGCATGAGGGTACGTTTACAACACCGTGCTTAATGGTTAATCAGAAATTCAGAAATGCACTTAACCATTAACCACGTTTACAATTCGTGGTTAATGCGTGATTAATCAAAAATAGAAATAGAATTAAAATTGCAATTGAGGGTGCGTTTACAACAATTCTTGGTTAAATTCAGGCTAATTCAGAAATAGAAATTCGATTGACTATTGAATGAATTTTAATTCACGGAATTAACCATTAACCACGTTTACAACACCCTGGTTAATGGTTAACCTGTAAAAAATAACAATAAAATTAACAATGGTCCGCTTCCCAACCCCAGACCCCACCACGAATCCCAAAGAATTCTTTGAATGGC
>LKMJ01005458.1_pt1 | contig 11978 bp, 5 predicted proteins | sample 643391 | NCBI WGS metagenome assembly LKMJ01 (sample SAMN04112250, study PRJNA286221) | soda lake metagenome | biome: soda lake; feature: Kulunda Steppe; material: water; isolation source: sample PL-Br10 brine of Picturesque Lake | place: Russia: Kulunda steppe | collected 2010-07
ACCCCGAGGAAGCACCAGATGATCCGCAGGTAACGTTCTTCATCGAGAGTGACGAAATCGACCGAACTGAAGTCACTCAAACTGATCCACGTCCTGTTGAGTGGGAAGAAGGAGCCACACAACAGGTCGATCTCACTGTTATTCTCGATGACCAGGATCTCCCGAACTTAGCAACTACAATACAAGTTGATGACGAACAGCAGCTTGAAGATGGTCTTGAGGCCGAAGTGCTCGTCGAGAACCTTGGCGAAACGTCGACTGGCGAGTCAGCTCAGGTCGTCATCGACGCGGAGGGTTCACCATTCGAATCGGACGACACGGTTGAACTCTCGCTCGATGATGAAGTCGGCGAACTTGAGCCTGAGGAAAACGAAACAATCGACATCTCTGACGAACTCACACAGTGGGCTCAGGACAACCAAACCGTCGACGATGTCGTTCTAACCGCCGAAGCTGACCCTGACGACGAGATCCAAGAAAGCACTCTCTCGACGAACATCGATCAAACCACAACCGATGTCACGTACCTCGATTTAGCAGCTGACGCTGCAACACGTGATTCGGTTGTTGAGGGTCAAAACATCACGCTACGGTCGTTTATAACGAATGACGGAACTGCGGACATCGACGCTCGTGATGTCAACGTCACTGTTGAGAATGGTGATGAGGAGTCCTACGAGTTCGGCATCGACGGACTCGCCGCAGGTGATCAGTTTACTGACCGTATTCGGAAGTCGTTCGATACGGCTGGCACGTACACCATGACCGTCGAAATCGATGAAGAGGCAACTGATATTTTAATCGACGACTACACTGCCACCTCAACATTCGACGTTGAGCCATACAATCTAACGCTTCGCGATGCCGACGAGATGCGAGTGCCCGAAGAGGTCAGTGTTGGCTCGAACTTCACCGCGACGTTCTTCTATGAGACAAACGCCAGCGAACCAGTTGACGCTGAGATTGATCTCCCCGAAGAGATCGAAACCAGTGAAAACGAGACCAAGACCGTCGACAGTTCGACTGGGAACAACACCGTAAGTTGGCGTCTCAATGCAAACGAGACCACCGATGACGAGGTTAGTATCGATGTCGACATCGAAGACACGCTCGGCCTCGACGAAACTGACAACGTTACGGTGAACACCTCTGCTCCACGCGTAACTGACCGTATCAGCAACACGTCGAACGTGGTTCTCTCGGCAGGAGAGAATGAATCTGCAACCCAACTTCGGGTCTCAGACCGTGAAACGTTCGAACAGAACGTCACACTGACTCTCGAAGGTGGTGCCGAAGGTCGAACTCTATCCGGACTTGAATACCTTGTCCGATACCCGTACGGATGTGTTGAACAAACTACGTCGAGTTTCCTCGGCGCGCTCAATACCAAACAGTACTACGAGGACCGCGATGACTACGACATTAATGAAGACCGATTCGAAGATATCAATGGAAGCATCGAAGAGGGTATTGAACGGCTAGAAGCAGGAGGTGTCCGCGGCCAGCTCGGTGAAGACGGCGATGATGAGCGCGGATGGAACTTCTGGGGTCGACAGAATGCTGACAGCGATACGTTCGCTACCAGCTACGCACTACTCGGTGTTTCGAGTGTTGCCGAAGACGACGACTACAGTGCCGGCGAAATTGACTTTGAGGGAGCTGTTGGGGCAATTGAGGCCGATCAAGGTCCTGACGGCGAGTTCGACGCGTTCAGCTACTTCCGTGATGAGAACTCGATGACTGGCTTTACTATGGTGACACTCAACCAGACAGTGGAAAGTGGTGAAGCTACTGACGAAGAGGTTGCAGACATACAAGCACACGCGGCTGATTACCTTGTCGACGAACAAACAGACGAGGGTGCATGGACGAGTCACAGTTGGTCGGGTGATCCTCCGAAGAGTGCTACCTCTACTGGCTTAGCCATCTGGGGACTCCAGACTGCGCTTGACAACGACGATATTGACTGGAGTGAAGTAGACACAGATGAGTCTGATGTCCAAGATGCTGTTGAAGATGGACACGCGTGGCTAATCGAGAATCAGGAGATGGATGACGAAGACTTCCAAGGCTCGTGGGATAACTACCACGACTCTACATGGTGGAACCGACAGGGTGACACCAGTGAGGAAGCAGCATTCGCAACGTACGGACTAGACGCTACAGACGAAACTGTTGGTGAGATGGAGGTCGAAGTCGATGGCTACGGGAACCGAACCACTCAAGATGCTGTCGATAATTCCACACAGTTCCTTACTTCTGTGTACGAAGATAGTGGCTCATGGGGATACACCCGTGCGACAGCCTTCGCAATCGGTGCACTCCAAGAGGTAACTGGCGAGTTCGCCAGCGATGTGACTGTCGAAGTCACATGGAATGAGGGTGATGACGAGGTTGTCCAAGAGCTGTCAATCGGCCCAAGTGACCCAGAGAACCGAACACTGCTAGATAATATGGATAGTGACGAGTTAGAGCAACTACGTGAAGCGGCAGACGATGAGACTGTAGAGATCTCGGTTGAGCGAACTGATGTTGACGAGGATGGTAATGATAATCTTGTCATTGTAGCTGTCGAAAACGAGCAGATCGTCTCCCAGGAGGGTGAGCAGTAATGCGTTCTATACAGAAACAGACTGTGACACTCGGTGTAGTAGTGCTGCTGATTTGTTCCGTAGTCGCTACTGCCGGTGTTGTTACAGCAGAGCCCGAAGATCTAACGTTTGAACAGGAGTTCGAAGATGATCAACTCTTATCAACGGATGAACAGACACTCCAGTTTACCGTTACTAACGAGGACGACGCTCCCTTTGACCAGCCAATCATCGAAATTGTCGATTCAGGCCAGATTGATATCGATGAAACGAGTGCAGTGGTCATAGACAGCGACAACAACGAGGAGGATCGGACAACAGATACACTCAGTGACAGTGAGAGTGTGTCCGGAGAAGACGCTGTCATCATTGAGGGAGAACCCGACGAAATTCCGGGTGGTGAAACTGTCACATTCGAAATCGATATCGAGGTTCTAACTGCCGGCGATATCGGGATTGAAACGCTAGTGTACCCACTGCTTCAGGAGCCATCGGATACATCAGAGGTTGAAAATAGAGATGACTCTGACATCGATAACTTCGAAGTTGAGGCGTTCCAACCTGGTACACTGGATGTTACCATCGATGATGGTGATGAAGACGAGATCTTTGTTGACGATGAATCCGTTGCTACTGATAGCTACACTGAGGAAGTCGCTGCTGAAGGAGCTGGCGGAGATCCTGTCACCTATGATATCGCAGCCGAAATCCCGCTGGCTGATAGCGAACAGGTAACGCTTGAAGACGTTACTGTTCCTGCTATCACCCCTGATCGAACAGTTGAGTTCTTCCCTGAAGAGGAAGCTACGGACCCAACGGTTGTCGCTCAAACAGATAACGCCGAAATCGTCGGTCTCAGTGATCCTATCCAGCAGGGCAATGCCGAAGAACCATTTGAAAAGGAGTTCTCCTTTGACCTCGATACTGACGGGGGAGCATTCGTCATCGGCGTTGACGACCCGTCTAGTCTCGATCCGTTCGATAGCGTAGACACTGATATCAATACCGGTGAGATAACTACTGACGACTCTCCGGAAGAATCAACACTAGCTACCGTCGACACAGACGATGACGCTGTTGTTTCCATTACATATGAGGGATTCCCATTGGGTGATGTGACCGCTACTGGTGATGTTACCAACGACGATGCAGCTGCGATTGCGCAGTCTGTCGCCGCAGGTGATGAGAATGAACTCAATCAGCTCTATGCTGACGTAACTGATGATGGAGAAACCACTGCCGCTGATGCGATGTTTATCGCTCAGTATGACGGAGGAGACGGACCAAGGGATGAAGAATACGATATTAATGGAGGGAGCTAATTATGAACTCAGAGTATAGTATTCGATTGTCTGCTGTCGCACTCGTCGTACTGATGTTGGGTGCCGCGGTAGCAATTGGCGGTGGCACTGTTGCTGGCCAGACTTCGAATGAAGTTGGCATTGAAGACCCAGGTACTGAAATCGTTGAATCAGGCTCGACCGATCTCGTCATTACCGGTGTTGATTCAACACAGGGTGTTGGTGCCTTCGAGGTGAATATCACTTACAACGACAATATCGATTCGATACAGGTGTCTGACTCGGACCGATTTGCCGTTGAGAGTGAAACCAGAGAGACGAATGGGGAGACCACAGTAACTATTGTGGGCTATACTGGCGAAACTGACGCATCTGGACAAGACAGTCTCACTCTTGCAGAGATTGATGTATCGAGCCAGAACTTCGATACCACCGGTGAAATCGAGGTCGACGAAGTATCAACACTTGTTGACCCGGAGGGAGATGATATTGTTCCGGTGAATATCGGTGACGTGGTGTCATTCAGCATTTCTGAAGAGGTTGATGATGATGATGACACAACGTCCCCCAGTGGTGGCGGTGCTGGCCCTGCCCCTGTTGATGACGATGACGATGATGTAGATGATCCAGCGGATGAGCCTGATGTCGAAAATGTTCGTGAGAATATCGAACAGGCTGAACCTGATGTCGACATTGACCGTGTCATCGAAGATGCCGACCCGGATACACCGGGTACTACTATTGACACCAGCGACGAGTCTACTACTGTCGAATCGATCACCTTCGCAGACGAGGAAACTACTGGCTCAGTCTCCGTCCGCGAGTACAGCGACGAGAACGTTGTTGAATCAACCAGTCAGTCACTGTCGTCACAACTCAATCAGGATGTCCGCTCGGTCGGCAGCGTTGCCGACATCACTGTGAGTGATGACGACGGCGAACCAGCAGCTGACACAGCTGCCACGGTCAGGATGGGTATCAACGCCGATGATGTCGAAAATCCCGATAACGTGGTCATCAACCATGAGACCGCTGACGGTTGGGAACAGCTAGAGACGACCGTAGACGATGTCACTGACGACCGCGTGCGGGTCAGCGGCGATGTCGACGGCTTCTCGCTATTTGCCGTCGCTGAGGTTGAATCGGATGAAGAGCCAGCTGATGATGAACCAGTTGATGAGATGGAAGACCCAGATGACGGACTCGGCACGATCGGTCTTGTTGGTTTAGTTGTCGTAATTGCGCTAGTTGTCACGGCAGCAGTGGCTTACAGACAAATGAACGACAATCAAGGTGGCAACGGATTGTGACACTATTTTCGGCGTAATTCCAATCTCCCTGTGGGATTTTGTTTGTCGAAGACTCGTTGAACACCCCGCTTTTGATCTTATTCTCAGAAATTAGGTATTGGCTACAGCAGGTAGCAATTAATTAACTAATAGGGTTGACCTGTTTTATAATCATACTCCAGAAATGGCTAAAGATACATTGGAACTGTTCGCTATTGCGTTATTACTTGGCCTATCTGTCTTGTTCATGACTGTTTTTAATAACGCGGTTATCAACAGTGGAACTACAGTCGTCGACATCACGTACTATGGTGAAATGATTCCTGAACTGTTGCTGTTACATTTGGTTGTGTGGCCTGTCATTACTGTCGGTTTGTACCAATGGCATATTAAATGAAATTAAATACCTCTGTCAATAAGAGTATTCAACGATTTAAATTTTATTATCAGAAAAACGTTATTCTGTTAATTCAACTGTATTTAATATTTCTGTTGTAAACTCATCTGGTGATTTTTCTCCTGCTTCAAATTGTTCAATCCATTCTGTGCGGATGTGCCACGTCGCCACATCTTCATCGCCATCATTAATAATTGAGTTGAGTCTATTTGTATCTAATCCGTTTTCTTTGGCTAATACATAACTGGCAGATATAGTTCCTATTTCATCACCAAGACCTTGATCAGTTGTTCGGTTAGTTATATATTTTAATTCTACATCGTTTTCAACTATTTCCACACTTTTCACACTGATACCTTCGTCCGATAGATTTTCTTCAAAGAATGACAGTTGTTCTCCACTAGCTGTTTCGTTGCCTCCTACACATCCTGCAAATGTTGATATTAATACTGAGCTAGCTATTGTGAAAAAACGTCTCCGTTGCATATCTGGTTTGTACGTTTTATATATTTAAAACCGACGCGAAGTCGGTAATAATAGCTTAATAACTGTGTTAACTACTTCCTACTCCGTCATGTCTGACGCTGTTCGATCTTTGGGTGTTGTGTCTAGCTAAGACTGAATGGTGGGGCGAAGAGAACCGCTTGCCGTTTAGTTGATTCCAATTGAGTAAGAATAGACTTACTAAAATCGTTAAATATTTTTGTGCTTGTAAGCTGTCTAATATATGGATATAAAAAGAGTATTTCTACTATTGCTTACCTGTTCTTCTATTATACTTGCAACTAGTGTATTTTTACCAGTAACTAGTGCAGACTCAAACCCAACCGATTCTGACCTACAAAAGGTATCTGATGATCTCCTTGAATCCTCAGAAGAGATTGAAGCCAGAATTCTCGTCGAAAAAGAATCTAATGCCGACGAACCTCTCGAAGATGTTGAACAGCATATAGAAGAAGTCGACTACGTTGAGCGTACCGTTACATATGAGAGATCGCACGCAATTATCGTCGATGTCGACGCCAGCTCGGTCAACTGGAGTGACCTTGCCTCACACGACGACATTGAATTCATATACGAGAATGAACGCTTAACTACTCCAGAACCACCAGAAAAAGAAAGCACTATCCAGCCTGAATTCTTCCCAGATGTTCAATACGGGATTGAAAACATTGAAGCTGATAACGCATGGGATGAATTCGAAACTGAAGGTGACGATATCAAAGTAGCTGTCATCGATGACGGTCTTGACACAAATCATCCAAGCATCGATCTAAAAAACCCTGAAGAGAATCATAAGGGCTATTGGGCAGTCTTCACCGATGAAATTGAAGAAGATGACTCAATTGACTTTGAAGGTGAAAATGCACCAGCCCCAACTGATGTAGAAGAAAACAGTCACGGAACTCATGTGAGTGGAACCGTTGTTGGTGGCGATGAAACAGGCACACAAATTGGTGTCGCTCCAAATGCAACGCTCATGCACGCGAGCGTTTTTTATAACGACTCGGGTGGGAATTCAGATGATATTATCAATGCCATCCAATGGGCTGTTGATAACGACGCAGACATTATCACAATGAGCCTTGGATACCCTGAGTACGAAGGTGATGGCGTGTTTTCTTTTGAAAGAGACATAACACAAGAAATCCAAGCCGCACAGGACCAAGGGGCTATTTTTTTCAGTAGTGCCGGTAATAGCGGTGATGGATCTGCATCCCTCCCTGCTGCGGATGGTGAATCAGTCGCTATCGGTGCAAGTACGTCAGGAGATGATATTGCAAGCTATTCTAGTGGGCTTGAATACGAGATCACAGACGACAATTGGGGTGAATACGAAGTTGCTGATGAGTGGGAAAGCCCACTGATCACACCTGAGTTTTCTGCACCCGGCGATAGTATCTATAGTGCCGAAGCCGACAGCACCTCAATCACTCGAATGTCGGGAACCAGTATGGCCTCACCTCATGCAGCAGGATCGACTGCACTCCTCCTCGAAAACAATCCTGAACTCGACCCAGACGACATCTACACAGCTTACGAACACACCACTACTCACGCCCCAGAAGAACAAGACACCAGATACGGGCATGGAATTATAAATACTTATGAGGCGATCAAGGTCAGCAAGCAAGATGGCTACATGGGGACTGTCGATACTACTGAGAACCATACCGTTGTTCTTGGCGATACAGTCCTCGTCGAGGCCAAGCACAAAAACAAGAACATCTTCGATCAACAGGCAACACGAGACGTTAGACTCTATATCAACGGAACAAGCGTTGCTGACGAAGAGCTCTCTCTCAACCCCGAGCAGGAAGCCAACACCACTATTGAGTACACTGTCGAAGATGCTGACGTAGGCGAAGACATTGTACTTTCAACTGAAGATCAAAATACCACACTCTCGACGCAGGTCTCGGAACCAGCTAAATTCGAGCCAACTATTCTTGAAGACGAACTCGACGATCTACTCATCACGGATAATCAGTATACCATTCCAGTCGAAGTAGAAAACGTCGGAGGTGTAGAAGGTGTTGGGGATCTTGATCTGTATGTCAACGAGTCCCTCGAAGTCGACGGTGATCTCAATATCCCCGAAGTAGATCCAGGTGAGACCGAAACCATCGACCTTGAGTACACAACGACTGAAGAAGACACGCCTGAACTCAATCTAACCGCCAAGACCGAAGACCACAGCAGCGAACTCATTACGGATGTCGTCGAACCAGCCACATTCAGTCCATCAATCAATACCAGTAACCTTGAAGATGGACTCGTCCCCGATGAAGAGACTACCATCGAAGCTGAAATTGAGAACATTGGCGATATTGAAGGCGATACCACTGTCGACCTCTACATCAACGAATCGAATAAGCAATCAACCCAAACAGATTCTATTGGATCGAGCGAAAACGAGACTGTTGAATTCGACTACACGCCAACTGAAGACGATATCCCAGAGCTCAACGTTACTGTCAAAACGCCCGATGAAACCACAGAAGAAACAGTTGATGTGCTCGTTCTAGCCGAGTCTGAACTGAGTATCACCGAAACAAACTCACCGATTGAGTCAGAGGATGTCGAAGCAACTGTCGAAATCGAGAACATTGGTGAGACGGACCTCAATCAGACACTCTCAATTGATATTCCAGAATTAGGTGAGAACACAACAGAGATTGATCTAGAACCTTCAGAGAAGAACACTGAAACCCTCAACCTCAGCACTGATGTGGGAGATAACGGTGAATACACGCTCGAAGCGTCAACTCCAAATAATACGACAGACGAGCAAATTACCATCGGACAAGTCGGAACCTTCGAAACAGAAATCACCGACATCTCGGATTCAGTCACCATAGGTGAGAACTTCAGCGTCGAAGCCGACATAACGAACGTAGGCGACGAGCAAACCACCCAAGAGGTCGTGTTCTCCGACAACAGTAGCTCGGCCCCGTTTAAGACCACCTCAATCGAACTTGATGCAGGAGACGATACACAGATCGAAGCAGAGAGAGAAACGACTCTCGACGACCCTGAGACTCTCTCAGTCACTGTGAGCACAGACAACGACGAAGTGACGGATACACTCACGGTCGAGCCGCCAGAGCCACCTGAAATTAACTCACTAACCGTTGACGAGGACCGAACCAACGACGTTGCAACCATCACAACTGATTTCGATCAGGGTGGTGTCAACGTGACCAGCGTTGAAACGGGGCTTGAGGCCAACTTCACTTCATTCAGTGAGACACAAACTAACGACAGCGACGTTTCCGAAGGCGGCACATGGGAAACCACAGTTGACGCTGAAGATCTGCCCAGCGACGGAAACTACACCGCTGTAACTACAATTGAAGATGAGGCCGGACAGATCGTAGACGTAGAAGGTGAATCAGTCGAAGTCGATACAACCGCACCATTTGTCTCACTTGGTCTCGACGAACTATATACTGATCCAGATGCCGAGCTGTCCATCTCTGCCGACGAGGACTTCACAATTAATTCCCTAGAAGTCAACGACAGTGATGCAAACGAAATCCCAACATCGCCACCCAGTGGACTACAATCAGATACCGTTGTTGTAGAATTCGACGATGACGGCCACTCTGAATTCGATATCACTGTCGAAATCGAAGATGAACTCGGAAATAGTGACACAGAAACCATGTCTGGCTCTGTCTCAGACTACACTATCAGCGAAGGTGGAAGCCAAATAAGCACCTCAGATGGAAGTACACACGTTGAGATCAACGTAAATGAGAGCGAAGTGGGTGAGGGAGAGCAGAGAGCAGCTATCTCGTCGATCTCTGATTCGCTTACGACCGGAACGACAGCCAGTGATGATCAAATTATCAGCAGTGTATTCGACATGCGCGATATCGGCCTTGATGACAACGAACTCGATAACGCGACAATTCGATTCTCAGTAGACCACCTGCCAGCAGAATTGACGGAAACGTTTGAGAACGACGAACTCCAGATTATGCGGTCAGAAAAAAAAGAATCAGACTACACCCCAATCGAGACAGAATACGATAGCGACACCAATGAATTGGTTGCGACTGTCGACGGATTCAGTCAGCACGGACCCGGTGGCGAAGACAACACACCACCGTCACTTGACGACACTACCATCACACCTGGAACAGAATTTGAAGAGGAAGACGGCCCAGTTACGGCCACCTTCGAATACAGTCCAGATGGAACCGACATCAACCTCTCCGAAACCTATGTCGAAGCAGATGACGTTGATAACGAACAGATCACTTCCAACCAAGTGACGGATTCAGAAGCAGAAATCACCGTTGACGGCCTCGAAAACGGCGACAGCTTCAGTATCGATCTGACAGTTACTGATGAAGCAGGCAATGAGAAAACAAAATCTGTCCCCATTGACGTATCTGAAACCCCAAGCGAGAACGGCAACGATAACGACAATGGTGGAAGCAGTAGCAGTAGCAGCGGAGGCGGCGGTGGCGGTGGAGGTGGCGGCGGGTCTGGACTTCCAGGCATCTCGCCAAGTGACATCAATCCACCAACCGGAGCAGAAGTTGAAACCGACGCAGAAGGAACGATCAGAGCTGGTGAGGATGAATCCGTTGTCGGATTCGGAACTCACCTAGAAAACCCAGTTGCAGAACAAGCTCGATTTGACCGACCAGACATCGATGGAGAAGCCCGAACACGGGACTACGATGGAATCACAGACGAGATCGAATCCCCACCCGGAAACATCGTGAGTATCAGTCAAGTTATGATGCCACCAGAATTCCAAGATGAGTCAGCCCGACTCATCCTCAACGTCGAAAACGCTCAACACTCAGAATTGAGTAGTGACGATCTCAATACGGATGATCTCACTGTCTGGCGACATACTAACGGGGACTGGGAACCCCTCGAAACCACTGCCATCGATAGTATCTACATCGAAGCAGAGACTCCAGGATTCTCCTACTTCGCTATCACCGATACAGATACATATCCTGAGTCTGACTCAGAATCAGAATCAACTGAAGAGCAAGAAGATGTTGATGATTCTGTTCCAGGATTCGGCTTGGTAACGGTTCTGGTTGCATTGTTGACAATAACTGGTAGTAAACTATACACTCGAAATTTGGGTTAAAGATCGACCCTGTTCGTTTCATTGATCCACGCGTTATTCGCGCGGTCGATGGGCGGAACTCACGGTTCTTGATCCGCAGTCTCACGTCTTCTTCCCTCAGTTCTTATGACGTAACTGCTGGAAATCGTAACCTTTGTTGCCGGCGAGTTGCCAGTCGAGGTGCTTATCATGACATTTCTCGGCCATACAATGAAGGTCAAGAATGGGTTATGAAGATGTGTAAACGAGACTGACTGTTTTGAGTAAATTCTGCTCCAGTATTGGTCCTGTGAGATTGATCAACATCGAGTAAGTCCAAGACGCCGGCGAACTCATACACCGGTAACCCTATCGAACGGAGCAGCATCCCAACACCCGCACGGGTGTCAGGGTACGCTTGTTCTCCCAAACCTAATCATAATCCTAATCTAACTTTTTTCGGTTGGTCTGCGAGTGTCATAATCATCGCTCACTACGAGCTGTTCGCTTCTCAAACACGTTGAACTAGACAATCTGCTATAGCACCCATATGGTTGACTAAATTAGTTAGATGATTTTCTTAGATATGTGTCTGACAAAACTTCATTAGCTATCGAACACTGGTAGTTGGATAGCAGTTCCATGCCGAGACGATTTCGTAGCAGTCTCATAGATCGTTCACCAGTGCTGAACTACTGTGTCGCTGGGGAGTCGCGGATCAACGGAATCGGCAGATTCCGTGATCCGCACCGACGATAGTTCGCTACTCCGCCAGCAGCTGGTAATCAAAGAGCTTGAGAACCGATTTCTACGCCG
>LKMJ01005459.1_pt1 | contig 11976 bp, 12 predicted proteins | sample 643391 | NCBI WGS metagenome assembly LKMJ01 (sample SAMN04112250, study PRJNA286221) | soda lake metagenome | biome: soda lake; feature: Kulunda Steppe; material: water; isolation source: sample PL-Br10 brine of Picturesque Lake | place: Russia: Kulunda steppe | collected 2010-07
CCGGATGATTGGCCAGCGACATGGCCTGAGTGAATAAGATCAGCGTGGGGGCCCCGTCCTTCGGCTGCACGAAGCTGCGGTCCGCCTCGCCCCGGGAAATCTGCAGATAGACCAGCCCCTCACCGAGGTGATTGCGCTTCACCAACTCCCGGTGAATCCCCAGCAGGTCCGCCGCCTCGGGATCAAAAGCGATGGACATTTCCCCCAGGCTGCGCCGCAGTCGCGCCTGGTGGGCGTCAAAATCCACCAGACCGCCCTCCAGTACCGCCGTCACCTCATAAACCGCATCGGAAAAAAGCAGGCCACGGTCAAAAATCGACACCTGGCCTTCCGACTCCGGCAGAAATGCCCCATTCACATAAACAGTGCGCGACACGGCGGGTCTCCTGTAAAACCTCCCGGCATCCTACCTCAGCTGACGCCAGATTCGCTGCTCCCCCGAAGCGGACTGAACCGATTGCAGCACAATCGTCACCTGGCCCCGATGATCCTGCGCCAGGCTGGTTAGCCGATAACCATCTTCCAATGCCTCCACCAGAACATGGGCACTGGTGTTTTCCAGCGGGAACCCGGACGGTGACACTGGCCGACCAGCCGTTGCCAGTTGCTCCACCCAAGCCGAGCGATCACCGCCGGGATCCGGCTGCAGCGGCGTCCGGGCGAAGCGTTGCGGTGACTCTGCTGCGGTGGCCAGCGCCGCCTCAGCCAGTTCAAAAACCTCCGCTCGGTCAACGGCCCTTTCGGTAATCCGCAGAGAAAACAGGCCCCGATCAAGCGCCGTGAAAGTCAGCGCTGAAGTCAGCGCCATCACCACCGTAACCACCACCAGGGCAAGTCCGTCCTGGCGATGGTTCATTTTTCGAAGTTCCTCAGGGCGATAACCATTGACAGCGAGTGGGCGGGATTCCAGACACCGGGGGTGCGGTCACTGGTTAAGTGCAGCTGCAGCTCAATGGCCCTGACCTGGCTCCAATCCACCACCTGACTGGCGGGCACGAAAGCCGAGACTGCACTCGAGGGGTCCCCGGCCAACGCGTACCGGGCATTCATGGCCAGAACACCGGGAACCAGTTCCTCCCGCCGACCGCCGGCGTGAAACCTTCGCCGGTACAGGCCAGGGTCATCATCAGATCGCGACCCTGGCTGCACCGCAAACTCGGTCCGGGTGGGGACGAGAATCTCGACACCTCCCTGTAGCGGCCAGTACCCGGATGATGGAATACGATTCTGACCGGAGTGATCTCCCGGGCCACGATTCAAAACCGTTCCGGAGTCGCCCACATGGCGGAAAAGCACGCAAAGATTGCCGCTCTCGGCCGCCAACAGCACGGTGTCCCCCTCAACCAGGCCATGATTCCGGTCCAGAGGAATACGCGGTCCGGAGGCCACGCCATCCGTAATCATTGCCCCGCCGAGGGAGCGCATGCGACGAATGGCGATGCCATCTCCGGCCATCACTTCGGGCCAGTCGTCAGCCGCGCTTATCGGTGGATGATGGGGAAGGCGATCGTCAGCCAGCAGGTTGCGCCGATTGGCTGGCAAACAGCCGGGATAGCCGGCGTCCCGAATCTCCCTTTTTAGGAGATGGACAGCCGTGCGGGCATGCTCCGCCGACACCGATTGAGCCCGCTCCAACTGATGGGACTGCGTCGTGACCCCAAGGAGCTCAATCGCCGTCAGAATCACCGATCCGGCAATGACCAGCGCCACCAGAAGCTCAAGGACCGAGAAGCCCCGTTGCCTCATTGGCGCTGAAAATCACGGACCTGCGTCTGCGGACCCTGAGAACCGCCCAGCGCACCGGACCAACGAACCACAACCTGACCGGCACTTCCACCATGGCGAACTTGCAGGGACAGTTCGCCGTCGGGCAGAGACTGGGAGGCGCGCTCCCGCCATTCTTCCAGCCAGGGGCCTTGGAGCGATCCTTCCGGAGACGCTCTGGCCAACTCCACCACGGACAATGCCAATGAGTGCGCCCGCAAATGCTCGTGGGCCAGTTGACTCATGGCAAGGGACCGACCCTGCGCGGACGTCAGGCCAGCGACGCCAATGGCCAGAATGGAAAGGGCAACCAGCACCTCGACCAGCGTACTGCCGGATTGAAGGAGCGATGTCGCCGGTGGATCGCCTGAGGAGTGCATGCCGACAGGCTAACAGCAGGGCCTCCCGGAGCTGTCGCCGGACAGCGCCGGCTTTGCGCCGCCCATCGGGATCACCCTAGCCGCATTTGCTCTCGCCGCAGCTCAGGCAAGTCAAACACCCGTCCATCACCACCATCGCTTTCATGTGGCACTTGTCGCAAAGCTCGGCGCCCGGCGGATATTCTTCCGTGCTGTCGTCACAGTCCGCTTCGATGGGCTCCTGAGCGGCGCGGGTCTCAACCTCGGCTTTTTTTTTCTGGATGTACCGGCGCTGGTGCTCATCCAGGGTCTCCGCCTCCATCATGCCGATGGAGCGGAGATGCTGCTCCAGCACATCGCCAATTTCAGCCACCAGAGAGGGCATGAACCGCCCGCCCTTTTTGAAGTAGCCACCCCGCGGATCGAACACGCTGCGCAGCTCCTCCACCAGGAAGGTGCAGTCGCCGCCCTTGCGGAAGACCGCCGAAACGATCCGGGTCAGCGCCACGATCCACTGGAAGTGATCCATGTTCTTCGAATTGATGAACACCTCGAAAGGCCGCCGGATCTCGTGCTCCGTGCCTTCATTGAGAATCACGTCGTTGACGGTGACGTAGAGCGCATGCTCGGAGAGCGGCGTCTTGATCTTGTAGGTCTGTCCCTCAAGACGCTCAGGACGCTGCAGCTCCTCATGCATGTGCTCGATATCGAGCCCCGGGGCCTCCGGTTTCTCGGAGGCCTCCGCCTGGTTGGCCTCGGCATCCGCCCTGGCGACTTCGTAATCAATAATCTTGCTGTCAATTTGCACGGCCATATCGCGGATCCTCAGAACTTGCCGTAATACCCTTCCTTGAGGGCATCGTAGAGATTGGCGGCGGTATGAATCTCGCCGTCGTATTCCACTTCGTCACCACCCTTGACCTCCACGGTCCGACCGTCCTCGAGCTTGAAGCGGTAGGTGGTGTTCTCCAGATCGGACTCCTTAACCAGAACTCCCTGGAATGCCTCCGGGTTGAAGCGAAAGGTCGTACAGCCTTTCAACCCCTGCTGGTAGGCGTACCGATAGATGTCCTTGAAGTCATCGTAGTCGTAATCCGTTGGCACATTGGCAGTCTTGGAAATACTGGAGTCCACCCATTTCTGCGCCGCCGCCTGAATATCCACATGCTGCTTCGGCGTGATGTCGTCCGCCGTAATAAAGTAGTCCGGCAGGTTGCGCGTCTCGGCGTCCATGCTCGGCAGCGCGTCCTCATTGATAAGGGTGCGGTAGGCCAGCAGCTCGAAACTGAAAACGTCCACCTTTTCCTTGGACTTCTTGCCCTCGCGGATCACGTTACGGAAGTAGTGATGGGCAAAGCTCGGCTCGATGCCATTGGAAGCATTGTTTGCCAGGGACAGGCTGATGGTGCCGGTGGGAGCAATGGAGGTGTGGTGGGTGAACCGCGCACCGGTTTCCACCAGCTGATCCACCAGCGCTGGCTCGACCTCGGCAACCCGCTGCATGTAGCGGCTGTAACGCCCCCAGAGCACCCGCCCCTTGAGGGTCTCGCCCACCTTGTAGCCGGCGTCACGAAGTTCCGGGCGCCAGGCGAGCATCCGCTCGGTGACTTTGAAATCCTCGTCCATGATGGGGGCGGGGCCTTTTTCTTCCGCCAGACGGAGCGCTTCCCGCCATCCCTCAAGGGCCATCTCCCGGGCTACCTGCTCGGTGAAGGCCAGGGAATCGTCATCGCCGTACTTCATGCGCAGCATGGTGACGGTGGAGCCGAGCCCCAGGAAGCCCATGCCATGGCGCCGCTTGCGCTCGATTTCCTCGCGCTGGCGCCCCAGGGGCAGGCCGTTGATTTCCACCACGTTGTCCAGCATCCGGGTGAACAACGCCACCACCCGACGGTACTCCTCCCAGTCGAAATGCGCCCGCTCGGTGAACGGCTCACGGACGAACTTGGTGAGATTGACGGAGCCCAACAGACAGGCGCCATAGGGTGGCAATGGCTGCTCGCCACAGGGGTTAGTGGCGCGAATTTCCTCGCAGAACCAGTTGTTGTTGAGCTCGTTGACCCGATCGATGAGCACGAACCCGGGCTCCGCGTAATCATAGGTCGAGGTCATGATCATGTCCCAGATCCGCTGGGCCTTGACCTTGCGATAAATCCGGCAGGCCACCAGGCCATCTTCGCGGGTGACATAGCCACTGTTGCGGTTCGGCCACTCCCGCCAGATTACCTGCTCGGGGTCATCAAGAATTACCCCGTCGGCCTCGACCTCATCTTCCCGAATAGGGAAAGCCAGGGGCCAATCATCACCGGTCTCCACGGCCCGCATGAACCCGTCGGTGATCAGCAGGGACAGATTGAACTGGCGCAGCCGTCCGTCCTCGCGTTTGGCGCGAATAAAGTCCATGACATCCGGATGACCCACGTCGAACGTCGCCATCTGCGCGCCCCGACGTCCGCCGGCGGAGGACACCGTGAAACACATTTTGTCGTAGATATCCATGAAGGACAGCGGCCCGGAGGTGTAGGCACCGGCTCCCGAGACGTAGGCCCCCTTGGGCCGCAGGGTGGAGAACTCGTAACCAATGCCACAGCCGGCTTTCAGGGTGAGCCCGGCCTCATGAACCTTGTCCAGGATATCGTCCATGGAATCGCCAATGGTGGACGAGACCGTGCAGTTGATCGTCGAGGTCGCGGGCTTATGCTCCCAGGCACCGGCGTTGGAGGTGATGCGGCCGGCCGGTATGGCGCCACGACGCAGCGCCCAGAGGAACTGCCCGTACCAGTGATCCCGCCGGGATTCTTCCTCAACATCGGCCAACGCCCGAGCGACCCGCTTGAAGGTATCATCCACCGTCTCGTCGATGACGTCCCCGTCCTTGGTCTTCAGCCGGTATTTCTTATCCCAGATGTCCGCGGCCGCCTCCTGAATAGGAATCTCGGTGACGGCGCTGGGCAGCGCCCGCAGCCTTTTCGCAATGCTCATTAACGTCTCCTTGACCGATTCGGTGGTCGCTTTGCAACACAATATATCCTGCCTCCGAGCGGCGGAGGCACTATATGTTGTGCGATTGACCGTAGGTTACGCCAAGAGAAACACAAGTCAACCTTGCGTCGCGAGACTCAGCATTCGATGTCGTGATCCGTGACGGGGATAAAGCGCGCCCCATCGCATTCGGGCTGGAGCACCAGGATGTCGGCCTTACGGAACACGCCAGGACCCAGGCCCTGGCTCTGGTGAGCGAGCGCCTCCACCGTGGGGTTTTCAAGCGCTTCCTCGGGTAGATCAAGCAGGAAACCCACGATCCCGTCGTCGTCCAGGCTCAAGGCCCATCGGGTCTCGCTAACACATCGGGACACTTCCCGGGCCAGGTCGGCATCGTCCGCTGGGGGCACCTCGGAATCCGCCAGCCAGGCCAGCAGCCTCTGCCCCAGGGATTCGGAGGCGGCAGTGGATGGGTCCCCTGGCACCTGCGGGCCGCCGGCCTCCACGTAAGCTCGGGCAAAAATCAGCGGCTCCGACCCGCCGGTCCGCCGTACCGCAGCCCGCCCCAGCGCCACTGCATCCCGGATTCGGGCTACCTGCCGTGCTTTGAAAACTGCCATTCAGGCGTAGTGATCAAAATCGTCGAGGTGGCCGCTGGCACTGTACTCGCGCTGGACACGGAGTTTCGCGGCGATGAAATCCTTGTGCTCCACATGAAGCAGCTCGGCAATTTTTCGAGCCAGCTGCTCTTCGTAGCGGTTCATCTCGGAGTCAGCCAGACAGACCCGCCACAGCAGATCGACGACTTTGCACTTCTGCGGATAATCGAACTGTTCATTGATCAGATGAGTGAACTCGAAGTGATCCGTGGCTTCATGGGCTTCCAGGTCAGCCAGCTCAATGACTTCAGCCGTTTCTTCGGGGGAGAGGTCGAAAACATCCATAATCCCGTCGTGGACGGCCTGAAACTCCAGGCTGTGTCGCTGATTGTCGGCCTGAGCCATTTCGATCAGCAAAGCCGCAGTCGCCAATTGCAGTCGGTGACTGACCGATTGGTCTTCGGCATCCGTTGCCGGATTGATATTGGCCTCGTAGAAGTCCTTGATGGCTTTGAGCATTGTCCAAGCCCATCCTTCGCCGTCTGCTTTATCCCATTACTATCAAGTCTCAGCGCCGATTTCGATACTCCCCGCCGGGTCCGCCGTTAGACGCAGGCGCTGGCCGACACGAATGCGATCCGGATTCGACAGGTCGTTAATGCGCTGCAGCCGATCGGCGCTCAAGCCATGGCGCCGAGCGATTCCACTCAGCGTCTCACCGGAGCGCACCTGGTGATAGCCGCCGCTGACCGGTTCCGGCATGGCACCTGCTGTTGGCAGGCTCAAGGTCGTGCCCACTCGAATGCGGTTCGGGTCGGTAATCCCGTTGCCGGCCATTAACGCCCGCAGGCCAACGCCATATCGCGCGGCAATACCAGATAGGGTTTCTCCGGGGCGGACCGCATGGTGGAGAGCCGGTCGCTGCTGGGTGAAAAGACGCGAGCCAGGCAGTGTCTGGACCCTCTCCGCCAGGCCGCCGCTAGCGCCGGGTAAGACCAGCGGGTAGCCTCTGGGGACAAACTTGCGTCCATCAGACACCGCAGGGCCCAGCGCCGGATTGAGGGCAAGCATGTCCCCGGCCGATAGTCCGAGCCCGTCCGTCAAAGTATCCAGCGGCGTGTAGTGAGGCAGTTGGACCCGAATGAACTCCCCGGGGCTGTCCATGACCAGCCCCGGGAAGTAGTGGTCACGACGCGCATCAACATGGGCAGCGGCCAGCAGTGAAGGATAGAAATTCCGCGACGCAAACCCGAAACGCGGACCCCGATAGGACTCCCTTATACGCATGTAATCGGTGCTACCCACGGTATTGACCGCCCGGCGCATCCCGTTGGCCCCATGATTGTAGGCCGTGATGGCCAGTGGCCAGGTGCCCAGCATGGCATAGTTTCGCTGCAGCAGGGCGGCGGCTGCCCGCGTGCTAAGCCAGGGATCCAGACGCTCATCCACCACGGGATCCACCCGCATGAATTCCCGGCCGGTACCGGCGGTGAACTGCCAGAGACCGGCGGCTCCGGCATGAGACCGCGCGATCGGGTTGAATGAGGACTCCACGTGGGGAAGCGCAATGAGCTCAGCCGGCAAGCCTGCTTCCGCCAGCGCCTCGGCGATGTAGCCACGCCACCGACCGGATCGCACCAGACCGTCGCGAAAGTGTTCCCGAAGACCGCCCTGAAAGCGAAGTCGGTCGGCGAGTGCCAGTGCCTCATCGACGGTGACGCCCGCCGGCAGCTGCTGGAGGAGGTGGGCCTGCAGTGGGGTACGCGCCTCCATGGACCCGGCGGCAAGGTCGCGTAACGCATCCCGGTACTCGTCCAGCACCCGGCGGACCTGACGGCGACGCTCCGACCATTGACCCGGTGGCGCAACCGACACTTCTCCAAAAATCCGCAGGCTGTCGGCGGAGTCGTGGATAACGCCCCGATCCACCGGCGTTTCCGTGTAAATCCGTGTCCAGAAACGGATTGCAGGCTCCAGACCTGCCGGCTGGGGTAGTGTCCGAGCCTCAGCATTGGTGGCTGCCATGGCCGAGGGCGGCGCCGCAGCCAGCCATCCGGAGATCACTAGCGCCACGGCAAGCAGAGAACAGCGACGCAGGGTTACCATGCAGCCTCCTGGCACGACTTGTGTGCCTGATGATCCGGATAGTAGCCGCGGAGGCCGCCCGTGACAATGCAAACCCTGCAGTGGCTCAGTGTCGTCGCCATTCTGCTGATCTCCACCGGCAGTGCCCTGCATGCGCTGCTGAACAAACGCGAGCCGGCCGCGGCATTCGGGTGGATCGCCTTCTGCTTGCTGTTTCCCGTGGTGGGACCGATCTTTTATTACTTCCTCGGCATCAACCGCATCCGCACACGAGCCCTGCAGTTGCGCGGCGAGCTCACCGGTGGCGATCCGGATCCGCAGGATCATCTTCCGGAGCGCATTCCGCCGGCTTTCCGAACCCAGGCACAAATGTCCAGCGCCGTGTCCGGACGCCCCATCAGTCATGGCAATGCCATTGAAAGCCTGTACGGGGGTGAGGCCGCTTATCCGGCCATGATCGACGCCATCGAAAACGCCGGTGACCAGGTCTTTCTGTCCACATACATTTTCGAGAGCAACGAGAGCGGTCAGCAATTCGTCGAGGCTCTCGGCGCCGCCCGGGATCGCGGCGTGGACGTGCGCGTGCTGCTGGATGGTGCCGGTGAGTGGTACAGCTGGCCCCGTATCCGTTACGCCTTAAGGCGCCGTGGAGTGCCAGTGGCCCGGTTTCTGCCGCCGCAGCTGGTACCGCCGAGCCCCCTGATCAACCTGCGCAATCACCGCAAGCTTCTGGTGGTTGACGGCCATACGGCCTTCACCGGAGGCATGAACATCGGCGATCGCCACCTGGTCAACCGGCCGGGCTCCAAAGAGGGCATCCGCGATATCCACTTCCGTCTGCAGGGGCCGCTGGCGGAACAATTGGAAGGCGTCTTTCTCGACGACTGGGAGTTCATCACCCGGCGCCGGGATGCGCCACAGCGGTCCGGTCCACTGGTGGAGGCGGGTGACGCCCTCTGTCGGGTGCTCCTGGACGGCCCCAATGAGGATCTGAACCGCCTGACCATGGTGCTGGTGGGCGCGGTGGCGGCGGCCCGGGACCATGTCGCCATCATGACCCCCTACTTTCTGCCACCGAGGGAGCTGGTGGCCGCGCTGCAGGCGGCCGCGGTGCGCGGCACCCGGGTAGATATTGTCCTGCCCGGGCATAACAATCTGCCGTTCATGCACTGGGCCACCCGCAACATGCTCTGGGAACTGGTGAAATGGGGGGTCAGGGTCTACTACCAGTCCGGCAGCTTTGACCATAGCAAGCTGTTTGTGGTGGATGGCCAGTACACTCAGGTGGGCTCGGCGAATCTCGACCCCCGCAGCCTGCGGCTGAATTTCGAGGTGGTGGTGGAGGTTTACGACACCCGGTTTGGCGAGGCCATGACGGAACACATAGAAACCTGTCGGCGCGCCTCCCGGCGGGTCACCCTCGCAGAACTGGACGAGCGACCTCTTCTGCCCCGTATTCGGGACGCGCTGGCCTGGCTGTTTACCCCGTACCTATGAATGGCAGCAGCACCAGCCAGCCACCAATCAGCGCCATAACCGCGCCGGTGGTCAGCACGGTGCGAAGCCGCCGGAACCATCGAGGCAGCGCTCCAGCCGCTTCCCGGGACTCCCAGATCCGCCAGCCGACAAACCCCGCTGCAATGACAGGCAGCCCCACAACGGCAGGGACCAGCAGCGCAGCCCACGCCACCAGTGCCGGTACCACCGACGCATAGAACCACTCCGGGGGGGCGGCCGGACGAGTCATGGCCAGCCCCCAGTAAATCGCCCCGACAAAGGAGAGAATGACCGCGCCATAGGCCGCCAGCCATCCGGCGGCCCAGGCCGGACCGACCCAGACACCCACCGCCGTGGCCAGAAATGGCAACAGCCCCAGATAGCCCATCCACCCCGCGGCGGCGGTGCTGCCCCCCGCGCGCTCAGTCAGCGAGGCCTGCGCCGCCTGCAGGCCGCCGACAAAGCGACCCTCGACAAACACCTGGGGCAACGTGCCGCGTCCGGTCATGGCTTTGAGCCGACGGAACTGCTCGCGACTTTCCGACGATCCCATGCCCATCTCGATGGCGCGCCAGTGGTGTCCGGATTTCTCGAGCTGCTCATCCAGCCCGCCAAGATCAGTGACCGGCGAGTGAAACACCACCACATCAGCGCTTCGAGCCAACTGGCGCAGATCTTCATCATCCGCCATGAGACATATCCTCCCGCTAATGGAATGGAGCACAATGATAGGGTTGAAACTCCACGAACCCAAAAGGAGACGGTGATGATTACCATGCGACCGGGTCTGATGATCAGCCTGCTGCTCGCCGTGGCCCTGCTCGCTGCCTGCGCCGGACCGACGCCGGATGATTATGCCGATGAGGGCCCGGAGTTCCGGGTGGAGGAATTTTTTGATGGGCGGGTGCTCGCCTGGGGGATGTTTCAGTCCCGGGGTGGGCAGATCCAGCGTCGGTTCACCGTGGACATCGATGGTCAGGTGGACGGCGACCAGATCATCCTGGATGAACATTTCGTCTACGACGACGGCGAAACCGAGCGCCGGGTGTGGGAAATTGACCGAATTGACGATCGAACCTACCAGGGCACGGCCGGGGACATTGTTGGCGTCGCCGAGGGCGAGCGCGCCGGCAACGCCCTCAACTGGCAGTACACCATGGCCCTGGATGTCGGCGATCGAACCTGGAATCTGCGGTTCGACGACTGGATGGTGCTGGTGGATGAAAACACCCTGATCAATACCGCCGAGGTGACCAAATTCGGCTTTCGTGTCGGCACGGTGACACTGTTCTTCCGGAAGGCGGACGCGCCGGGGCTCGAGCCTTGAGTCGGTGGATCCCGGGGTGGAGCCGCTGGATCGCCATGGCGTCGGCACTGGCCCTGACCCTATCGGGGACGATGGCCCGGGCCGAGGTCGAAGAGCGCGGTGCCCGCTTCGAGCGGGAAATAACCCTCGGCGATGAAGCCCTGGTGCTCAGCGGCACCGGCATCGCCCGATACCGGGTGATATTCGTTGTCTACGCCGCCGGGCTTTATCTGCCCCCGGGCACGACAACCCCGGAAGTGCTCGCGGCAGACACCCCCCGACGGCTGGAGATCGAGTACTTTTACGACATTAGCGCCGAAGATATCATTCTGGCGGCGAACACCAAACTCGAGGAGCAGCTGACCGCCGATCAGTTGGCATCGCTGGAGCCAGACATCGCCACCTTTCATGGCTATTTCCAGTCCGTCAGCGAGGGCGACCGCTATCGCATGGAATACCAGCCCGGGCAGGGAACCGAGCTGATATTCAACGGCGAACCTGTCGGCACCATGCCGGGAGCCGAATTCGCCGAGGCTTACTTCGGAGTCTGGCTGGATCCGGACAGCCCCCTCTCCGGCAGCCTGCGGGACGACCTGCTTGAGGGCACCCGCTAAGGCCACGCGACAGGACTACCGAATTCGGTGGCGGGCCAGCCCCTCCTCCACCGGTGCCATGAACTCGGCGGCACGGTTCGTCGGGGGGCGGGTTAGCAGACTCAGGCCAACAAACAGCACCACCGCCAGCAACCCACCCCAGACTGAGGCGGGCACTCCGAGCGGAGCGAACCGGCCAACCTGAAGGATCGTGACCGCGATACCGGCAATAACGATGCTGCCGACGGCTCCCGTGGCAGTGCCCCGCTGCCAGAAGAAGGCGCCAACAATGGCTGGCACGGTGACCAGGAGCCCGGCGGAGGAGGCCACCGACAGAATCGTGATGAGGTCCAGTTGCAGTCGTGCAAACAGCACGGCCAGAGCGGCGACGATCACCATGACGATCTTGCCGGCGAGCATTTCCCGGGTGCCACGAGGTGCCATGGGCCGATACAGGTCCCGGGAAACCAGCGACGCCAGGCTCAACAACACCGAATCCACGGTGGATACCGCGGCAGCCACAATCCCCACCACCAGCACGATGGCTGCCAGCCGCGGCACCGCATCGCTGGCCAGCAGCGTTGGCGTGGCGAGGTCCGGGCTGTCCAGGGCCGGCAAGAGCTGCAGCGCCGCAAAACCCCACAGGACGGAAACCAGCGTGTAAACGAAGCCGATCAGCAGAAAGCCCAGCAGCATGGTCCGCAGCGCGCCAATGGACACCGTGGAGAACAGTCGCTGACTGACCTGCGGATTGCTGATGGAAAAGAAAAACCAGGGCAGCGTCAGGCCGA
>LKMJ01005460.1_pt1 | contig 11974 bp, 20 predicted proteins | sample 643391 | NCBI WGS metagenome assembly LKMJ01 (sample SAMN04112250, study PRJNA286221) | soda lake metagenome | biome: soda lake; feature: Kulunda Steppe; material: water; isolation source: sample PL-Br10 brine of Picturesque Lake | place: Russia: Kulunda steppe | collected 2010-07
GGGGGGTGGGGGCACAGGAGGGTGGGGGCGGGTGTGCGTGAGTGTTCGCATGCCAGGGGATAGAGGGCAGTGCGCATGGGCTTGGACAGAGCTTGCCAAGTGCGCATGCTGCGTTAAGCTTGCTGGCACATCACTCAAGACAGCCTGCACGCACAATCGACGTGGGGAGCCGCCTGCTTCATCATATGCTGCTGTGGCGGCAGAGCAGTGCATACGGCGGACTGTGCTGTAAGGGGGAAGGAGGAGGATGAATGTGTGTCGCATGCATATGCTTGTGCGCCCTGCGCTGCGCACACCTGTGCCCTCGTAGCCATTCACCGTGGAGCACAGGAACACCAGGTACGGGCCCAGCAGCGCACGCACCTGCGCAGAGCACGAGGCGCAAGTGGCAAAAGCAGCATGAGGGGTAGGCATGCGCAGACAGCCCTGCCTCAGGAGTCACTTTGCTGTGGAGCGGCATGGGGGGTCGCGGCAGAGGCTTTTGCAGGATGACAGAGGGCTTGGCTTTGGCTGCTCTGTGGCGCGTGGCGCCGCACGCGCGGTGCAGCAACTGCACGCGCGCACAGCACCTTTGAGGTGCAGTGCAGGTGCAGACAGAGATGTACTGCACAGGCTGCAGGGCAGAGGCCACGAGGGAGGCCAGCGGACACCGACGAGGAGCCTTGGGTCTGCACTGAGCTGAGTCTTGAGCGCCTGAGCTCTGAGCTGGCTCCGTATGCCGGCGGACACCGACGAGGAGCCCTGACACCCACTGGGTGCTGAGTCGCCGAGCGCTTCTGGGCTCTGAGCTGACGCCGTGTGCCAGCGTCCGGTGACGCAGTTAGCCACCGCTCATCGCAGCCTCTGCGACCAGGCTTGCCCTGCCCGGAGCAAAGTCTGCCCCTGGCATCCCCCAGCCACACACGGCTGCCTCGCCACTGCCACAGCTGGCAGCAAGCGCCACTTGGCCGTGCGCTCCATGGGCGCACTTTTTTGCATGCAGAAAGAGGTGGCAACCCTTAGTGCATGCGACCGTGTGTGGCGTGCTGACAGCAGACGGTGGCGGGGCACGGCCGGCTGTTTGCCATCTCCTCCCCCCCTTCCCTCCCTCATCCCCAGGGCTGTCTGTCTCTCCACGCGCAGCAGAGATTACGGCCACGCTGCCATGCCAGCGCGCGCGCCGTCGCGGGCCGCGGCACTCGCACGCACCGTTGGCAGCGGGATGGCAGCGGCCTCGTCGATGACCAGCAGTTCCGCCTGGGCCAGCTTCGCGTTCTCATGCGGCAGGATGTACTGGATGGTCTGCGCGCGCGTCAATGGCGTGCAGGCGGGTGGGCAGGGCACCTCACAAGCGCGCGGGCGGGCGGGCAGGGTGTGCGGAGAGCATGCAGGGAGAGCATGCAGGGAGAGGCGACGCGTGCGCCCAGAGCCCACTCACAGGGCTCCTGTCAACGGCTGTCAACACAGTCTGTGGCAAGCAGGGGTGGGGAGCGGGTCAGCAGCGCCACGGGCGCTGCCTGCCCAGACATGCAGCGTTTGCGCGCCTGCTGCTGTGTGCCGCGCAGCTGTGCTCATGCGCCCCCAAAAGCCCGCTGCGAGCAAATTAGGGGCCTCTGACGGTCGCAGCAGAAGACGTGCTGCGCATTTGCACAGCCATAGCTGGGCTGCAGGCACGGCACAAGCTGGCAGAGCCGGTTGTAGGTCACTACCTAGTCCTGCCGAGGCACTGATCGGCTGCTCCCTGGAAGGGGTTGCCAGCCAAGCATATGCAGCAACGCATGCCAGACACGTCCAACCTGCGTGCCCCTCTCTTGCGCAGTGCGCGGCAGCGTGCCTCCTTGGGTGCCACACTACCTGCCCCGCAGTACGGCCATGTGCGCACGCGCACCTGGCGGTGGTTGCGGAAGATGTTGACGCGCACGACAGCCTTGCCAAAGGCAGGCACGTTGGACTGCACCACATCGTAGTCGATGTGCTCCTTGTAGCCAAGCGCGTCCAGGCCCTGCGGGGCGGCAGCAGCGGCAGCGGCAGCAGCAGCAGGGGCAGGGTTGCACAGTACGTGGGAATACGGGGCCAAGGCGCATGGGGGTGCTGGTGCTGGTGCACAGTGCGTGTGGAGCGTACAGGCAGTAGCGCCCTGTACGTGGGGGGACCTGCCACATCGCTGCCAGGTGGTGTGCTTGGGGGGAACCTCCGCAGGCTCTGCTGCTGCTGTGGTGTGCGGGAGGAAAGGAAGCCTGCGGCCAGCGCTGCCCAGGGATCCGGGCAGAGGGTGCGCCGGCAGAGCGCAGCAGGTGCATGCCGATGTCGGGGGCGGGTGTGCGGGCTGCCACTCCAACCAACCCGCCAACTTGGCCAGCCAACAAGGCATCAATACTGTCCAACAAGGCGCCCGTACTGTCCAACAAAGCACCAGTACAATGTTGCGATCCGTGCATGGGGTGGGTGGCCGCTGGCCAGCCCGGGTGCTGGGATGGAAAGAGAGTAGCGGCAGGCGGCAGCGAGGATTGCCGTGGCAGGCGGCAGCGTGTGCTCTCTAGCAGTACCTGCGTGCTTTGTACAGAGGGTGCATATGCACATGTGGCACGTGTGGAGGAGGGGCAGAGTGTGCTTGAAGCAGGCCCTGAGGCCACAGAGCCTCGGTAGCAGCGGCCGCGCACAGAGCACCACCCGCCCACCCAATCACAACCGCAGCCGCGCTCAGAGGAGCACCGCCCGCCCACTTGATCACAGCTGCAGCGCCAGCCGCACCTTCAGCACAAACTGGAACAGGGTCTTGAGGTTCTCTGGGGAAGGCGCGGTGACAAACACGTTGGCGTAGCCCAGGTGCACCGCGCCCGCCATGGCCAGGCCCAGCGCAGCCGACTGCATGTGCGTGCGCACAGGCGCAAGCGTGGCGGGGCGGGGCAGGGTCGTGGGCCAGGTGGTTGCAGCTGAGAAGAGCCAGGCAGCTGCAGCGGCAGCAGCCGTTGCAGCAGCCCAGGCAGCAGCAGCATCTGCGCGTCCCCGTGCCCTTCATGCAAAATGCTGCTGCTCCTGCAAACATGCATGGGCCTCTGCCAAAAGCCACAGCAACCACCAGGCAGCGCAGAACTCAAGGCCTGCGCCTGCCCACGCTGCCGCACCAGAAGTGCCCACGCTGCCGCACCCCCGTTGTGCCCCCGGCGCACACAGGCGCATGCTTGCCTGCTGCAGAGGACAGAGAGGGGGCGCGCCCGTCCCGCCCCAGAGGCCACTGTCTGTGCACACCACAGCACCACAGCTCATCCAAAAAAACATCCTGTGCATGGCACCACAGGGCAGCGCTGGAAAGCAGAGTCTGCGCGCCACACTGCCAGACTAGCCCCGACCCCCCTGAGCCGCCCACACCAAAGAGCGCGAGAGCCCTGCCGCAGCCGCGCGCGGCCGCTGCGACTCGCTCACCTTGCCGCGCCCTCTGCTGGCCGTCAGCGCCACGGTGCTGCGCAGCGCCTTCTCTGATGCGGCATCCAGGAAGGTCACCACCGACCTGCCCTGGTCCAGGCTGCGGCACTTGGCCACCAGGCTGCCCGCGGGCTGTGAGCACACGCACACGCACACATCAGAGCGCTGGCCCACATGGGCACGGCGGCGCGCAGGTTGCGTGTACAGGCAGGGGCCCAGCTGGCGGCGCCGGGCCTGGCACACCTGCCCCACCCCGTTGGCTCAGCAAAAGGGCAAACAAGCTGGCAAGGCAAGCGGAGGTGCAGCGAGGGCTTTTGCTGGGAGCTGGGTGCTCAGTGCTGGTTGTGTGCACACGTGCTCAGGCGCATGGAATCAGGGGCAAGGTTGAAGGCCAAGCTGAAGTAGGGCCATATGCATAGGCATGCAGCCGCAGTAGCTGCTACTCTTTGGCTCTTAGTTCAAGCAAGGGGGGCCTTTTCGGCCTTCTGCTGACTTGGCGCGGCACATGCCCTCACACCCGCGCTATGCCAAAATCCTTACAGCACACACATGCACACACACACACATACACACACATGGGCATCCTTGCTCCTGCGCCTGGGCACGCATGCACACGCACGCACTTCCCCACCTGTGTGTCCGCCAGCGTCTCCACCAGCTCGCTGAGCTCCTTAGCAGTGGCACGAGAGGGGTCATGCAGGGGCTGGCCATCCTCGTCCAGCGGCACGGGCTCGATGAATTTGATCAGGCTGCGCGCGCGCACAGAGCCACAGGGGGCGGAGGTGCACAGGATGAGGTGGGGGGGGCTGCGAGTGTGCTTGCAAAAGCTCACGCGCTCGTGTGCTGTGGTGTGCACCGCAGGCGCGTGTCATAGTGCGCGCGCATGGTAAGCACACGGTCCTCTGTGCTCGCGCGCCTTTCTGCCACACGCTTCTGATTATTGATTGCTATAGCAGGAAGCACGGACACCGCGCCCCCAACCCCCATAGGGCAGCCCGTGCTGCACCAGATCATGGTCCTCATCCACCGCACATCCGCTGCAGATTGTCCTGACCCACTGCACAGCGCTCCTCATCGCTGCATTAGCTTATGGTCCCCATCCGCTGCACGCCTGCTGCACAGTGAGGCAGCTGCCCGTGCGAGCAACAAAACGCCGCCGCGTCCGCAGGCATGTGCAGGGGGCAGTGTGCCAGCAGGCACCAACTTGACGCCTTGTGGGACGGTACATAGGCCCGATTGCCGACGGTTGGCATGTGTGCGCGAGATCACACACACATGCACACATACATGCACACATGCATGCACACATGCACGCACACACGTGCTCCAATGACCTGGGAGAGGCCTGGGGGGAAGCGCGCTGTGCGCGCTTGCACTCGGATGTGGGATTTTGGATCCACAGCTAGCGTGCCAACCGACTCGCCAACTAACTCCTGTCAGGGCTTTCCAAGCCGGTGTGTGCCAGCGAGGGCCGCCCTGCAGCAGCAGCAGGGCCATGTGGCACACACGGACCTGCTCGTGGGCAGCAGCAGAGGGGCCATGTGGCACACACAGACCTGCTCGTGGCCAGCAGCAGCAGGGCCATGTGGCACACGCGGACCTGCTCGTGGGCAGCAGCAGCAGGGCCATGTGGCACACACGGACCTGCTCGTGGGCAGCAGCAGCAGGGCCATGTGGCACACACAGACCTGCTCGTGGGCAGCAGCAGCAGGGCCATGTGGCACACACGGACCTGCTCGTGGGCAGCAGCAGCGGGGCCATGTGGCACACACGGACCTGCTCGTGGGCAGCAGCAAAGGGGCCATGTGGCACACACGGACCTGCTTGTGGGCAGCACGTTGAGCTCGTCGTCCATCATGATGCAGTTGGGGCATGACGCGAGCGACAGCACCATGCGCTCGTTGAAGCGCGGCACGATGTCCTGCAAGGCATGGAGGGCACGTGCGCACGCGCAGGTGGTGTGCTGCCAGCCAGCTTGTATACTCAGGTGATGGCGGCAGCATGCAAGGTGGAGGGGGTGGGTGGCAGCGGGCCGCATGCAGCAAGGGCAAGGTGCTTGGGACGTGCAGGCATGCGCGTGCATGCGTGCGCGCTTGCCCTCTCAGCAGCAGCTGGCTGCCCTGCGCATGATCCCTGCGCATGCCCATCTGCTTCTGAGTCCTCTCCCTTGCACAGCACTGGGGTAGAGTGGGCACAGCCGAGGGGAGCTGCGCAGTGGCAGACCCAAGGCCTGCACACCAGCGAGGCCACGAGCACCTGTGTTTGCACCACCTGCAGCTTTGTGCACACCAGCCCTCGGCAGTGCAGACCTAATTTGGAACAACAGAGGCTTACTGCCTGTGGCGGGCACACACGGCACAGCACGCGCACGCGCCCACCCGTGCGCCTACCTGGTGCGACTCCGTGCGCAGGCGCGCGTGGACGTCCATGGTCAGCGAGTACAGCTGCTTCAGGGACTTCATGTTGGACAGCAGCATGACCACCATACCGCCCTGCAGGGTGGCATGATGCGGCAGCGCACGCACACAAGCGACTCATGCACGCGGTTGAAGCATGCATACATGCGCGGAAACATGCGCGCGTGCATACAAAAACAACTCTCAACTGGGGGGGCGCCTGCGAGATGTGCGCACATGTACAAGGTCTGCGGCTGCGGGGGTCTGGAGGTGGGCTGCAAAAGCGCGCTGGGTGCCTTGCAAGGAGTGACGCCACAGACACAGAGGGGGATAGGTGCTGATGTGGTGGGGTCAGTTGGCCTCCTTAGACATAATCCATGGCATGCGGCACCAAAGGCTGGCCTCATGACAAGCGGGGATACGGTGCTCTGCACATGAGCAATGGGTGGGCGACGCATGCGTTCTTGCTCACCCCCTCGACCGTCTCGATGGTCCTGGCCAGCAGGTTGGGCGTCAGCGCCTCAAAGTCTTGCAGCACGCACATGCCGTACGTGTTCCCCAGGATGTTCTGGGTCTCGTGGTAGAAGCAGTACCTGCGGGTGCAACGCACACAGCATGTGCACGTGTGTGGCAAAGCACACTGCGCACCAGCACTGGACACAGCCTGCTGCACAGCTGGTACCGCCTGGTGCGACACAGGAGCCGCCTGGTGCAACACAGGAGCCGGTGGGACACAGGAGCCGGTGGGACAGGAAGGGCACCCCAGCTTGCTGCAGCCGGTGGGACAGGAAGGGCACCCCAGCTTGCTGCAGCCGGTGGGACAGGAAGGGCACCCCAGCTTGCTGCGCCGGTTCAGAGGCGGGTAGGTATATGCACGAGTGCAAGAGTTTTGGGGGGGACGGCGTGCCGGCCAGGGGACCTCTGTTTCGGCCTTTCTTACACCGCGATGTCATGCATTGACAGTACGCAAGGCGTGGGTCTCAGGCGCCTCAGCTCGGTCAGCAGCGCGCGTGGCACGGCTCCCGCTCCTTCCTGCCCCTCTCCTCTCACCTGATCTGGGTGGACGCGACAAACAGGGCAAAGGGGTCCTCCTTCTCCGGATCCAGCAGGCCCCTCTGCGCCATCTTCTTGATCTGGTGCATGCGTTTCTTGGCATGGCTGCAGGGGATCATAAAAGCCAGGGATGCACCATACGCCCAGGTGTCCCCTTCAATGACTCACTTCATGGAGATTGACACCTGCAAGCCTGCCTTAAGGCAAAAGCTGGAGCTTGGCTCGACTTTACACAAGGTCCTACCATCTGCTTAGGATGAGCTCCAATTGCTGCTGTGCATGCCCGGGAAAAAAGGCATGCTGTGCAAAGGACTGTCAGTCAGATTGGCCTGACCGGAGAAGCAAACTTCAGTCGCCAAGCACGTTGAAGCTCACAAGGCTGTTTTGAGCCCATAGAGACAGGATATGACTCATATCACATGTCTCAACCCCTGCGCCAAAGGGCAGCTTTGGGTCCACCGAGGCGACAAGGCTAAATCCCGTTAACCTCCGTACTCCAAGACATGCACTGGAGACAGGCATGCTGCTGGAGGCACAGGGGCAAAACTTGGAAAATATGCAGCAAAACAAGACATGCTTCCAACAATCCATCCATGCTTAAGGAGACACACCACTGCAATGCAGGCGAGGGCCACAGTCATGCTAGCCCACAATGTTTCAAGGCAGCCGCCGCAGCGCAAGCCAAAGCATACCTGCTCAGGTGTAGCTCTTTCTTGTAGCACCACAGCACATTGGGCCTTGCCTTCACCACTGCTTTAGAGAGCATGTAGTGCAGGTTCACAACTTGGTCCCGCGCCTTGTCCCCAATGATCACAAACAGGGACCGGTGGCGCGTTTTGACACAGTTCTCCACCAGCGTACGGATGCGTGAGTCCACTTTCTTCCTCATGACTGCTTCTGTGGTGCCGCACGCTCTTGGGATTAGTGCCGGGCGCTGCAAAAGTTTAGTGAGAAGCACGTTTTACGCACAGACACAAGCATGCATCCAGTAAGGTGCAGCAGACAGCTACATGATGCTGCTTTTCATGCTGATTTTAATCATCCAGATACATGCACACATATATGCACTTACGTGGCGGGCACACCGCCAAACAAACGAAACCCTTCTTGTTGGCTACCGCGCCTATTCTAAAGCAATTTCCAGACACAAAATATTTTTAATAATTTACAATGATTATATTATAATTTATGCAAATGTCAGGGGCATGCAAGTGCGTTTCTGATTCCCTGATTTGACCATGTATCTGACAGGAGGTGCCAGTGCATGGTGCCTGCCTCATTCCAGAAGCCTTCAGCAGCAAAGCGCACCACATGGCAATGCAGCAGCCAGGTGAGCTAGCTAGCTTCTGTGTGGAGGAGGACGAGGAAGAGGTACCCCTGCTGCTTAAGAATGTCACTCCCAAACTTCATCTTGCAGGGTCAGCTGGAGGCATCACATGGCGGCAGGCTGCCCAGGAGCACTGGTGTGCTGTGCATGGCCAGCTGATAGCACTTCTGCAGCCTTGAGCAGGAGTAAGCTTGATAGCTCACGAGCCGTTCGTGGCGGCGGCGGTAGCAGCAGGAGGAGGAGCAGCAGCAGCAGTGGCGGCGGCGGCAGCAGTAAGAGCGCGGGGGGGCAGACACAGGCTGTGGGCAGTGCGTGTGCGCAGGTGGAGCTGCGAGGCGGTCAGGTGCCAGGGGGTCTCAGGAGCATGCACACGGGGGCTGGTGTGGACCTGCCCAGCCCCAGGCCACGCCAAGCTCCCGAGGGCAGCAGTGCCGTCACCAGGGGCCAGCGCAGGGGCTCCTCCTCCCACAGCAATCACGGCCCCAAGCGCGGCACCACGCCGCGCGGCCGCACCCGCCTGCTGCAGGGTGCGGCCAGCATCTCCCGCCTGCACCAGAGCCTGCACACGCACCTGGGCCAGCTGGATGCTGTGGCCCTGGCCGCCGCCAGTGACAGGTGAGTCGCCGGCAGGGTGGTGAACCAACCACCAACCCCCTCTTTGTACTGTCCCACAGGGCACCACGTCAATGTCCGCCGGCAAGCACTTGAGAAATTATTCAAATGCCGGCAGGCTTGGGGTGCAGACGTGGAGTGCATGCACGCATGGCACGTGTTGTGCCATTGCAGGCGTGCTGTACCCTCCAAGCATGCTGTGCCCTCTGCCATGCCGAGCACCTTAGGGAAAGGGGCCGCCCGTGAGTGGCGCAGGCTGCTTCAGAGTGTAGAGACACTGCCTTGCTTGGAACGCCCACCGGGGCACGCCCAATTAGCATGCCTCTCGCTTAACCCCCACCCCCCTTGCAACCCACCCACGCACACGTCGGCCGGAGCAACAAGCACTTTCTTTGACGGCTGGCGGCCGCGCGGCTGCCCCCTACACGCTGACCTGGCTGCCAAACAACAAGCACTGTGACAGGTGGCGGTTGCGCCACTGCACTGCATATTGGCCGCAGGCTGGTCGCCCTTTTGCAAGCGCACGAATGCCGCGGGGACCTGCAGCAGCGGCAGCACCACCTGGGGCAAGCCTTTCACAGCAGCAACCACAGCAGCAGAGATGGCGGAAGTGCGGCTGGTCGTGAAGCTGATGCGCTGGCAGCAGCGGCGGTGGCCATGGACGTGCCCGACCCTGCCACTCCCCCACCTGGAGGCTTCCCCACTCCGCCTGCCTCCTCCTCCCCTTCAGCACCGCCACCCCCACCCCTGCCACCACCGTCGCCACCACCGCAGCTGCCTTCAACACCGTCACCACCTCAGGCACCTGCCGCGTCGGCATCACCCCCTGCAGCTGCAGCAGCAGCAGCAGCTGAAGCAGATCCCGTGCAGGCGACAGCGGATGGGGAGCAGCCGCGCGGGCAGGGCCCAGCGGAGCGGCCCTCCCCTGGTCGGGTCCGCCTGAAAGCGCTGCGGGCCTTCTCCACCATCATGGCCCAGGCAGAGGAGCTGCTGCAGCACAGAGGCGTGGTCATGGCGCAGCAACAGCCGCTGCAGCAGCAGGGGGGACAGGGGCGGCGGGAGGTGCAGGCCTCCTTCCCTGCCTCGTGCGCCATAGCCTTGCTCAGGGGCATGGTGCGCGTGCTCTCGGTGGCGGTGGTGGAGGACCGGCTTGAGGCGCGCTGGCTCAAAGTAGCAGCCCAGCTGGCTGGCTGTGTGGCCTGCCTTGGCAGCAGCAGCAGCGGCGGCAGCAGCAGCAGCGATGTCCGCGACAGCAGCACCAGCAGCAGCAGCGGAGGCGGCAGCGGCAGCGGGGCGACTGGGGCCCTGAGCGTGCAGCAGGTGGTGACGTGCGCATGGGCTGCTACAAAGTTGGGCCTGACCCCGGCCCGGCTGGCCCAGCCACCTGCCTTGGCCAGCGGTGCTGCGGGCGCTGGGCAGGCTGCGGCGGAGCTGTGGGTGTTCCTGCGGCCGGAGCTGCAGCGCGTGAGCCCACGCATGAATGCCATGGAGGTGCGTGAGCCTGCAGACGCCGCCAGTGCCCATAGGCTGCCGCCCCTGCTGCTGGTCGTTGGCGCTGCTGATCCTGGTAGTGGTGGCGGTGGTGGTGCCGCTGCTGGTGCTGCTGCTCGCAAGCAGCACTGCAGGGTCGCATGGGACATGCTGTGTAGTCTTGTGTTGATGTGTGGTTGCCCCAGGCTCGTCGCGCCTGCACCATGCTGCTGCTCCCCAAAGGCGTAACAACGCGCGCGCTCTTGCACGCACTTCTGCTCGTGCCCACCAACCCACACATGCACAGACAAGAACAATCATGCGCTCAGCAGTGGTGATGCACACGGGCCCATGGTGATGCACACGGGCCAAACGTGGCGCACACGGGCCGATGGCGATGCACATGGTGCACAACAATCGCGTGGGCAACCGTGCGCATGAATGTGCACGTGCGCATGCGGAGGCCACTCCCCTCCCTTCCCCCTCGTCCTCCTTACCTACCTATTCCCGCACGCCCCCCAGCTCCTGAACCTTGCCGGCGTGCGCGCCTCTGCTCTCACGCATGCATACACACACATACACGCACGCGTACGCACATGTGCGTAACCCCCCAGCCCCAGCAGCTTGCCATGCCTCGCACTTGCTCACCGCCGCTGCGCAGGTGTCCAATGCCGCCTGGTCGTTGGCCGCCTCCGGCCAGTACCAGCCCGCCGCCATGGACAGCCTGGTGGACCGCGCGTACGCCCTGCTGGCCCAGCACTTCCAGCATCAGCACGCCCTGCACCAGCGCAGCGCGGCAGGCCAGCCAGGCAGCCAGGCAGTGGGCCCGCCGCAGGCCGCGCTGCTGCTGCTGCAGGGCGACGCCGCGATGGGCCCCAGGGACCGCTTCAACGGCCAGGTGCGCGCGCAGGGGCGCACCGCGGCTGTGCTGACCCCTGCCCCTCCGCAATGCTGTGGCTTGCGACCTGCGGGTGGGTGATGTGAGTGCCTGCGCTTGCCCGCCAGCTGCGCAGAGGCCCCAGCTGCAGTTCTCTGCAAGGACGTGCTGCGCAAGCTGGTCTGTGTGTGCTGCCTTATCCCACCACGCAACCCCTGCGCGTGCGTCAAGGGGAGGGAGCACTCTGGGGGAACGCGCGGATCCCACACTCAGACTGTTGCTCTGCCTTGCCGCATTCCCCAAAGGCTTGGAGTGGACTTCTGCACGGGGGTCATCATTGCAGAGTTGCTTCCAGACTCATCAAGGTATTACTGCCAGCCCATCCTAAGGGACCGAAAGACGTAGGAGCGTGCTCCGAATACTGCGATAGCTGTGTTGACCATCACTCAGTCCAAGTGGGGCGCAGAAGGCACGCCCACGCATGCTTGCCCACACGCTCACATGCACATTCACACACACGCGCATGCTGCGCCTCCACGCCTGCAGGATGTGTCCAACCTGGTGTGGGTGCTTGGGCGTACGCGACACAGGGCGCCCCACCTGCTGCAGCTGCTGGAAGCGCGCGCGCTGCAGCTCATACCCCCACTGCCCAGCCGCCCGGCCCATGCCCAGCCCGAGCCCAGCCCTCCACGCCCTGCGGCGCAGGCTCAAGCTGTGCAGATGCTGGAGCAGGTGCACATGCACACGCGCACGCAGTGCAGTCAAGCTGCGCCTGCACCAGCGCCGCAGCACGGCACCACCAGCACCGAAGCAGGCCCACACAGGCCGGGCGAACCC
>LKMJ01005462.1_pt1 | contig 11972 bp, 6 predicted proteins | sample 643391 | NCBI WGS metagenome assembly LKMJ01 (sample SAMN04112250, study PRJNA286221) | soda lake metagenome | biome: soda lake; feature: Kulunda Steppe; material: water; isolation source: sample PL-Br10 brine of Picturesque Lake | place: Russia: Kulunda steppe | collected 2010-07
GAGAGTCGACTCCGTCGGTGGTCATGGACACATTGTCGAGAGAAGGCGATTAAAAGATAGGCTACTTGGAGTCCATCACTCCGGTATAGATGCTATGCTCACGTGGTTCTAATCGAGTTCTAGCATAGAGCGATCAGTTGTTGAAGCTCAGAACAGGATTCAGAAGATCATTAAGCGTTTTCGCGCTTTAACGAGCGTCTCGGACTCGAGTGAGCAACGTGTCTGAAGTGGTAACTAATCCAGGACCGCGCGCAGTCTAACCGAGCGCAGCGAGGTGAGGCTCGGGGTACGAACGGAGTGAGTGACCCTGTGTCTGCCTGGAACAAGCGTCCAGCGGAGTATGTTCGCGGGGTGGGAACGTCACAGCGCCACTCCGAGGGAGATCCGTTGGCGTCGAAGTCACGTCTACATTAGCCCGGAATGGTTTGTCGCGAGCGCAGCAAGACGCGACCGGTGAGGTGAAGTCGGTAGACGGCGAACATCGTGTCCCGTCACTAAACACTGATTAAAAAGCGAAGATTAGTTCCGCAATAGAATAAAGTAAGATTTCGAATATATCTTCGCCACGGCGACCACATCAATAATCTTCCATCACCCACTCAAAAGCTATAATTATTACAGCCCCAAATTTTTATCTGAGAATTGCCACACTAAATAATCAAAAGTTAAAATTTATCGACTGATTCAGTTTAGCAGTCGTCGTCTGCTGCAATAGGAACGTCAATTTCTTCGGAGGGTTCTGGTGTTTCTGTTTCTTCGTCGAGTGTACCGAAACCCTCCGGTGGGGAGCGATGGTCGGTCCCTTTTTCAAATGCATAGGCGTATTTGAGTAGCTTAGCTTCGTCAAACTGTCGACCGAGTAGCTCGATAGCAACAGGTAAATGTTTATTTTCAGTGAACCCGGCTGGGATTGAGATAGCAGGTAGATCCGAATTAGGGCTGATTCCCCGTCGACTACCGAGACTCGATTCGCCGATATTTTCAGGTGGCTGTGCACTGGTTGGATACAAGATTGCGTCCAACTCTTCTTCCGCCATCGTCTGGAGGATCAAATCACGAAGTTCTTTTCGTCGGCCCTCGTTCTCCCGGAAATCCTCTTCGAAAGTATCAAGATCGGCATCGTTAGCCGCCTCGATCGAACCAGCAATATCACAAGCATACTGCTCCGATTCGTATAGCTCTTCGACAGAGCTAATTGGTGCATCGTCTCCGAGACTCTCGAAGTATTCGTTGAGCGACGTTTTTACCTCTCCTTGGACGTAGTACCCCTCATCATCAAGTTTCTTTACAGTCTCGATTGGAGCAATTTCGATAGGATCTACGATAGTTGCACCAAGTGCTTCCATTTCTGCAATCGCCTCGTCGATAGTGGCGGTTACCTGTGCAGCGTCTTCTTCATCTTCCTCTTCAATTTCTACGTCCTCATTTAGTTCGTCATATTTGGTCCCAAAGAAGTCACGGTAAATCCCAATCCGAGCGACATCAAGCCCATCTTCGCTGAGACAGTCGGTATAACTGTCCTTCTCGTGGTACGAATCTTCGGTTGGTATTTCACCGAGGCTACGCGCTGTAATCGGATTATTTGGATCGTATCCCGCAGTTATGTCTAAAATCTGGGCTGTTTCTTTTACTGTTCGCGTATTAACGCCTGGAGTATCGTATGTCCCTGCAATAGGCACAATCCCGTCAAGACTGACGAGTCCGACGGTCGGGCGCAATCCGACGAGATTGTTGAAATGGGCAGGTCCCCTAGTTGATCCTCCAGTGTCAGAAGCGGTGCCAAACACAGCGAGGTTAGCCGCGACACCAGCAGCAGTTCCCCCACTTGAGCCCCCAGGGATTCGGTCAATGTCATACGGGTTACGCGTCTGTCCACCGAGAGAGCTGACCGTTGTCCCACCTCGCGCGTATTCATGAGTGTTCACTTTTGCGAGGACAATTGCCCCTGCCTCACGGAGTTGTTTTACATAGTAAGAGTCTTCGTCGGGTTGCGAGTCTTCCAGTGAGAGCGACGCTGCAGTGGTCGGGAGGTCACCTGTGTTGTAAAGATCCTTAACTACAATCGGAACTCCGTGTAGCGGGCCAACTGGTCCTGACTCCTTGAATTTTTCATCAAGTTCGTCAGCACGGTCCAGAGCGTCCTCGTTGAGGGTAATGACGGTATTGAGTACGTCATCGTATTCCTCAATTCGATCAAGATAAATCTCTGTAATTTCTCGGGCAGTTGCATCTCCAACATGAATTGTGGAGTATACGTCGTCGATTGTAGCTTCGATAGGATCGAACTCCGTCGAATCTGAGTCAGCCGCGGCTGCTGTCGTTTGACCGGAAAGCAACCCTACGGCTCCTGCAGCTCCGGCTATTTTCATGAGCGACCTTCTTGAAACTGACGTGCGCTCACCGGTGCCACTAGATGCCCCAATATTCTTTGGATGCTTATTCGACTTTATCGCACTGTCGTTCTGATTCGACATGCAATATGGCCAAATACTTGCACTAAAATAATATTTTTTCAGCAGTTAGTGAAAAATTCTAAAATTACTATTTTGAAATATATATTATGGGTGTTGCAGTATATGTACTGTTATTATAGTATAAGGTAACAAAACATTATCACGAATTTGGCTGATGAATCTCACGATCACCAACTTGACCTTACCCACGTCGGCTGAACGCTGGACTGCTATCTCTGGGACGATGGTATCTTTCCACTAGATCAGCGTAACGAGATCGTCTCGGAGGTAATCAGCGAGATGTTCCACCTGAGGAAATAAATCGCTGAGCAACGTCCATCGAAGAAGTCGTGGCGACCCACGAGCGGATCGCGCGAACGACCGAGTGTATTGAGAATACAGCGTGGCAGTTGGATCAGTACGGATCAGAGAACGCTGTGGAGTATCTCCAGGGTGGTTGCCGTCAACCCTGATATTTGCTGAGACAGCCGTCGAGGGGTTCGAGGCCCCGTCACCTCGAACCCAGTCGAACGGTTGGTGAGGGAAGTCAGCAAGCGTCGTAAGAACCAGTCGAAATGTTGCACACCGGACAGATTAGAGACACTGCTCCAACCATCAACCAAAACAGCGATGAGCTGTGACCTCTCAACTGAGGGCAATAGAGGCAAACTCTAGAGGACTTTGCGACGCGATCGATTAATTATCCGAAGTTCAGAGTATAATCGGTGAGACAGCTTTGATAAAAGATTTAGTTACTAGGGTGTGGGATATCCTATATCTAAATGTTCACCAATCAAAATACAATATCAAAACCTATTAGAAAGACCGATTGCTCGCCTTCAAAGTTGGGGACCGCTATATGAGCAGCAGTAAGCCATCGGACTTATTTGACGCCTGCACTCCTCGGGAAGACGTCCTTGATGGTACACTGCAAGAAGATCAGTTTGCAGCGAGCTTAGCGACTGTCGCCCATTCACCAGATGATGCAGCCCCAGTCTACAGGGACGTAACACAATTCTTCGATATGACGTACCCTACTGCGGGGCTCCAAACGTTACTCAGCAACCTTGCTGGACGGTTTCTCGCAGGTGCCGGTCAGGACAATGGTGGCTACTCTAGCAGTATTCTATGTCTTGATACTCGCTTCGGTGGTGGGAAAACACACGATCTCATTGCCTCGTACCACTTAGCTACGAATCCAACTGCTATTGAAGATCTTCAACGACACCTCGTCGACGGCGCGAACGAAGTTGGCAGCTCATATCTGGATGCAGTAGATGACGGCTTGTCGGTCGACACGTCTGTCTTTGTGGGTGGACACGTGGACGCACGCAACGCGCGAAGTGATCGAACAGATCCAGATGCCCCAAATACACGAACAATGTGGGGCGAAATTGCTTACCAACTCTACGGGCTTGAGGGATACGAGTATCTGAAGGAATACGACCAAGATCGGAATGCCCCTGGCGGGAATACACTGAAAGGACTTTTCGATCTCGGTGATGATCCCGCGCTGATCCTTATCGATGAGATCGCAGCCTATCTCGAAGCAGCCTCGGCTGTCGAAGTGGGAGAGACAACACTCGCTAGTCAAACCCTGAGCTTTGTTCTCTCGTTGCTCGAAACCGCATCAGAGGTCGACGGTGTAACTGTTGTCTACAGTGTCGCCGATACCGCATTCGCGGAGGAAGCAGAAGAAGTCAGAACACTCGTTGATGAACTGAACCAAATCGGACGGCGGCAACACAAGACCGTCACACCAACCTCTGAAGACGAAGTTGGACAGGTGCTCCAACACCGTCTCTTCGAAGATATCGACCACACTACGGCTGCATCGGTTTCTGAGACCTATTTCCAGTATTACGCCGATAGCGACCGTCAGTTCCCGCAAGAAGCAAACGATGCAGGGTACGTTGATCGCTTGGAACAGGAGTACCCGTTCCATCCTACGATCATCGATACACTAACCGAAAAAATCGATACAATCCCGAAATTCCAGCGGACACGGGGTGCTCTCAAGCTGCTGGCCCGTGCAGTCTACTATCTCTGGAATCACCAGCCCGAACACTTTGATCGACACTGGATACGACTGTATGATCTCACGCCTGCAGACAACGCACCTGATGGGAGTATCGATTCGACGCTTCGTGAGACACTCTTCGAGTTCGTCGACCTGAGTGCGGCTGTCTCAGCCGATATCTACAGTGAGGACGGTACGGCACACGCGCAGCTCGAAGACCGCAAATGGATTGAGAAGGGGATTCCAGCGTTAGGCAGTCACCTTTCGACGACCGTGCTCTGGCACAGTTTAGCCTATGGTGAACAGGCAACTGGCCTCACGCGAGCGGAAATGAATGTTGCCCTGGGCCACCCAGACGTTAGCTTCGACAACTACGACTCGGCCTTAGAGGCACTCGCAGGCGGAGATATGCATGTCGCGTGTTACTATCTGTATGACGAGGAGCGCGTCCGGTTCAAATCTGATCCAAATCTCATACGGATTATTGACCAGCGTGTGGACAACACGCCGGACGCACAGGCGAGAAACCGATTCGAGTCACGACTGGAGAATTCCGAGATCGGTAGTGGCGGGTTCTCAACCGTCGTCTTCCCGGAATCTCCTGCTGATCTCCCCGACAAGGTATCCCAGCCACAGCTCGCGGTGATGCATATCGATACTGCACCGGTTTCTGATGGTGGTAGCGAGGTTCCGGAGAAGGTTCAGATGCTGTATCAGAAGGCTGCCTCGAAACACGGAGGGGAAACCCAGAGTCGGGTGTACAAGAATTATGTTCTCTTCTTGGCCCCCGACAAGGAGCGTATCCAGGGTGCCATCGACGAAGCACGCCAGTTAGAGGCAATCGAGGCTTTGTTGGACGATTCCCGGCAGACAGCTGACCTATCACCCGAACAGATTGAGGAACTACGTGAGCGACGGAACCAGACACACGGACTGTTAGGCGAACTCGTCCGAGGGGTGTATCGGCATCTCTACTACGTCGACCGAGACGGGCTGACACACTTGGCGATCAACGCAACGGAAGCCAACGGTGGGACGACGCTCGTGAATGCTGTCGAAGAGACTCTGGAGGATCGGTTGATTCGTGCTGATGCCGCCCCGAAGGGTGTTGCTTTCTTCAAACAGAAGCTCTGGCAGCAGACCCAAGACAACATGACGACCCAACAGTTGGTGACCCAATTTGCGAAGAAGCCAGGGCTTCCATACTTACTCAACACGAAGCCACTGCGAAAGACAGTTACCAAGATGGTTGCTGAGGCAGGGTACACGTACTGGGACAGCACTGCTGAAGAGAATGGTGTCGCCTACTGGGACGGTGATGAAGATGACCGGCCGGAAAACTGGCAGAAATCGAATCCACTGTCGGCCTCACCGGATGTTCGAACCAGCATCCGGGATGCGGACGTGAAGATCGGTGATGAGTACACCGTCTACATAGATGTCGACGCTCTCCTTAGCGTCCACCACGATGTGATCCGTCCGCCAGAAACTGAGGAAGTGGTGTGTGAAGAAGACGGCTGTGACACTGAGGTCGACGAAGCAGGAGCGTACTGCTCTGAACACGACGAACAGCCTGTCAAAGATTACTGCACGAACTGCGGCACTATTGTCGAGGATCAGACCGAGCTGAATCCTCGTGGGCTGTGTTCAGACTGTGCTAGGCCGAACGATTGGGATCACTCAACCGGTCTGATGGCTGCCTCCAGAGCGTTTAACGAGGTTCGGACGCACGCGCTCGGGAAGGCGGCCTCGGGTGGTGATCCAGGTATCGACCACGTGCTTATCGAGGTCGGCGGTGAAGACCAGCTCTCGAAAGGCTCCTTTATCGCCCAGCGGCAAGCATTCAAGAACCGCGCGGCGAACGTATCGGTACGGATGACATTCGAGACGGAGTCGGCAACCGGAGCCCGGTACGAGGCGTCCTTTACGGGTGACATCGACGAGTTCTCGCGGGTGACGAACCAGCCGGACCCGTTCGACGGGGCTTCGCGGGTCGAACTCAAGTTCCGAGTCGAGTTCGACGAGCCGGAGCCGATCACGGATGCCGAAGACGACGTGCTTGCAGAACTGCAAAATGAGCTCGGACAGACGAATATCGATGTGAAAATCCAAGGGCGAGGACCTGTCGAAATACCCACAGAGATCAGCCAATGACATCACACCCACGATCAGCCGTCGACTCAGTGTCCGCGACGCCGGACGACGAGCAGTTCTCGCCACGGAGTTTCGGGAGCAGCGTCTACGGCGGTCGGCCGACGTTTGCTGTCGTCCGCCGGGACGATGCCGACGGTGCGGCACTGACGTTGTACGAACTCTTGCCAGATGCCCAGGCGGCTGCCCGGCAGGATCGCCTGGTGCGTGAAAACCCGAATCGGGGACTCGTGACCGAACCCTTCGAGGCGGTATTTGGGGCGTCGACGGAGCCAGAAGTCAAGCAGTGGGAATGGGACGACTGGACCGCAGTGAAGATCACGCGACTCTCGGGGAGTCGACTCCGGTCGATCATGCCGCTCGTGCGAGAGACACTCAGTGAAGCCGAGCTTGGCGAATCGGTCGTGACGGCGACTGGCTCTGCTGAGCTGTTTCTGCCGGAGACGGTTGGGGTGCGGCTTACACTGGGGTTCCTTGGTGTGAAGCCGATCCAGCGTGTCGACCGGATGCGGGCGTTCTGCCGTGGCATCGCGCGGATGAGTGATGAAGAGTGCTACTACTGGCACTCGAAATGTCGATCACCATCGTCACCGAACGGTGAGAAAGCACTGCGGACGCTGTTAACTAATCATATCTAACGATGAATAAAAAATCATCTCAGGGCCAAAAAGAAGAGTCTTTGAAACCACTAGCTATTGAAGGGAAACTTCCTCTGAAGACTGTAGGCATAGAGAATCTCCGAGAAGCAAACCCGAGGCATCTGCCACCACACCGATATCTCCATCCATGGTTTGCACGGAGACCTACTCCTGCCTCAAGACTCGCGATATTAGCATCTGTTTTGCCCAAAAATACGGATTCAGACGATCTTCTTCGCTGGATGCAAATAGGTCCAAAAGAAGGTGTTGGAAATGAGAAATTAAGCAAATATGTAGAGCGTAAAAAAGCAACAGAAGACGATAGAAGCGGAACCCTTGGCGAACATTATGGCTATCCTCGACCTTTCACGCAATCTCCAAATAAGTCTGAAATAAAAGAGCTACACGAAACGCTTCGACAACAATGGGATGGTCAACTTCCATCTGTATTGGACCCGACAGCTGGGGGAGGGGTAATTCCGTTTGAGTCGCTTCGTTACGGACTTCCTACTAAAGCAAATGAACTCAATCCAATACCTTCTGTTATTCTGAAGGTCATGTTGGAATATGTCCCTACTACTGGAGCAATAGAAACTGATGTACTCAATTGGGCTGAAAAAATCAATGATCGAGTTCAAAAGCGTCTCGCGGAGTACTTTCCTTCAGAAAATGGAAGTACTACACCAGAGAACTATATTTCAACATATAAAATTAATTGTCCAACATGTGGATCAGAAATACCATTGGTCCCCAAGTGGTGGATTCGAACTGCATCGGGGTCAGATAGCGTAGTAGTAAAGCCACAACTCAACGAAGGAAAGGTGTCTTATGAGTGTAGAATTAATCCCGATGACGAATTCCTCAATGAATTTGATCCTGGAGAAGGACCAGTAAAACGAGGCGGAGATGTTGAATGTCTAAATTGCGGAGTAGTAACTGAATCGGACCAACTACGTAGATTTTTGAAAGAAGATGAATATGAATATGAGGTATATTGTGTTAGAACGGTAGAAAACTCAACAAATTATAGTTATCGTTCTCCAAATAAAGACGATATTGAGGCGATTGATAAAGCTCGTAAACGTATTAACTCTGATTTTGAAATGTCTACTATTTTGTCGACAGAAATCCCATCTGGACAAAAAACAAATGAAATTCGCAGATATGGATTTAAACAATGGCGAGACCTATTTTCCCCCAGACAATTAATAACACATTATGAATATCTACAAGCAGTGCGTGAAGCTAAACCAGACATAGAGTCTGAATATGATCAAAAAAGAGCAGAAGCAATCTTGACATTACTCACGCTCTCTTGTAGTAAATGTATAGACAGAAACAGTCGACTCACTGATTGGGACACCAATTGGGGCTATCCAAGCCGTCTTTTCAAAGGTAAAAACTACTCTGTCAAGCGCGTTTTCGTCGATAATAATCTATCTGTTGGTGCAATGGGTTTTGAATCCCAAATTGAGAGAATTGTCGATTCTTACGAGAAATTGAGAAGTTACTTACCGGAAAATTCCGAACCTGCTGAAATCACAAATTTGGATGCTGCAAAACTTCCTTATGACAGAGGAAGCCTTTCTGCTGTTATCGTCGACCCACCATACTATACAAGTGTTATGTATGCAGAATTATCTGACGTATTTTATGTATGGCTGAAAGAATATTTGGGAGATGTCTTACCAGAATTCTTCACATCGACATTAACAGACAAAAATAATGAAGCAGTCGCTAATCCAAGTAGATTCAATAACGTAACAGGTGACTCTAGCTCAAAGAAACAGCTTGCCGATGACTTTTATGAAGAAAAAATGAGCGACATATTTTCTGAACTTTACCGTGTCCTTGAGCCAGGTGGTGTAATGACGGTAATGTTTACACATAAAGAGACAGATGCTTGGGATACACTGACAATGTCTCTTATTAATTCTGGATTTACTATCACATCTACTCATCCAATCACAAGTGAAATGCCTCAGAGGGCAGGTATGCGGACAAGTGCATCTGCTGATAGTACTCTCTTATTAACAGGTCGAAAACCACATCAAGAGCGTAATCCACAGAACACTACTCCTACACTATGGACCGATGTCAAGAATGACACTAGAACAGCCGCTAAAGAAGCTGCTCGTGATCTTCTTGACTCGGGATTGAGCCTCACAAAGACAGATGTTATTATTAGTGCATTCGGTCCCACACTACGTGTGTTCGCGGACGCATATCCTGTTGTCGACGATGAAGACAATGAGGTCAAACCGCGGCGGGCACTTGAAGAAGCTAGAGAAGCGGTAACTCAAGTTCTTGTTGACGAGTATCTTGAAGTAGAGGGTATCGATGATCTTGATGACATCACTGAATGGTACGTCCTCTGCTGGCTTGTCCACGAGACCGAGACGTTCTCTTATGACGAAGGTCGACAGTTGGGACTCGGCATCGGAGTCGACATCGACGAGATCAAACGGAGCACCAAGACATGGCGGAAAAGCCGCGGAGATATCAGCCTCCGTGGACACGCAGATCGAGTACAGAACGTCAATGAGAAACCAGAGAACAGATCCAGCCGAACGCCAGTAAACCCCGACGACCTGTCGTTCGGGCTAGCCCTGGACAAGGTCCACGCAGCGATGCACGTATACGATGTCCAGGGTGAGAGTGCCTGCTGTGATTGGCTGCGAGAGCGGAACTTCGACTCGGATTCGACGTTTAAATCTACGCTTCAAGCATTGCTCCAGGTACTCCCCCACGATCACGAGGATTGGGAACTGGCCCGCGATCTCGCAGCCGGTCGCACACGCGACGTGCTCGATCTGGATTTCAGTCCGAACGTTTTCGCGGAGGATAACCAACAAACCCAGCAGAAGGGCATCGACGACTACTGAATAGAGTATTCGCAGTCACTTTTTAGTTTAATTCTGCATCACATTTATTTTCACACTACTTGATACGTGAGTATGGCCACAGAGCGAGCAATTCCAGAAACCGGAACCGAGCTACTGTATCCTAATGTTGAGGACCTGAAATCCCATTTGCAGCAATTGGTAGAGGACTTCGCGGATGAACGAAATGATTTCGAGACTACTCCAGTAAACGGCAGAATTTACCCCGCAGATTCAATTGATTATCGCAAAGATTCCGGTCTCGTCCAATGGGGTAGTTCCCCAAGCTACTGGGGTGGTCTCTGGTCGCTTACCTGCTGTAAGCATAAGATGCGTCGAGAGAAGTACTTCGATTATTTTGAAGAAGTAGAGTCTGGAGTACTCCGCCCGACACAGCCACTTTTTGTATTCACCTGTGCAGGAAAGATGGGTTCGGATATTCCAGAGAGGGCAACTGACCGTCGACGTTGGCTGACTAGTGTTGCTCTGGTGACTCACGCATTCAGAGGGATGGATGAGTATGGACAATTCTTACTAAAACAAGACGAAACTGCATGGAAAGATCGGATAACGACACAGGACTCATCCGAGGAAACAGCATGGGCGAGAAAGAAAGGCGATTGTCACGCAATAATCGAAGACGGCGAAGTAGTTGGATTCGATTCACCGTATCCAGAGCACGATCACGTCTCCAGTTCAGGGACCGCTTCGTGTGGTTGTAGTACGACAGTTAATCCGGAGTACGACCACGTGTATCACGATGACAACGACACCTCGCTACTAAAATTCGCGTCCACACCTAACTATTGGTTGAGTTGGTCAGAACCGCAGTTTTACTGGACGGTCGGTAATGGCCCTGACGCATGGGGCGGAGGACAAGGTACGCAAGCCTACCGCAATTCGAATGAATCGCAGAATGAGACGATTCTGTCCCAACTCCGGAGCGTTCTCTAATGACTGTTGTTCTCGTCGGCGTCGGAGCCGATACGGAGCATCTGCGTCCAGGACTGGAACTCACAGACGAGGGCCGGTTCGATTATATCCCGATCCCGGAGTCGTACCCCACAACCGAACAATCCACATACGGCAACTGGGCGTTAGAACATCGTGGCGGATACGCCGCCGAGTTCGTCGACGAAATTAGCCCCAAGGGCGGGGACAGCGACTGGATCACCGACACCGACCAGATCACGTCGCATCCAGTCCACCACGACCCCAACTTCGAGGCGATGACATTCGGAGATCGGCGCGGCCAGGGTGGGAAGGGAACAACGTTGGTCAACCACCTGGATTCCACGGGCGACGACGTGCTTGGCTTTTACACTGGGATGCGTGAGGGCCCTGACGATTCGAACCTAAACCGATTCCTCTACGGCTACATGACGGTCGAGGCAGTCCACGACCTTTCGCAGCTTGAAGGGGACGAATATCACGACGCAATCACACAGTTTCCCGAGAACGCACACGCAAAACGGCTCGCTGGTGCCGGAACGCCGAAACACGACGACCTCGTAATTGTCGAGGGACGCAACCCGACCTCAAAAATCGACTCACCCATTAAAATCAGCGAACGACTGGACAAAGCCCCCTGGTATCAGGTGAGCCAACGCTTTGCGGATGAATACAATGTGAAGGGTGGACAGAAGGGTATCGGACGAAAGTTCCCGCTAATTCTGGACATGGACGGAGAGTCCTTCATAACGAAAGTCGAATGAGTTGCATCCCTCTTCGAGAATCTGCTCTCCTACGACCGGTGATCAACCTATCCACATTATATAAGGTTCGCACTGATAGAAAGTCACGAACACGTTATGTCGACACTCTTGGA
>LKMJ01005463.1_pt1 | contig 11971 bp, 12 predicted proteins | sample 643391 | NCBI WGS metagenome assembly LKMJ01 (sample SAMN04112250, study PRJNA286221) | soda lake metagenome | biome: soda lake; feature: Kulunda Steppe; material: water; isolation source: sample PL-Br10 brine of Picturesque Lake | place: Russia: Kulunda steppe | collected 2010-07
CACACACACACACACACACACACACACACACACACACACACACACACACACACACACACACACACACACACACACACACACACACACACACACACACACACAAGCACACGCACTCACACACGCACACAAACAAAAACACTACTTATTCATTCTGGACGAATGTGCAGGCAGCATTGCTGATTACTGCAGAGAAGCCAAGGCATGGATCCCAAGGGCGCCTGTCAAAGAGCACCAGCCGGGTCAGGCAGGGGAAGATTAGCTTGGAATTGGATGGTGAGATTTTTGAACTGGGACACCTAATCTTGATTGCATTGGGCTAGAAGAGGATGATGAAGAAGTTGGGCTTTCGTCCTGACTGCTGGAGTTTAATTGAGTGTGGCCTGTTGCTTATGTTTCTGCAGATGGAGTGCCGGAGGTGCGGCCAAGGGCGCCGACCAAGCTTGGCAAGAAAATGCAGGTATGGCGCGCTTCAGGCATCATCTAGTGGCCACTCCGCTGCTATCCTGGCCTTGTCTGGTATGCACCAGGGGCTTGCCTTGCAACCTGCTGGGTCTGCCAAGGACACCCTGATGTGGCTCAGGCCTAGCACTTTGCTCGCACGCTGTGGCAGGCTTTTGCGCGCATCTGCCTTGCTCGATGGACGTAGTGGTGATTCAATGGTGACAGCAGGCTGCCTGTGCTTGGGTAGTCCATGAGTGGGTTATGTTACCCTAGAGTTTCCATACAAACTTGCAGTCATTACCCTGAGCACTTGCAGATGTTTGCTGTGTCTTGCCTTTCCCCGTGCACTTGGTTACCTTGGCCTCCCTCATCCAAAGTGCAAACCCAGGATTGTTAATGTGCGCCCCGCACCCAGAATGAGCCCACCCTCACCAACATGGGCACTCCATCCTCAAAAGCCATGTGAATGCGTACGCACATTCCTACATGATGTGCATGCTTATGCACTCGCCCTGCCTTGTAATTGTCGGCAAGACACACATATGCAGAAACACACGCACTTGCAACAACGCACAATGTGAATGGGGTGTGCAGTCAGCGCGCATGTCCTACCACTCTGAGCGCAACAAGCGGAGCAAGGCGCAGGGCGGGGACTTGCAAGGCTTATTCGCGCTGAGCGGAAGCAAGGCGCCCCCTTTGGTGAGGAGGCGGTGCGCTCTACTGAGACACGTGTGCCCTTGATTCGCATGCGTGTCTTGGACCTGCGGTGCAACCATAATACACAGCTGTCGCTTAGCCTGAAGCACAACCCACCTGTTCATTCATGCTTTGCTGCTTGTGGTGTTGGCTTGGAACTTCTTGCAGCCTGTGATATGTGTTGCCTCAGACCACTGCAGCTCGTCTGCTCACGTGCTGTGTCTACTCACCGGCTGTGTCCTGTCTGCTCACTCGTTGTGCCTCTCCTCACTGGCCATGCCCATGCTGCACTTCTGTCCTCATTCACTTCCCGTATTTGAGCTGCTCTTGCTGACTTGCTCTGTCCACATGCTTACTCGCTGACGCTGCTTTGACGGGCGTGTATGGTCTTATGGCTTACGAAGCCCTGAGAGCGTCGTACAATATGCAATGTATGTTATACATGGTACAGCCTGTATCACGTGGTCTTTTGGTCTTAGGCAGCTGTGGTACAGGACACGTGCGATCTTCTCCTATGATGCCAGGCATGCTATATCAAAGCCACAGCACAGACGCGGCATGTCTCTTGCTTGGCTTTCCCTCACCCACAGGCTGGATCAGGGCCCTTCAACCTCCTGCCCGTGAAGGGTCAGCAGACACCAAATAATGCAACTTCCATGACAGGTAGCTATGGCATGCGCAGATGTGATGCATCGGCTCCGAAAACTGGGCAGCGCCGCCCCTCATGTAGCGTGAAAGGACCCCATGCCTTGTGGCTCGAGCACCTGTAACTGAACCCCCGCAGCATGCATGCTGTGTTGGCATTGGGCTCCTGCGCTGGGGCTCCTGCAGCTCGTCTCCTGCAGGCAGACCTGTCTTGCGCTGTGCGCTGCTGCTCGTGCCATGGCTGCAGCCGTGCCTGGCCTCTTTGCAGCTGCTGGCCTGGAAAGGCCACCGCGTGCCCGTGCTTCCACTTCCGTGTGCACCATGTGTGGCAGGATGGCAGCGCTGTGCCGCGTGCCTGTGTGCTTGTGGGGTCCTGTAAGCTGTCATAATTCAAAAGGGCGCACATGGTTACCACCCTGGTTAGAAATTCAAAAAAGCACGACTGGCCTCTTTAATCCAAACAGGCGCAAATGGCCGTTTGTCCAGACCCTCAAAGAGGCATGAGTGGCCTCTTGTCTAGACGTTCAAAATGGCATGCATGCCCTCCCATCTAGACATTAAAAAGGGCGTGAATGGCCTCCCGTCCAGACAAGCATCCAGGTGGTCGGGGAAAGCCCTGCCGCTTTTGCCCTGGCTCTGGTGCTTGCCTGCGAGCATGCAGCGCCCTGCAGTATCTACCTATGCCGCACCCCATGCCCTCTGGGATGCTGCTGGCATGGACACACTTGCAAGGCGTGGCCGGCATACATGCAAGGCATGGATACAAATGCAAGGCGTGGCCGGCATACATGAAAGGCACTCCATCAGGCTTGCTCCTCTGCTGCATGAACTGCACCCACTCGCCTATCCCGCAATTTGCCCTTGCAGCCTCCCAACCCTGCCCGACCGGTTCTGCCAGCCTGGCCCTCAGCGTGCTGCCGACAGCCACCGACCAATGGCAGATGGACAAAAACCTGTACTACTCCCCCGTCAGCTGCAACTCCTCCATGCACCCTCACCACTTCCCAGCCACGCTGCGGGCGGGCATGCTGCTGTACTTCAAGCCCATGCAAAAGGAGCACGCACTGGAGAGCGTTGCAGACCGGGACAGGAGGCAGGATGCAGAGGTGCGAGGGGCAGGAGGCTAGAGGCTGGACAGGATGCAGGACGCATATAGGCGCAGGGGACACGAGGCAGGATGCAGGATGCTGGGGCAGGTGGCAGGACAGGAGGCAGAGGCCTAGGGGGGGGGGCTAAGTGTAGGCCTGCAGGGGGGGGTTAGTTGTTTACTTGGTGCCCTCTACATGGGCGCCTCTGCAGCTGTGCGTGCCCTCTGGGCTTTGCGATTTTTGTGCTTTGTGCCCTCTGTGATTGTTGCCCTCTGTGTGGAGCCTTCAGCAGCCCCGCACCTTGCAGCTTGAGGAGGGAGGGTGCGGACCTGTGCCTTGACCAGGCGGCCTTCACTGGATTGGGTCAGGAGCAAGGGTCACACAGCCTACTTGGGAGGGGAGGGTGGGCGGGGGTTGTCACACAATTAATTTGGCAAGGCACAAACTAGGAAGCCAAATTGGTAGAGCAAGGCCAAGCTGACACGTAAGGGTGAAGGCCGGGGTCACGCAGCTCACTCGGAAGGGTTGAGGTAGTGGTTGTACAGTTCACTGGGTAGGGCGCGGGCGAGGTAGCTGACTTGGTGCACAGGCAAGGTGGCTGACTTGGTGGGGTGAGGTCACGGGTCACACACCTCACTCAGTAGGGCACTTAATGCACGGGCAAGGTAATTGACTTGGTAGGGTGGGGTCGAGGCCCATGCAGCTCACTTGGCTGGGGAGCTGCGTGGATACTGAGGCGCACCTGCAAAAGCGTGTGGCATAACTAGAGCCAGGCTGCCCGCTGCCTCCGTCCGACCTCCAGCGCGCCTGCACAAGGCCTCGCAAGGTGCCCTCTCCTCAACATTTGCAGGATGCTTTTGAAGGACAGCCAGAGCATCAGGCTCGCACGTTTGCGGCTGGCCACAGCTACGACTGAGATGAGCGCTGCTCCTCCTGAAAGGGACCAACGCTTGGCCCGCGTTCGGATGCGGTGCTGTGCATACCGCGTGTGGACACAGGTGGCAGCAGGCGCCGAACATTTCCAGGCGGCGCTGAGTGACCTGGCCCAAGGCTCGGGCCCCAGCGCGCGTGCCTTGGAGCTCTTCAGGCTGGCAGGAGGTGGGTGGGGGATGGGGGCCGGCCACAGGGCGCATGCGCAGGCTGGTTATGCGAGCTGGCTGGCGGGAGGTGAGTGGGGGGTGGGGGGGTCACAGGGCACGTGTGCAGGCTGTTTTGCGAGCTGGCTGGCGGGAAGTGGGTGGGATGTGGGGGGCAGCAACAGGGCGCGTGTGCTAGCTGGTTATTCGCGCTGGCTGGCAAGAAGTGGGTGGTGGTGGCGGGCGAACACAGAGTGCCTGTGCAGGCAGACTGCTCAGGCTAGCGGGAGTCGTGGGGGGTGTAGGGGGCGGTGGCAGGGTGCCTGTGCAGGCAGACTGCTCAGGCTAGCGGGAGTCGTGGGGGGTGTAGGGGGCGGTGGCAGGGTGCCTGTGCAGGTAGGCTGTTCGGGCAAACAGGCATGGGCGGTGGTTGCCATCCACAGGGCGTTTGTGCAAGCTGTCTGTTTAAACTGGGGAGAGGGGTCTAGGCGGTGGGTGGCAGCCACAGGGCGCATGTTCACGCCAGTTGTTCAGGATGGTGGGAGGCGGAGTGACAGCCATAGAGCACCTGTTGGGTTGCTGCTGCCCTCTTTACAATCCATTCCCGGATCATCCCCTGTTGGGCAAAAGTGGTGAACAGCCTGTGTTCCCCTGTAGCCTAGCTCCCCTGTTGAAAGTACCTGGCAAGGCCCTGGGTAGTCTGTTGGCTGCGCCTGTGGACCTGAACTGTTTCGATGCCAGTCTCCTGGGCTGCTTAGACTGACGTCTGTGGCACCAAGCCGCGCAGCAGATTTGGGTAGTCTGTTGGCTGCGCCTGTGGACCTGAACTGTTTCCATGCCAGTCTCCTGGGCTGCTTAGGCTGACGTCTGTGGCACCAAGCCGCGCAGCAGCTTTGGCTAATGCATGTGCTAATGCACGCCCAGCCCCTTGTGCTGCACCCTCCCCAGATCCCGAGGCGCTCCTGGCGGCTGAGAACAAGCTGGGGCTGTGGGTTGCTAACCTGGCAAGGAAAGCAGGTGCGCATGGAGTGCCGCTTGTTTGCCTGTGGCTCTGAATGGGCGGGATCCGCAGGGTGTTGTGCTGTGCAGGAGGCTACCAGATGGTCCTGTGCATGTGCTTTTTCGTGGTTGGGGGTAGATTTAGCGGCAGCAGCGTGCGCAGCGGCTTGCAGGTGGGGTGCGTACGGCTTATGTGTTTGTTTCCTTTGCCTCACTGGAGACACATGGATTGCCTGCAGACCAGCTGCTCCAGTGCACAACCGCCATGGCGCCTCAACTGCAGTCTTGGTGTCTGTGCAAGCACATTAGCCACTTGTGAGCTATTGCCCCTGCACACATCCACCCAAAAGGCGCCATGACATCATCGCCAGGTCCTTTTAGTGTTGTTGCCCACACACAAGCCCATGTACACAAGGCTGCTGGAAAGCGCACGTACTGCGTGCATGCCGCTTTGTCAGCACACGAGCAGCACACATGGTGTGACACACGCTGCCACTGCCCACCACCTTCCTGCCCCTGCAGGTGTCCACCCGGATGCCTTGTGGGCACTGCTGGAGCAAGGCAGCACCGCGGCTGGCTCTGCCGAGCAAGTGGGAGGGGCCCAGGATGCGCACCTGCAGGCCTCAGACGTGGACGATTCTCCTGGCGCAGGCTCAAAGCACCGGCACAGGAGTGGCCACGGGCGGAGCGTGAACATCCTGGAGGCTGCGCTGCGCAGGTGGGTGCGTGTGCCATCCCGGGGTGCGGCGGAGATGTGATGCACAGGGATGACAGCCAACAAAAAGACTCGCTCTCTGCATATGGCCTGCTCTCTGCATATGGCCCGCTCTCTGCATGGCCCGCTTCACCCGCACAGCAGCAAGGGCAGCAACAGAGAACAGCATGGGGTTGCAAAGGGGAGGCTGAGCCTTGCACCTGCGCGACATCAAGCACTAAGTGCCTGGCCCAGCCTTGCCGTTGCCTTGCAGGCAGCTGTGCGCTGCTCCCCGTGACAGTTGCAAGTGTGGTGTACTCTTGTGTGGGCGGACACTGCACATATTATTGTTGTCGGGCCATGCAGGACTCCAGTGGTGAATGCGGAGGGCTACATTGCGCCTGCTGCCAGCGATTACGTGGCAGGGCTCCAGGGCAGAGCACACAGCAGGGGCCAGGTGTGTGCGTGCACCATCTCTCGAAAACAGACATGTTGAGATGTAGGGGGTGTTGTACGGTCTACGCACGCGATTGTGTGCACACACATACAAGCACGCAGGGCTGTGCTGCCTGCGCGTGCCCAACCTAGTTGCATCTTTGCCTCAACATCCTTTCTAGTGACAGCTGCACTGGCTGAATGTTGTCCAGTTGCATGAGCCAGCAGCCAGCAATGGGGCAGCATGCAAGCAGAATGCAGGCAGCAAGGGGACTGCAGGGGGGCAGCAGGCAGGCGGCAAGAGTGGCGAGCACGCAGCGCGTGGGCTGCAAAAATGCATAGAGGAGACAGCAAGCTGGCAGAAAGAAGGCAGCAAGCAGGCAGCATGGGGGTTACATGCAAGCAGGCAGGGTTTTGCTGCCCAGGCTCCTACTTTTTCCAACAGGGTACACACAGGGCTGCTCGTGCGCACGCCTGGGCGCTCCGTGTTTGTGACCCTCTGTGCTAGCCTCCTTGCCATGCGCGTCCACGTGCAGAGCCTCATCGCGGAGGGTCTAGACACTGCACCGCACCTACACAGTATGCACAACGGCACAAGGCTGCCCGACCCCCCGCTGGCAGAGGATGTGCCTCACAGGTGTGCACTCCCCTTTTTTTGCCTGCCACCACCTGCGTCCAAAGAGACGCAGCACGCTTGTAAGCGTGGCGTGATCTGAGGCTGGCATGTGCACACAGGAATGCGCAGCAGTGTATGTGCCCCCCCTGGCAATTGTGATGGGGAGCATAGAGGTTTTCCGCTTTGCTTGGCGGTGCTGTGTGCAGGGGTATTGCACCCCGGTGTTCCAGGCAACTACGATGGAAAAGAATCATTACACAATGAGTCTTGGAGCAAAAGAAGGCTTGTGGCGCCGCTACACACGCAGAGGCACCGTCCTTCCCTCATCCTTGGCAGCCACGATAGAACTAAGTGTGATGCTTTTGCCTTCAAGCGAAAAGAGGCTCAGCGCTGCTGCATGCCCAAGGGCAACGCCCTTCCCATGTCTGCGGCAGCCACATTGAAGAGCATCATGCTTTTGCCTCTCTTTCAAAAGAGGCTCGGGACTGCTGCACACTCAGGGGCACCGCCCTTCCCAAGTCTGCGGCAGCCACAATGGAGAGCGTGATGGACAACGTGGAGGAAGTGCACAAAGCAGGTCCACGGCAGCGCACAGCACGCCGGCGAGCGCATGCCCACAGCCTCTCCTCCCCGCAGGTGACCAACCTGCGTGCAACCAGCAGCAGCTGTGCACACCCCACCACCACAGCACATGCAAAGTAGTCTGCCGCGGCAAATGCACATGTTCCCACTGCGTACAATGCACAGTGCTGTGCAGCAGATGGGCCTCCGCAACCCTTTTTTGCCACCACACAACCGTTTGATGTGCCTTGCCGTCACACGCTTGTGCTGCAGCACTTCTCCCTGACAAGGGTCCGGTGCTTACCTCTGACCCATAATTGAATTGCTTTATGCTGGCTACAGGGGAAGCGTGTGATGTCAGTCACAGAAGAGCACGCATCAGTGCAAACACACATGTGCGCACGTATGAACACATACACATACGTACACACACGTTCACGGTGGCCCTTTGCATCTAACGCAGCTCCCCATGGCGCCTCACGCAGCGCCCTGTGGCCATGCGCTCTACACAGGGGAATGCAGGTTCGGACGCGCCAATAGGAGTCAAAGATCCAGCGGCAGAGGGCGCGGCCGCGCATGTCACGCTGCAGCCCCACAAGAGCGCTCCCCTGTTCCCTGCGGCCCCGGGCCCGGTCAGCCAGCCCCCGCCCCAGCCCGCGTCGCCCCATGCAGCCAGCCCCTCTGACGCCGCGCCCTTGACGTGGCACCAGCGGCCGCGGCCTCCCCCGCTCAGCAAGTCCCTGGATGCTGCCACCGCCGCGGCCCCCCGCTCGCTGCTGTATAGCACCTTCGTGGACCCCGCGAGCCGCGGCGCGGCCACGCGCCCGCTCACGCTGCCGCCCGGCGCCTCGCCTGCAACTGCGGCGGCCTTGGGGGACCCTCCTCCAGAGGCCTGTCCGGCTGCCCAGGCAGTGCCCACTCTGGCGCAGCGCGCCACCAAGTCAGCGGCGGCGGGCGCAGCGGGCAACCCGGCACGCGGCGCGGCGCTGTCTGAACGGAGCCCTGGCGTGCCGCAGGAGAGCTGGGGCCACACCCTGCTGGCGCACGCCAACCGCGCCCTGCACTTGCCGTCCGCGGGCGTGGCTGGGCTGCAGGTGGACAGGCGAGCGGCGCCACCCGCTTCAGCGCCAGGTGCGCCGGATGGGCCTCTTGCTGCCCCCGATCGCTGCCTGGACCACTTTACAAAAACTACCATGCTTGCACGCGCGTGCGCGGGGAGGCCATGCCACAAGGCGTACCCGGCGCTCGGCATGCGCATGCCAGGAGACGCACTCGACTGAATGCCGGTCGCGCCTGTGAGTAGCAGGGTACATGGTTGCTCTGCCAGCCCCCTACTTAGCTCCAAACGTCTTGACTAGATGCTGCTCCCAAGAGAGGCATTTATTGTGAGCCTGAGCTCAGCCCCAGCCTTAGCCTATCCCAGCCTGGCGTTCTCCCAGCCCAAAAGGGACGCACAATCCAAGCAGCAAAGGTGTGGTGTAAGATCGGCACCATAACCCATGATGGTGCCCTGGTGTCTACTTAGGCGTTGCTTGGGCCTGGGCCTCTGCACCCGCTGATCTTTCAGGCCCCAGACACCTATGCCACTGTTGCACAACGGACTCAACCAGATGCTGCGTGCTGCACCTGCACATCATAGGAGTGTGCAAACATGTGATTCAAGGCGAATGCCCTTCATGGCCAGGGCGCTGCTAAGGCCCTCTGGTGCTCGTGCCCTTGCAAAGTGATTGCACCTGCCTGCCATATGCCTCCTGTGTGCTCCGACTCGAAAGCTTTTGAGCACACCCTGCGCGCATGCCCAAGCCTCCTCCCTCGTGCCCATGTGCCCAAGCCTCTCCCTCGTGCCATTGTGCCCAAGCCTCCTCCCGTGTGTCCAAAGCCCCCCTCGTACCCTCTTGCACACGCCTCTCATGCGCTGTGCCTCCCTTGTGCGCAGGCTCCGACAGCGACCGGGTTGGGCTGTCTTCCACGGACTCGCTTGGATTCCAGGTGCAGCCAAACACGACTTGAATTGCCGAAGCCATGTCACCCAAACACAGTGCCGTCCGCTTGCATTCGGGCAGGCGGTTCATCAAGGGTCAACCCCCCCCCGATGAGTCCTGCATCGCCGCATGCAGCGTATAGGATAGGGTGCGCCTGCGCATCACGCAGTCGTAGACATGGACTCGGTGCCTGTGCATTACGCAGCCACATGGCGCCTGTGCATCACGCAGCTACACGGTGCCTGTGCATCATGCAGCCACATGGCGCCTGTGCATCACGCAGCTACACGGTGCCTGTGCATCACGCAGCCATTCAATGGAGCTCGAGTTCTCCCAGCGCAAATCCTCTTGTACTAAAAGTAACCCTGTGGCTTTTAGCACACAGTGCGTGAATGAGAGTGCCCTGGGAAGCTGGTCTTGGTTGCGCGAGGGGCATAGCCCGTGCAACGGCACTGTAACGGGCAACCACATGTGAAGGCACACACATACCTGCACACACATGCACGCGCTAGTGCACGCACAGAGCCATGAAGGCGTGCATATAAAGACCACTCTCTTACTGGTCTGGCACAATGGGGTAGGTGTCCGCCATTTCGGCATGCTGCCTTGCAGGGCACACACTCCTGGAGGGTCATACCCTCATGCACTCCTCTGTGGTTGTACATTGCACACCCTACTTGCTATGCCGCTGGCTCTCTGGGCAGCTTGCCTTGCCTAACACGGCCTGGACCAGCAGGCTACCTCTTGCGCGCCGCCTTGCACAGCGCCAGCAGGTAGCCACAGTCTTTGCACATGCCTCCCCTGCTCCATCATTGCATGCCACCCTGCAGGGATTGGGACGCACCAACTCATCTGGAAGGCAAAGCATGAAGGCACATGCAGGCAGCGACACGTTTGGGCTCGCTGCCAGCAGCGACACCAGTCAGGGGCTGGCAGGGAGGACCTCTCAGCCAGGGCAAGCTGGGGCGCATGCCCCCCCCACAAAGCCAAGAGTGACATCCAGGCCAGAGAGGTGGGGTGCGCTTCCTGTGGAGGGTGTGTGCCCTTTGATCGGGGAATGCAATCTTGTGGTCTCTGTGCGTGGCACATCTGCCCTGTGGTTGATGCGTGCCACTGTTTGCGTGGCCTGACCTTGTGCTCCTGTTTGCATGGCATACGCGCTGCGGAGACCGTATGCTCCCTTGTGCAAGGCGTGTCTTGCGGCCCTAGAAGGCAGCAGGCATGCACTTTTGGGCACACGCTCGTGTTGGGTGGGCCTGCAGCCTTGGTGCAGAGCGTGGCGCCCTTGCAAAGCAGAGCGGGAAGCAGCTCTTGTGCAGCGCAGAGCGACCTTGCACAAGCTTGGGGCACACGCACGCGTGCACACAGGCAGCGCCTGTTCACACAGGGGCAAGGAGTGGGGCCGTGCGGTCGGCTGCGGATAAGGCTCAGGCATCCTGCACCCGCAGGACCAATGCCGCGGGACTCAGGCGTGCATTTGGGTGCAGGCGCCCGCCATCACCGCCCAGCTTTGCACTGATTACGTCAGTGCAGCAGGCGCAGAGGGCTGTGGCACCCCCCCCCAAATATTGGTTGTGCGCCACTGTGCTTTTCGTCCTCTTCATCTCATGCCCCCAAGTCCATCTCATGCCCCCGTGTCCATCCCTCGCCCACGAGTCCATCTCTCGCCCCCGAGTGTGCCCCTTCAGTGCTTGCAGGGCCCCACTGTCCCTGAGCGCAGGCTATGTGCTGCGCCGGGCATGGCTGCCGTCACAGTCAATTTGTTGAGCTGCGTGCTGCTTTTTCCCACGTGCGCATGCGCCAGTTGCCTGCACAGTTGTGCGGCCTTGCATGACCCTCCTTGATGGCTGTTTGCCTTGTGGCCCATCAAGCCGCCCGACCTAAAGGCTCGCATCCTTCCATTCTTAACCTCGCACACCCTCCCCCCCCCATCCCTTTGCTGTGCAAACCCTGGACCCTCTGCACCTAAACAGGGTCCTGCTGACCGTGTACAACCCCGCGCCCCGGCTGCTACCAAACCAGCAGATGCCCTCCCCCTCCCCCCCGCCCCCGCCCACCAACTTTCAAGCACTGCGCCAGGGCTTGCAAGCGCGCACGCTTGCACAGCAGCGCCAGAGGGCTGCTGCAGGAGAGGTGGGTGGGCCTGGATCGACTGTACAAAAAGCCCTTGCTTGCTGCATCTTTGGTCAATTTCTGTGCTTGACTCTAATTTAGATCAGCTTCTTTATGGACTTGAAGCAGATCAGCCTTCTTAATGACTCAAGGCAGGCACTGTGTTTAAGACGTGTAGGTCTTGACTAGATGCAGTGTACGGGCCTCTGGCCCTGCTGTCTAGATGCTGCGCACGTGGGCAACGCCTTCCCCGCGCACCCCCGTCTGTTCCCTGTCTGTGTCACTGCACCGCGACTGCACTGCAACTGCAACCCTGTCAGTGTCACTGCACTGCAGCCCTGTCTGTGCCGCTGCACTGTCTGCCGCTGTACTAGGACGCGCCACTGTTTGCGTCGCTGCACTGTCTGTGCCGCTGTACCAGGACGCGGCCCTGTCTATGTCACTTCACTGCACTGTCTGTGCCATTGCACTGCGCCTCTGTCTGTGTCACTGCACTGTCTATGCCACTGCACTGCGCCTCTGTCTGTGTCACTGCACTGTCTGTGCCACTGCGCCTCTGTCACTGCACTGTCTGTGCCACTGCACTGCGCCTCTGTCTGTGTCACTGCACTGTCTGTGCCACTGCG
>LKMJ01005464.1_pt1 | contig 11971 bp, 19 predicted proteins | sample 643391 | NCBI WGS metagenome assembly LKMJ01 (sample SAMN04112250, study PRJNA286221) | soda lake metagenome | biome: soda lake; feature: Kulunda Steppe; material: water; isolation source: sample PL-Br10 brine of Picturesque Lake | place: Russia: Kulunda steppe | collected 2010-07
AGAGAGAGAGAGAGAGAGAGAGAGAGAGAGAGAGAGAGAGAGAGAGATAAGAAAGCGACCGCTCATAGCGAGCTTCCCTCTATGCTGTGGCGACGGCGCACTACCTGCTTCTTGAACTGGTTGATGTCAAATCCGGGAGAGAAGTTTTGGTTGCTGCCCGTCACCACAATAGCCTTGCATGCTGGGTTCTGGTGTGCGCGCTGCAGGCTCTCGAACAAGGAGCTGAGCACTGTAGCATTTTTGTGGCAAAGGCATGGTTGGAAACCATTTAAAACAAACAATAGTAATACATTAACTCTGTTGTTCACTCTCATGCAGTCATGCACCCTGGTTCTGTCATACCCGGCAGAGCATGGGACACAAGGGTTTCCGTGACAACGTATCAATTTTCACGAAGGAAAAGTGGGGAGTGACTGCAAACGCATGCACTCACGCTGCGGGTGTAGTGCGTTCAGGGGCTTGTAGTCCAGCCAGATAGTCGCGACTTCCCCCATCTCCAGCCGCGTTGTAGGGCCGCTCGCCATCCTTTGTGTAGTGCACAGGTTATTTTTTCCTGATTTTTAATTTGGGGTAACGAGCCTCTTGCTCGTTTGGTTACTCTCCCATGCTGACTGGATAACTGACTTTTCGAATATCCAACCGCCATACCTTACAAATGCCGAATGCAGGCTGTGCGCTAGACATGCCCCAATGATGGAGGCACCCTCCATATCTGGAGCCGTCTTTGCAGACCTCTTTGGGTCGGACTCAGAGTCAGAGCAGCATGTAGCCGACAGCATTCAGCACATTCATGAGGTCCCCGGGCTGTGCATCTATAAAGAGTGGATCCCAGAGGAAGAACAGGTAAGAACAGGCACTGTCAGGCAAGATAACAAGGGTGCTGCGAACTGCTCATAATCATCCTTGCCGGTAGATCATTAATGTTTACAAGCACAATGTTGGATGGGCATGTACTTGCGTTGTTCTGCAAGCCTTGAGTTGCTTAATGGAACCACATCTGATTGCAGGAGTTCTTGCTGGACTGCATTGACAGCGATGGTTGGCTTGCAAACGGCTCGAACCAAGCAATGCACTTTGGGGAGCTGCCCAGATGGCTTGGGAACACACTCCGAAAAAATCAATTCCCGACATCTCTGTTGCCCCCTGAGGTAAGCCGCTGGTTGCGTATGGCCTTTAAACATGAACTTGTGCAGTGCAAGCAGCGCTTGACAAACCAGCTGGACATCACTCCAGTCTTGGCTCATTCCCGCCTCAGGTAACTTCCAGGGAGCCACTGTTCAACCAGATGATAATTAACAGGTGAAAGCCAGGAGATGCTTGCTCTGGCATTGTGGGGGTGCGGGAACACCCTCAAGGAACAGCAGCGCTGATTTCGCTGATTTTTTTCTGTCATGCGCTGCATGCAGGTACCAACCTGGGGAAGGGATTAAACCCCATGTCGACCTAGCTCGCTTCGAGGTGCGCTGCTCTCACTGCCATCCAGTCTTGGCTCCCTGTGTTTCTGATGCTTTGATTGACAAATGAGGGCCATCTTTGCAGGATGGAATAGCAATCATAAGCCTGGGTGGAAGCGCCTTTATGAGCTTCACCCAACCGAAGGAGGACCCTGAGAAAAGGGTGCAGGTACGTGCATTGTTTGAAATGAAGGTAAGTGCTTGCACTGATGCAACGAGCAGCCCTGTATGAGACGACAAAATGGATCCCTCATTTTCCATGACCTGGCTCCATGAAGGGCTCCCTTGGCCATGCATTGGTGCACTCTTGACTCTGCAAAGCTCGGCTGCCAACATATGCATTTATATGCATAGCATTGCTATGATAGCAAGAAGCCGCATGATGTGAGAGTTGAACTTTGAGCTGGCTTTTGTGGAATGCAGGTGCTGCTGGAAGCAGGAGATTTACTCATCCTTGGAGGGAGCTCACGCTGGGAATGGTGCCATGAAATCAAATCAGTAGTTGAAGTAAGTCAACCACAACGACACAGTGGAATGAAGCTCATTCTGGTTAATTCACATGCAGTGAAGCCTTACTAAACAGCCAGCACCCTGTATTCCCCTGTCTGCACAGGAAACATACAACGGAATTCGTATTTTGCGTGGCGTGCGCACTTCGATCACTCTACGTAGGATGAAACAGGGCATCGTATTAACCGAAGCAGCATGATTTTGATGCTGCATCTTCAAACTATACTCATCGCGCCAAAATGCTTTATTGCTCCCCGAATGTTGATTTTGAGACTGCAGAGAGCGATGCATTTTCTGTGTCTAGAAGTGACTAGACAGTTGTCTGCAAATACCAACATTACACATTGGTGTATGTTTCTTGGGATGAGCTGGTTTGCCTTCTTGATTATTTCCAATACAATTTTTTCTTGAGCTTGTAGTTAACATTTCAGTAGCGCCTGGTTGAGTTGAAATTTCCAGTCATTCAGTGCTCAACCAGGTCTAGTATACAATACCAGGTTCATAAACTTCATATTATCCTTTATTCAACACATATAATGTCGATCTGCTTAACCCAGGGGGGCCAAAAAGCCTTGTTCTGTAAGCCCAGTGTGGATTGGTGTGAAATCCTAAGGTCAGCCTAAGCGACCTAGCCATAACGTTTGTAGTTATCTATGAAGGTTTACAAGGGTTTACAAGAAAAGGCCTTCAGACAAGGAGTGTGACTGCTAGCCTGCTCATAATAAGCAATACGTGCATGAAGGAAGAAGTAAAGCTGCTTGTTTTCCTGGCCCAGAAAAGCAGACACATTGCGGAAACCTGCGGGAGCAAATAGGGACGCATGAGTCCTGCAGAGAGACCACGTGTGGATAGCTGCAGTGAAAAAAGACGTGCTGCTCATCTTGTACATCATTAGCATTGCACAAGGCACAAGTAGGGGAGGTATTGTGATTCCAGGTCACTGTTTCAACTTGTAGGGTGTGGGCGCAAAGTCTGAAGCGTGCCACGCTGCGAATAATGCCACGAATAAGGTCAAGAAACATACATCTGGGAAGGATGTATGGCTAATGAGTGACCAGGGCCCTAGATAGGGATAGCGTACCATTGATGATGAGTGGAGCGTTTGCTGTTGCGTTCTCGTGGATGCGTATCAGAATGGTATTTTCTCTGGTTCTATGCTATTTTAAGAAGTATTCCAAATAAAGCAGCTGGTGTAGTTATGATTGCTATAACCTTCGCTAGCTTAATTGCTATGCCATTCTTAAGCACTTCACACATAGGAAGTCCTTAATTAAGAGTATTATCTGAGCAAGCCTACTGGTTGTTCGTTGCCGATCTCGCATTACTGTGATTCAGAATAATGTGCCCAATAATCCAAGTGCCTCTCCCTGAGTTCTAAACCCTTAAGTTAATAGGTAAATCCCTCACTGTTATGTTCACTGGTAACTCCTGACAAATCCCAGCCTCCAGATAATCGAAATAGAGTTTTCCATGTGTAAACTGACCCTGCACCCATGATTACAGGTATACTTAAGCATGCGCACTCTCATGCATGGATACATGCCTGAGGCATGCACGCAGGCATGCACTTATGTACATTTGAAGATCTAGATGCATGCAAAGCGTAGTATCATGATCAGCACACGCAACCACTTGGCATGAAAATAATCAGCATTAACGTTTGATGGAACGTTCCTCATTCCAAGGGCAAAAGTAAAGAAAAGGGCGTGAAGCATGCAGAAATCAAGGCCCTTGTAGAGAGCAAATAAGAAAAAGGTAGAGCATGAAAGGTAGAGAAGCTGCTTCCCGATGGAAGCATTTTAATACTTTTTAGTTACCGAACAATAACCTGAGTATTCTTGTTTGCCCCGGTCAAACCCATGGAACCTCACGATGCAGCAAAGTAAATTTGGGACAAGCGTTGAAGTGAACGTGTTCCGACGAGTCCTGCGTCGCTTGGAGAACAACCAGCGGCCCAGCGATTGCAGTCATCCGCCCGGAAACGCGCAAGCCAGGCAGACTTTGGGGTATGCAGCAGCATCATTCTTCCCATTTTGTTATTTTCCGGCGAGGTTTGCGATGTGTCCCCCATCACACTCCCCGTGAGTAAGGTTTGACCAGGCAGGGACCTCTCATCCTCTTGCAGGAAGGCTCAGCAAGAGAAAGGCAAGAGCACAAGCAGCCCCTCCGCACCAGGTAGGGAGATTTTTGGTTTCCAGGTTGCCTGTTTGTCCCAAACCTGATGCCCTCGCTTGCATGCTGCTTCATAAAGGACCTGCTCACCTCGTGTTTGCTTGCAGTTGGGCTTCCAAGTGCCGCTACAGACGCCCAACTTGCAGGGACTGGAGTTTCAGTGGTGGGTAGGCCTGGATTGGCTTAATGTCAGGTTGCACAACTGATCAATAGGCGAGGCCAACGCCAACTATAAAGGCAATCGCCCAGCATACAAGCATAACCGTACCATAGCGCAGACCATACGCACACATACATGCACCATGCACCATGCACTCACTCTTGCACAGGTCCAGCCGTCCAGCCTTCCCCAGGAGCCCCTTGGCTTGCCCCCCCACCCTCGGCGCTCAGCTTCCGCGGGCAGGCGTGCGTGTGTCCCCTCCCCTGCACCTGGCGCTGCCACACGCCGCGCCGCGTTGAATGGCTCCCACGCACACTTTATAACCAGCCCGACCCGTCACCGGCGTGGGCACGCCAGGCACGGTAGCTCGGCCATCCCTAGGGCCATTGCCCTCCAAGCCCTGAACACCCGCCACCAGGTACTGGCCGCCACCGCACGCCGCCGCATGAGCAAACAGCTTGCGCCCCAGCAGTACAGCGGTGTGTCCCAGCCTCAGCATGGCCACGGCTTTGGCAGTGGGGATATCCCAGACCTTTTGGGCCTGTTCTCTGATGATGAGGCGGCACAGCCCCAGCCCCAGCAGCAGCAGCAGCAGCACTGCAAGCGCCAAAGCAGCGGCAATGTTGACAGTAGTGGCCACCAGGAGCAGGTTGCATGCGTGGAGATGCCTGCGCCGTACACGGGTATGTGCGCAGGCTTAGGTTTGAGTGGGTGCGGGTGCGTGTCTGCACGCAGGTGCATGTTGCAGTGCATGATGGATCGGGATGGTGCAGGTGCCATTGTGGCGAGTGTGGTCATTGGTCGGGCATGGCCGCCCGCAACTGGTGCACAGACTAGAGAGGGTGAGCCCCAGCCTATCTCCACGTTGCACTCAATACTGAAACATGGCGAGTACCAAGCTGACCCACGCGGCCAGTTTTTTCACACCTTCCCTCTCGGGTCCCCATCGCATACATGCGCACACACACGCAAGCATGTCCACATGCCCGCACGCACATGCGCGCACACACACATAGGCATGCTGCCTGCGCGGTACCCTGCAGTCGCCCAGCGCCTGGCGATGGCCGAGGACGCCAACACCAAGCTGCAGCAGGAGCTCCAGCATGCACTGGAGGCGCAGCAGAGCCTGCAGACGCAGGTGCGCGGTAGCTGAAGGGCGCGCGCTGCGTGCGCATGGCAGCCCACAAGCGCTACACCGTGAGCGCGTGGCAGCCTCAGGGCGCTGTGCCGTGCGGGCATGGCAGCCTTGGGGCGCTGCACTGTGCGTGCGAGCGTGTGTGCATGCGTGTTGGCCGGCCAGGGTGGTGCGTTGTGTCGGTGCAGGGCGGCCAGGGAGGGGTGCAGTGCTGGCGCTTGGCTGAAGTGGGGGCGGCGCAGTGCAGGTGCCCTTGCGCAGGCAGCAGGGGGGGTGTATGCTTCGCAGCGCGCATACAGCTTAGGTTGCAGGACCCCCCCTTCTCGCACAACCCGCCTTTGCCTGTCCTGGCTCCGTAGGCACAGGCGGCAGCACGCGCGGTGGGGGGGGAATGGGGGCATCGTGCACGCTGTCAAGGCACTAGGGCGACAGGGCGCGGGCTGTTGCTTGTCCTGCCGGCAGAAGCCGCGCCGAAGGTGCTTGCTGCGCTGCCCGGCATGCTTGCTTGTCCTGCCGGCAGAAGCCGCGCCGAAGGTGCTTGCTGCGCTGCCCGGCATGCTTGCTGTGTCCGGTACAGGCTCAGCTCAGCATGCCATGCGCCACGTGAGCAGGGCATGTGGGGCTTGACTTCTCAAGGGGCTGGCTCCTCTGCAGGCGCCACAGGTGCCTGCCACCCCCAGCAACAGCGTGGTAGTTTGTGCAGGCTGAGGGGGGGATCCGGTCTGTGCGCACCAATGTCTTGCTGTGTGCGCAACCGTGCTTGCAGGTGCACTCGCTGACGTCGTTCAACAGGCACTTGAGGGCGCTGGTCGGCAGCGACCAGGTGCGCCCTCCGCGTGCGCGTGCCTCTAAGCGGTGCTGGAAGTGGGCCACTCACTCCTGCCTGTGGGCCTGCCTGCGTGCATGTGCTGCATGGCAAGTGCTTGCAGGCAAACACAGGTCCTTGCAAGATGCAACGCACACGCAGCGCGCCGCCCAGATGGCTCTTACCGCTGGGCAAAAGAGTTTAGTGCCGCAGCGTGCATGTGGATGCCTGCCTTGTGGCATATGTTGGGGAGCAAATGGGCAGTGATGGGCGGGCAGGGCACCAACCGACTTGCACGAGCTGGGGAAGACTCACGCAATCACTGTTGCCCGACCGAGCACCCGTAATGCATGCCTATGCCTGTATCAGTGTGCCTCGGCGCACGCACGCAGGCGTGTGGACGACACCTGGAGGCATGTGCGCGCGCCCTGCTTGTTATGTGGGGTGATCCTTGCCCCGTGCCTGCGCGCGTCGGTGCAGGCGGAGACTCAGGAGGCCATCCATGCGCGCCTGCGGGCGGCTGAGCAGCGGGCGCAACAGCTGGCGGAGCAGAACCGCCAGCTGGAGGCTGTCAAGGATGAGCTCTCGGTGCAGCTGCAGGACGCGCTGGTCGCGGGCCAGAGGGTGGGTGCGCCTGCGCCTGCATGTGCGCCAGCGCAACCTTGGGTCATGCATTACAAGTTGAGTCGGGTAGCCCTATCGTGTGGCCATCCGTTTGTGTTGCCTTAGCCCAAGCTCAGCGCGCCCCTGCCGCCACCTTTTGCCGCTTCTTTGCTTGCCTGCTCGTGTCTGCCTTACTGCATGGCTGCAAGCTTGCCAGTCCGCTGGCCCCGAGCCCCCCCTCGCTCTGCAGACCCCACTGGCTGGTGCAAGCTGCACACATGGCCGCTTGAAGCCGCACCCCCAAACAACCCTACCCCAAAAGAGGCCCTATAAGCAGCTGCACATTGGAGTACCTGGACCAATCAGTGCAGGCAAACTGTACAAAGCACTTACTGCAAGCTATGCCACCCCCTGCCCCTGCCCCTGTCACTCCTCAGGACTCCTCCGACCTGCACAAGCTGCACACGCTGCATGCCAGCTCATTGCGGGAGCACCAGGAGGCGGCGCAGAGGGAGGCAGAGGCGGCACAGCGCGCGCAGGCCGAGGCGGAGGCGCTGCGCCACAAGGTGGAGGAGGTGCGTGGCGCTGCGCGGAAGGGGCGTGCCTTCAGATGCGTGCATGTGTGTGTGCATAACACAGCAAGGCAGGTGCGCGTGGCTGCCTAGGCTGCCTTGAAACACTTGGAGGAGGTGCATGGTGCGGTGCCTTAGGGGGTGTGCATGCAAACGCGCTCGGTGTGCACAGCATTGGCGCGTCTGGTGCTCGGCTGCGAGTCCATCTAACGGAGTGCGTTACACTAAGGGGAGCAGGGTTCCGTTTTGGTATGCACGCCCATGGGGTGCCTGCTATGCACGCTTACAGCTTGGGAGCACAGATGCAAGGCATTTGAGGAGGCGCCATCCAAGGTGCACACAAACAATGATGGGGAGGAGAGGGTCGCCCGCTTGTGTCAGCTTTAATGGAACAGTGCCCTAACCTTGTGCCCTCTTGTTTCTGGGTCCAGAGGTGGCTGTGCTCGCAAGAGCCCCCCTAGTGGCGGTGGACAAGGTGCGTGCACATTGCAGGCTGCGAACAAAGCGTGCAGCGTGTGTGTGCAGGGTCGCTCGCGCTGCACCGCGTGCTGGGGTCGCAGCCCCTGACACATCCGGCTATGGCCCTGGAGTCAGCTCTGTGTGTAAACGGCCACTGTCACAGCTGCGCCTCTCCATATGCGCTGCAGCTGGAAGAGGAGGTGGAAATTGCGCAGGAGCAGGCGCGCTCGGCGCGTGCACTGCTGGGCACGCGCATGAGCAACGAATCAGAGGCGATGGCGGTGGTTCAGCAGCAGCTAAGCGCCCTGGTGTCCGAGCGCGACGCCGCGACGGCCCAGCTCGCGCGCGCACAGGTGGGGCGTGTGGCGTGCACATGTGCCATCATGGATGTGTGTGTGCGCGTGTGTGTGTGCGTGTGTGCGTAAAAGAGCAAGTGTGCATGCAGCACACGCACTGTGTGTGCACTACAGTGCTCAAAGCTCAGGGACGCTCGCCCCGCGGCTGCTGAGGCACGCTGGCTCCGAGGCGCTCATCCCGCCAGCTACTGTCGCGAGTGATGAGGTGTGCGTCTGCCGGCTCGATCCGGCCTTCGTGAGCGTGTGCACCCCAGCCTCACGCATGCCCTGCTTTTGGGGCCTGCTGCGCGCACGCGCAGCGCCAGGAGGCGGCGCTGTACCAGAAGAAGCTTGAGAAGGACCAGGTGCTGGCGGCTGTGCAGAAAAAGGTTGTGGCCCTGCAGGAGCGGCTGGACGAGCAGGCCAAGGTGCGCGGGGGTGGCGGAGGGGAGGGGAAGGGGCTGCGTGCACAAGGGTGGACGCGTGTGCAGGCCTGTGCGCAGACGAGCGTGTGTTTGTGTGCACGCTGTGTGCACTCAACCTGGATGGGCTCAAGCCGCGAGTGCAGGTGTAGGTGCATGTGCGCGCGCGTGTGGGTGTGGGTGTGGGTGTGGGTGTGCGTGTGAACGTGCATGTGGGCACGTGTTTGAACATTTGCATGTGCATGTTGCTGAGCACTGTGGAGGCCAAAGGCTATGCTTGCTGGGACTCTGGTGCATGTGAGCGGGCCCTCGTGCTGCCGGTCAACGCAGCGCTGTGGGCGGAGTGGCTCAGCTGCCCATGAGACAGCATGGCGAGCCTGGAGGGGCGCAAAACACCCCACACACATGCGCGCGCACGAATGCACATGCACAAGCGCATGCTTCCACCCGCACGCACACGCATGCAAGCACGGGCCGACATGCGCGCACACGGGAGGGAACATGCGCGTTTGGGCCGCAGGCGCAGCTGGCCCTGGAGGACAGCATGGCGAGCCTGGAGGCACGCATGGCGTCCCTACGGCAGCGCAACGGCATGCTGGACAGGGCAGCTGAGCGGGAGAAGGCTGCGCGGGAGAAGGCAGAGGCAGAGGTGGGTCTCTGTAAGGCTGGGGGAGGGGGTGGCATGCGTGAATGCTCAAGGGTTGAGGCAGCCCGCTGTGCTGGCAGGGACTTGGTGCATGTGGGCAGAGGAGGCAGGACGGTGGAGGTCAAGCGTGCCCGGCACCTCCAGGATGCGCTGCGGTGCGCGCGCAGGGTGTGTGTGTGGGTTGCAGCAGGATGGGTCGCATGCTACACAGCCCCCTATGTGTCCGACGCTTGGCATCATGAATGCAGGTGTTGTGCATGGCAAGCTCAGCAGGTGTGCTCAGAAATGCCTCTGTGTCCAAGTGTATGTGTGTATTTTGAAACATTGCAAGCGTATGCGTGTGTGTGTGTTGGCAAGCCATGGAAGTGTGGCGACCAGCAACCCGTGGACAATGTGTGTGTGTGTGCATGGTCAGTGCCCACACGTGGCTCGCATCAAGCGCACGTGTGAGCATCTCGGAGCAGCACCCAGGCATGGACCACGTGCCCCGACTAGTACGCACCCCACATGCGTACTCGCGTGCCCAGGTGGCGATGCTGGAGGAGGAGGTGCGGCTGATGCTGGGCCTGCTGAATGGTGACGCAGACCTGGCAGGGATGCTGCGCGCGGGCAGCGCATACTACAAGCCTCTCACCCTGCAGGCCCCCGACGCGGCGCAGCAGCAGCAGCAGCAGCAGCAACAGCAGCAGCACAAGCATATCGGCACGTCCCTGGCATCAAAGCTGACTGCCGCCGCTAGCACGGGTGAGCAGGGCGTCGGGCCCTATGACACGGACCACCCCAAGCTACAGCAGCAGGGGCGTAGGCGGGGCAAGGCGGGCGCTGCCAGGGGCACGGCCAGCAACGGCAGCAGCAGACGCTCAACACGCAGCGTGGCAAGCGCGCGCGGCGGCGCAGCCGGGTCCGCGGCGTGTGCGGGCGGAGCGGGCGTCCACCCCGCAGGTCTCGCTGTAGGCGCGCTGGGCGGCAGCAGTGGGGGCGGCAGCGCGCCGGGCAGTGTCGGCGGCGCGCCGAGCGTGGCCGGCAGCGGGCGTTCAACGCGCAGGATAAGCATGGAAGAATTCATGCGCATGGCACAGGGGGGCAGCATGGGTGGGGATGGGAGTGCAGGGGAGGCAATTGTGCGCAGGCGGGACCCGCGGGCTGGGGCAGGCCAGCAGGCGCGGAGCAACAGTGAGGGAGAGGAGGAGGAGGAGGAAGAGGAGGAGGAAGAGGAGGAGGAGGAGGAAGGCAGCAGTGAGATCGGGGAAGGGGAGGACAGTGGGAGTGAGGAGGCAGAAAGCAGCAGCAGTGGGGAGGGGGAAGAGGAGAAAGAGGGGCGGCAGGGCAACGTGGGTGATAGCGAGAGCAAGGGCGGCGACAGGGCAAGCAGCAGAAGCGAGGCGGTGGAGGGGAGCAGCGGGTGCGACAGTGCGACAGGCAGTGAGGCGGCTGGGGAGGAGGGAAAAAAGCGGGGAAGGTGCGCGGAGGATGACGCAACGGGAGGGAGGGGGCTGCGGGGCAGCAGCAAGCACGCGCGTGCCTCCTCCGAGGCGCAGACAAGCCCTGCTGAGGATGGTGATGCTGGGCAGCAGGCTGCTGGCCAAGGCGGCCTCTGTCGCCGCCACTGCAGCAGCAGCAGCAGCAGCAGCAGCAGCAGCAGCAGTGCTGCGCAGGCAGACGTGGCAGGGGGCAGGCGCATGCCTCCCCCCATCAGCGCGGAGGAGGCACGGCTGTATGAGAGCAAGCAGGTGACGGGGGCGAGACAGGGCGGGGCGCAGGCTTGTGGGAGGGGAGGGCGTCCCTGCTGGCAGAGGCCGCCTGTGCCTGTCAACAGACGGAGCCGATTGTGACGTGTGTGGGTCTGCAGTGCCAGGCGTCACTCACTCTGCCTTGTTTGGAGCAGCTGCGCACGTGGCCTCGTTGCGTGCTTGTGCTGGGCGCCGGGTCTGTCAAGCAAGCAGCGTGTGCGTACTGGCAAGGCAGTGTGCTCCAGCATGGGCGCACATGCACAATTGCGCTTGCCCTGCATGTGCAGCGGAACTTGAGTCCACGCTGCATGCCTGGCACGCATCCTGCGTGCACACATGTGCACCCCTCCGCATGCGCATCCAGGCGCCCCTCACTCCCCGTCACGCGCAGGCGCCCGCGGAGTTGGATGTGCGCGCGCGCATCGCAGCGATGCTGGACGCGGCCGGCCTGCCGCTGCCTGACATGTACGTGCAAAGCAGCCCAGCGGCGGCAGCGGCTCCCGGGCCCACCACAGCGCAAGCGCCACTAGCTCCGCCGGCCCCAGCTGCAGGGGCAGAGGTCAATGCAGCAGACGAGGCGCCAGCGGTTCCTGGGCCTGCAGCAGACGCAGCAGCGGCGGCGGCGGCGGCGGCAAACTGCCCTGCTGGGGCAGCAGCAGCTTCCCCGCACTCGGTGGGCCGCATGCTGCAGCTGCGGCCACACCTCCAACCTCACCAGCAGCAGCAGCAGCAGCAGCAGCACCCCAGCGCCTCGCCCCCAGCAACCGCCGCCGCCACTGCCGCCGCAGGCCCCCCTTCACCCCAACCTGCCCCCACCGATTCCGCACCCCTACCCCCGCCCTCCTCCCCATTGGCCCCCCACCTCAGCCCTGCAGCCGCAGGTGCCGCGGTCGCTGCTGCTGCCGCCCTGCTGCACCCCCTGCCTACAGGCGGGGGATGCCCAAGTTCAGGCACCGCCCCCACCCCGC
>LKMJ01005465.1_pt1 | contig 11969 bp, 13 predicted proteins | sample 643391 | NCBI WGS metagenome assembly LKMJ01 (sample SAMN04112250, study PRJNA286221) | soda lake metagenome | biome: soda lake; feature: Kulunda Steppe; material: water; isolation source: sample PL-Br10 brine of Picturesque Lake | place: Russia: Kulunda steppe | collected 2010-07
CCTCGCCGATTGGCCGCAGTTCCTCAAAGTCAGAATCTCGGTTGTGCATCGCTTGGTGTAGTTTGTCCCGGATTCGTATTTCAACGCCAGGGCCAGTGTCCGCTCCGTCTTCGGTTTGAGTATGGGCCATGAAATACGTCATGCGAACATCTTATATTCTATGAGAAAGAAGTTGGGAGTAGCAATTGGGGTTCCTATGAGCAGTAACGACACCAAACACGTTCAAACGGAACTGAACGAGGACGAATACGAACGCTTCCGCGAGTTCGCGAGAGAACACGGCCTCTCGCTCAAAGAAGCCGGGCACGAGGCGCTGCTCGAGTGGATCGAACGCCAGCAGCAAGCCGATCCTAACGACCCGGCGTTCACCGTCCTCGACGACCTCGAGGACGAATCGCTCCCAGCGTCGGCAGCGACGGACGCTCGCGAGGAAGACGATCTCGTCGACGAGTGGCACGGGAGCGACGAACCGTTCACGCTCGCTGACGACCCGTCTGCGCAATCCTGAATTCGGATGGCTGAACCTGTTGACACACCGATCGGGACGATTACACCCGAGCATTTTCGCCCAGGTCACGTCCGTCATCAGGTCGTCATCGGCCCCAAGTTCCTGTACGCGCTGTTCAACCCCCAGGATCGGATGCACGCAGTTTCTCGGGCGTTCATGATGTTCGTTCGCGACGGCGACCTCCCGTATCGTCGCCTCATCCTCAACGACCACATCGTGGACGAGGCCGCAACCCGGCTGAAAAAGCAAGCGTCGATGCGGAACGCCGCGTCGTTCCTGACGACGCTCGACGAGAGCACGCTGTATCAGTTCGAAACCGTCTCTGCGGATGTTTTTGCTGACGCCAAAGCAACGTTCGTTGAGTGGACGGACCTAGACGCGTCGCTCACCGATTTCACTGTTGCAGCGCATATGGAGGCCTTAGAGGTAGATCACATCCTTACGTACGACCGGCACTACGATGCGTTCGACGTGACAACGCTCCCGTATCGGAATCAGGACTAGCGGATCTCGTCGACCAGGGCCAGCTACGCCGCGTCGAAGCGGGCGAGACCGCGCGCTACCAGCCGGACTACACGCGCTTGCTCTTCAAGGACGTATCCTGACTCGTATCAGTACAGTGTCCCTCCGACCGGTACCGTCTGCTCGGGTGTTACAAGCACCGGATTGCCATCATCGCCCGGGACACCCACGGTCAGTGCCTCGGATTTGAATCCCGCGATGCGAACCGACCCGAGGTTCGTCGCGCACAACACCTGCATCCCGACGAGTTCGTCGGGGTCGTAATGATAGCCGAGTTGTGCAGCGGACTGGAGCGATTCGTCCCCCACATCAAGCTGGAGTTTGAACAGTTCTGGCTTGTTTGCCTCGGGAAACGGTTCGGCGTCGGTGATCTCTGCCACCTGAATCGTCACGTCGAACGGGCTCTCGCTCATGTGACATGGTTGCAGGCGGTATGGATAGGCTGAATGGTTCGTATACGAACGGTCGGTGAACCACGGAGGATTGTCGCGACAGCCAACGATGTCAACGTGGTGTTGGGCAACACCGCCCGTCGGTTGTACACCAGCCACGACTTGGTGGATCAGCTCACTGGCGGGTAGACCGACCACGTTTTTTGAGTATCTGGCCCGAGAAACGAGCTATGAGCGACGCGCGGATACGGCTCGAAGCGGCTCGGGATCTGGATTACGTCGAGCGGGTGCTCGAAGCGAACGATCTGCCTGTCGGGGACGTGCGGTCGAAGCCGGACTGTTTCTACGTCGGCTACGACGGCGAGAACCGCGTCGGAATCGGCGGTTTGAAACGGTACGGCGAGGAGGGTCTGCTCCGGTCGCTCGTCGTCCAGGAGGCCTGGCGTGGTGAGGGGTACGGAACGGCCATCTGTGAGGCACTGGAGCGGCGCGCCCACGCGGACGGCGTCGAACGCCTCTGGCTGTTGACGACGACGGCTGCCGACTTCTTCGCACGCCGCGGCTACGAGGAAGTGGATCGCAACGCAGCCCCACAATCTATCCAGAACACCACCGAGTTCGCGAATCTGTGTCCAGCGTCGGCGACGTGTCTGCTACTCTCGCTGCCCCGGTAACGGAACTTGAGCCAAGAGGGATTGTATTCCGGCGAATCGTTTTGTACGACTGGCAGCCAAATACGCGTATGTGCTATCTCTCGCTGGACGTTCGTCAGGAGGACTGTCCGCTGACCCGGACGACACGCGAGTTCGAGACGACGTTCACGACGCCACAGTGGCACTTCGACCGCCGGTCGGGGCGATGGGAGCTTCGGATCCACGCCAGCGCAGCTGAGGAGGCCGAACTCGGCGGTGGACTGCGATCGTTGCGCGACACCGAGTCCGTCGACCGGTTCGAACTGTACTGGAAAGACGGCTCGGAGGCGTTCGCCCGGACGGTGTTCGCCGAGACGAGTGCGATCAGTACGGTCGCTCGCCACGGCGGGTACGTCGTCGGGCCGTTCCGCAACGAGGGCGGGCTCGAACGCTGGCAACTCGGCTTCGATACGGAGTCCGCGGCGGACGCCGCACTGTCCGAGCTGGATCGACACGAGGAGTTCGCCGTTCGGAGCCGCTGTCGGATCGACGAGCGAGCGACAGAGCCGCCGGGCATCCCCCGTGGCGCTGGGACCTCCCGACTCACCGACCGCGAGCGGGAAGTGCTCTCGACGGCGCTGGAACGTGGCTATTATGAAACGCCACGGGCGACGACGGCGGCCGAACTGGGCGAGGAACTCGGCGTCTCCGACGTGGCGATCTCGAAGACGCTGCGGCGAGTCGAGCGGAAGGTGCTTTCGAGCGAGATGGATGCAATCACCGGGTGTGGGGACGATTCAGCGTCGGTCTGATTGTCATACCCGTTCGCTGAGAGTCCCTGTGCTTCGTGGTTCGTATACGAACGGATCGACTCGTTACCGTGCCGCACCGCTACAGGGATATGAACGCCAGTCGCATCTGGGTCGCAGCCCCGCTGCTCGCAGCGGCGCTGTGGGGTGGGATGTACGTGGTGAGCAAGTGGGGCTTCGAGACGATTCCTCCGGCGACGCTGGCGTTTCTTCGCGTCCTCATCGGTGCCGGTGTCCTCTATGCCGTCGTCCGCATGCGGTACCCACGCCGGCGGTTCTCCCGTCGCGAGTGGTACGGATTCGGGATCCTCGGGCTCTGGGTCGCCCTCTCGATGGCGACGCAGTTTCTCGGGACGGATCTCACGACGGCCAGTGAGGGGGCACTCCTCACCGTCTTGACCCCGGTGTTCACGGTCGGACTCGGGATACTCGTCCTCAGCGAACCGATCACTCGGCGTCGACTCGTCGGTCTGGCGGTCGCGCTGGGTGGGACGGTGGTCGTCGTCGCTGGACAGTACGATCTCACCACGATCGGGATCGGGAGCGTCGTCGGGATCGTGTTGCTCGTGGTGGCGAGTGTCACGTGGGCCGGCTACACCGTCTGGGGTGCGCCGCTCGTTCGCCGGTATTCGGCACTGGAGACGGCGACGTACTCGACGCTGGTCGCGGTTCCACTGTTGGCGATCGGCGTGCCGATCGAGTGGTACGTTCGCGACGTGACGCTCGCGTCGATGCCGATGACACTTTCCATCATCGCAGCGGTCGGGTATCTCGGCGTCTTCAGTACCGCCGTCGCCTGGTACTGCTGGTACAAGGGCCTCGAGTTCGTCGACGCGGGAACGGTCGCAGTATTCTTTTACGCACAGCCAGTGGTCGGGGCAGTATTGGGCGTTGTCTTTCTGGAGGAAACAGTGGGGACTGGATTTGCTCTTGGAGCCATACTGATGGCAGTCGGAATCTACCTCGTCTATACCGATCGGTTCGGGGAGATCGAATAACAAGTCTCCCGGGACCCAGCAAACGGGTTTATATAATGAGTGGATTACGAAACTTAGGAGGATACCGTCACAGGTATTCTCTTGAGAGCGTGTTGTGATGCGTTCGAATCGTCACCGGAGAGGTACCAGCGACCTCCGCGAGCTCCGTCTGCGTCACGTAACATCCCGTCTCCTGGGCTGCCGTGTACAGGCAGGCCGCTGCAAACCCTGTCGGCTGGACGCCGGTCACGACGCCGTCGCGTTCAGCTGTCTCAGCGAACTGTTCGGCCTGTCGTCGAACGCGATCCGGCAGCTCCAGCGCTGACGCGAACCGCCCGACGAATGCCGCTGGCCGCATCGGTGGCGTCGGGAGGTTGAGTTCCCTGTTCAGCACCTTATACGCGTTTCGGAGGCTCGCAAACTCACACCGTGCGTACTCCTCGACGTCGTTGACGGTCCAGGTCAGACCGTTACAGCGCGTCGCCCCGTACACGCTCGCGGCGGCCATACTGTCGATCGACCGCCCACGGAGGAGATCCTCGTCCTGTGCGCTCCGGAAGAGCTGACACGCCTGGTCACGGACCGAATCGGAGAGGTCGAGCGCGCTGGCCAGACGGCGCACCTCGCCCAACCCGTGTGCGAGATTCCGTTCTGCTTTCGACCGCCAGCGACCCCGGGTCTGCTCACGGCGCATCCGCGCCAGTCGCCGTCGCTTCTGCCCAGAGATCTCGTTCCCCTTCGCGTCGGTGCCGCGACCGATTTCCGTCGACAGGCCGCGATCGTGGCGGGCCGCAGTGAGTGGGGCGCCCGTTCGCTCGCGCTCCTCGTCGTCGTACGCCCGCCACTCCGGCCCGTGATCGATGCGCTGTTCGTCGATGACCAGGCCACAGTCCTCGCAGACCGTTTCGACCGCGTTCGTAGTGACTCGACCGTCGCACTCGGGACATTGGTTCGCACTCGATTCCGTTTGGACGTCTTCGTCGAATCCGCTCTCGTAGATGTCTCTGGTTGCCATCGTTCTCACCTCTGTCTGGGACACCTCCTTCTGTGGGCCCCACCCATCGGGGCCAATAACAAACAGCTACGCGGGGATCACTCGGATGTCTGTTTGAATCGGGCCGAACCTCTCTCTATGTCTTATCGGGTGTCCAACTGGCTGTGTTAGTACAAACAGCCACACATTTAAACACCGCAATCCAAATTTTTGGAAGTCACTTCCAGATGGGATACTACTGGCTGAACCAGCGTCGTGAGCAGAGAAGTGGGTATAGTGATGTCGAGGGGGAGGCTTATCACTATCGAAGCACCGTTGCTGGCTCCAAACAGTTCTCTGAGGGCGACTGGTTCGTCTACTACCGACCTGGAGAGCATGTGCTCTTTGGTGCCGGTCGTGTGGCCGAGATTGAGGTTGTTGGCGAGACGGAGGAGCAGGTTGATTCCATCGCTGCAGAGATTCAACCGAATGTACCCAGTTCAAGGAACATAACGGATTACCTCGCACATATGACAGACTACCGCTCATTTGATCCGCCTGTCTCCGCTCGAAAAATCAAGGAGGAGATATCATTTCTCCGGGGCCGACAGGGGCTGAGTGGCGTTCCTCAGAACAGCATCTATGCCATTGACCGCGACGACTACGTCGCCATTCTGGAGAGGGCGGAAGAGGAAGACCTCCTGACGGAGTGACTATTCCTCGAAATAGGACTCGTCCATCGGACAATCGGCTCCGACTTCAACGGTGAATTTTCTCGGGGAATGAGCCACTACCAGCACGTATTCGGATGGAACTGTATGGCTTCGACCGACCCCAATCCCCTTGACAAGCGCCTCTCCGGAGAGAATTCTCTGCGGAAGACCCTGATCTGTGACGCCGGCACGAGAGAGCGCATTCCGTTCCTCACAGGCCTGTAGGAGGGAGCGTCGCCATCGTTGTTCCCCAACCATTTCATCCAGCTTCCTGACGTCGCCTCTGTCGAACGTGGACTTGAGTTCCAACAGGAGGATATACCCGCTCCGGTAGGCGATGAGATCCACCTTTTTTGAGCCCTGGCTGCCCTTCACATTGACGTCGGGATGCTTGGCTTCGACGCGGGGGAGACCATTCGAACCCCCAGGGGGCTCTCCACCGATCAGCGTCCAACCACAGTTCCGCAAGAATCGCTTGCTGTACACGTAGATCTCAGATTCGGAGAGCACATCTCCCATGACTCCCCCGATAATGCACGGAGGCCCCCTTTACGTGTACCGCTCGAGGTCTCCTGTATCCGTGAACCTCTCCAAATTCTCGAAGTCGTGGATGACGCCATCCTTGAGCGCGAATGCCTCGGCGGTCGCGTACCACTGAGAACTCTTCCGAGACGGGTCGTTCGGGTTCTTTGTCACCCACGTTTCACGGGTCACCTTCGGGACATTGATTACCAGATTCCGGTGCTTGTCTGAGGGGTCGGGCCCATCTCGACACCAACCGTAGTCGTAGACAAACTGCATCCCTGCATATGGGTCCTCCCTCCTGCAGTTCTCGGGGGACATCCCAACTTTGTAGACCAGCGTCTCCTCGCGGTCGAAGAACTCATCGGGCAGCTCCACCTCACCTCGCTCCTCGCGCCACTCATCAACAACCTCCTCGGTATCTCGAATCTTCACACTTCGCGGGAGAGACTCGTACTTCGGGTGGACATCGACGCTTCGGTCGTATCCCCACTTCATCTCATCCTTGATTTCCTCGGCGACATCCAGCCCATCCACCCTGTAGCCGTTGTCGATGAATTCGGTGATGAATTGAGCCAGAAGTTCGTCCTCACTACCGTCGTTGATCAGTTCGCCATCGTCATCGCACGGCCAGTTGATGCCCCAAAACGGGGTGTCGTGGATGCGGGACACTTCCCACATCGCCTTGAAGTACCGCGCGTTGGCGTAACAGAGACCCGCGTGAGTGCCATGCTTCATGGCTAGATACGGGAAGAACATGATCGAGGGCACATCGTGCTCGGCGGCCCGAACCATTCGTCCGAACCGCTGTCCCATATTGTGTCCAGAGGGGACCTCGCTGCTCTTCTCAACGACGAGCACCGGCTCCTCATCAACCGCCATGATGATGTCCGGACGGTCGTAATCGAGCAGATTCTCGATGTAGCTGGGGAGTGAGCCGCTCATGATTCGGTGATCGACATCCAGGAGGCGGTCATCGAGCCCTTTGAACCAGAGGGCCTCCTGTTCGTCGTCCGAATACAGTTCTAAGTTCTGCATCTAGCATATCCTTACCACCCGGCGAAAAAAGTTTATCGTGACTCTGTCACCTCACATCTATGCCGTTCACACACGAAGGGGTTGAGGAGGAATTTCCAACAACCACCCAATATTTCTCAAGTGAAGCCATTGAACGTATAGAGGCTGAGACCCTGTCCCATCAGGCTCCAGGGTGTTTTGAAACCCCACCCGACGACATTAGCGCATTTTCGGAGTGGGTTGAACAGTATCTCAAGGGCACCACAGACAGGGACACCCACTCCGCCCATCAGTTCACTTTGAACCATGTTACTTTCCCCTTCGTTCGTGACCTGAACTTCGCTGCAGTCCCGTATCCCTCTCCGGTATCCTCATCATCTGGGGAAATCAGCAAGCGGTCCCTCAATCGCCCGCTTGAGATTCCCGCGGCCCTTTACTCCGTTTCCCCTGGGGATTTGATGTATTTCTACAAGTCGGACGCGCAGGCGGAGGATACGGGGGATTTCGGTCTCTACAACAGCGAATTTGAGGAGAGGCGTGGGATACTCGGTGTCTATCGGGCGCTGTCTGAACCATTTCTGGATCCCACCAACATCACCGATGACAGAACAGGCTATACCTTGGCGGGGTCCTGTGACAAGTGTGGTGCACTATATTCTCCAATGCGGGGTGCAGACGAGGAGGGGCCAGATGGCTCGGGGATAGCGGAGTACTGGTGCTCCGGCAGCTCACTCTATGACACCACGTATGGCCATCACCAGAATGACAATCAGAAGCCAGGCTCACTAACACTTTCACCCAGAATTGATCTGGAGCCGCTTCTGACCTTTCGGATTCCCATTGGGGACAATCACGCTTACAGCACGCTTGATGGAAGCTGTGTGATTTGGACAGGTCGAAATGACAATGTCCGCGGTGGGGAGGGGAGTGGGAGTTCCATCCGTCACCTGATGCCCGAGGAAGCCGTCGAGCTCACCCGACTTCTCGTTGAGGCCTCGGAGAGGCTATCGACGTACGAACCGGACTCCTACACGCCAATTGAGCGGAACAACAAGACTGATTATCGGGGTTCAGAGGTTGTTCTCCCCCTAACCCACGAGACAGGGGTCCCAATTCATCACCCCCGAATCGAGTACAACGATGACGAGCTACAGTCCCGGAGCTGGTGGGAGGTCTATGGAGAGAAGTTCCTACATCTGTATATGAGTTGGGCCACCGGGAGAGATACTCAGTTTATGCGTTCGATGGGTGGTTTCGCGGGTCTTGAAATCGAAGAGGCTCTTTCGAATCTGGAGTTCTACGGGATTGAGTTCCCCTGGGGGTTTGCCAACGACCAGGCGGACTTTGTCTGTACTTTCTCCGAAGATGAGGAGAGGATCCACATCATTGTGATTGAAAACAAGATGGGAAGAGTGAACAAGAAGGCCATCGTGGAACTGATGCTCTATGTTCCCTGGGTGGCCAGAACGCTGGGTCGGTACGCGAATCCTGCCCCAGAGGAGCTCACCATCTCACCAATAATGGTCGGTGCGGGAACGAAGCGGACGTTCCGTCTCACACATCCGTACACGTTCGAAATCTCATCAATTCCGGAGCACAGCACCATCGACGTTCACGTTGATGGGTCACGTTTCCTGAGATATCATCCAGACCCGGAGACTCGATTCACCCTGGATGGGAAGGAGTACACGGAGGATTTGATATTCGAGGACAGAAGCGCGGAACTCGTCGATGGAGATTCAAGCATAACTCGGGAGGAGTGGCCGAGTGGGTTTTCGGTCCTATCTGCCACCGAGAACGAAAAGAACCGTGTCAAGGACATATGGCCGCTGGACGAATCCCAGAGCGGCCTGAGTGAGTTTTTCTCTGACTAATCCTCTACATAGTATTCACATAGCGCGTTGACCGGGCATGACTCACAGGCGGGGGATTGGGCGGTACAGGTCTTCGCCCCGAGATCGAGAAGTGCGAGATTGTAACTCCGATAGCTCTCTGCCGGCAGAAGGGATTCCGCGAAGTCCCAGAGGTAGTCGTCCTCGTGGAGCTGGTCATCCTTGACGTCAATGTCGAACGCCCGCGAATAGATGCGCGCCACATTCGCGTCAACAATCGGTCGACGCTTCCCGTATCCGAAGCACAGCGTCGCGTTTGCGACGTAGGGCCCGACGTGCGGGAGAGCGAGCAATTCCTCCTCCGCGTCGGGGATGCCCGAGAAGATCAGCTGACTCGTGATATCACGTAGTGCCTTTGCGCGCTTGTTGTGTAGACCGAGCGGCTGCAGCAGCTCTGCGAGCTCCTCCTTGTCGGCGGAGCTCAGCGCGCTCAGATCTGGGTACCTCTCGAGGAACTCCCGATAGACGGGTTCGACGGCCTCAGCGGAGGTCCGCCGAAGCAGCATCTCGGCGATGAACACCTCGTACGGCGAGCGATCCTCCTCCCGCCAGGGGAACTCTCGGTAGTTCTCCTCGCCCCACTCAAGCAGGTCCTCCACGAACGGCTTGGCCCTCATGCTGCAGAGGATCGCCTCACCGAGGCGCTGGCCGAGCAGCGGTGGGACCGCCATTCCCGTCTGTACACGCCCCTGGACCGTCCCCCCTTCGAAGACGTAGCCGTCGGGGAAGGACTGAATCCTTGCCCGCTCGCGCACCGTCAGACCCCGACCCTGCTCGTAGTGGCCGTACTGGAATTGTGGTCGGATTCCGCCGGCAATGATCGTCGGTCCGGCCTCATCGGGATGTAGTCGAATCCGCTGGCGGAAACGGTCATACATCGGTTCTCCCGGCTCAGTCCCCTCCACCCGCTCCACGGTAGATTGCTGGTGGTTTGGGGCCTGATGGTTGGAGATCCCCTTTGACTCCTCTCCATCAACTTCGGCCTCGCGCATGAGCCTCTGAAACTCTGTGAGCGAATCCGTCTCCGGGTACTCTCCCTCTGATTCACCGGGACCGACCGCCGGCAAGTCGGAGAGTGCCTCCGAAGTGGTGCGGTGACTTCCCTCGTGTGTCGGTTTCGGCCAGATGAGCGGGTGGCCCTGCTTCGCACCTAGGAAGAACAGGCGCTGGCGCTTCTGTGGCACACCGAAGTCAGCGGCGTTGAGTACCCGGTGATCGACGCGGTATCCGAGACGCTGCAGACACTCCCCAATGGCGTCGACGAACTCACCGTCTTTCGCCGCCTTCATTGTGGAGACGTTCTCGATGAGAACGAACTTCGGATCGAGAATTTTCGTGGCCCGAATGAACTCCTCGAAGAGGTAGTTCCGCTCGTCTTCATCGTTCTGCTTCCTGTTGGCTATGGAGAATCCCTGACAGGGAATCCCAGCGGTGAGTAAGGTCAGTTCCTCACCGTTCAGCGCTTGCTCTCCGACCTCTTCCAGGAGGGTTCCATCGGTGACGCCCCCATCGTCGATGACCTCGAAGATGTCCCTGGTGTCCCCATCGCGCTTGTTCACCTTGCGAATGTCGCCAAGTATCGCGTGCGCGTGTTGATGATTCCGCTGAAAGGTGTCAACCGACGGTTCATGGATGTCAACACCGAGGACAGTTTGAAACCCAGCCTGCTCAAGCCCCTGCGAAATCCCTCCCGGACCACAAAAGAGATCGATGGCTTTTGGGGCATCGCTATCGGCCACCGCTCCTGCGATTGGTGATCGGTGTTTTGGTTCACCCGCCCAGTTGTGGCGATTCTCTTCAACATCTGTTTCTGGGTCCCAGACATCAGACATGCTCAAATAGCACCTCAGGGTGGATAGTCTCCGACGAACTGGAGAGACAGGATTGCATTGTCTTAATCCACGCTGTTGGAGTCGTTTGGTGTTTTCGCTCTGAGCTCGAGGTGTTGCGTGTTCTGTTCATAGATTAACTCATTGGTCGTTGGTTCCGTTTTCGGACATAAGGTTTCGTCCAGATGGTGTTCGGGGGCACGTTCTGGTGTGCCCTCCACCCCCCTCAGGGGCAAATAAACAGACTCCGCTGTGACAGCGGTCTTGTTATTGGGTATCTAACTCCCAAAGCTGTGGCTCCGGTTGTGGCTGCGCGCGCAGCGAAGCGAGCACGGAGCGGAGGGTGGGGCGGTGGGGTCTGAGTCGGTCCGGCACACAGCAAAAAAGAAGGGGGCGTCGACTGGCTATTGTTCCCACCACTGACCGCGCTCTGGGAACTCGATCCGCGACCACCCGGTCAGCGCGATTGAGCACCGGCCTTCGTACCAGTTCTTGGCTGCTGCCCGGAACCGCACTGTCTGACCTTCACGCACCACCGTCTGCCCGGATTTCTCCCAGCAGGTGAACTTGATTTTCCCACTGTCATCCGCTATCAGCCCGACTTGCTGGATGCTTGAGGAGGAAGGCTCCCAGAGGGTCTCGATTGTTCCTTCGACCGTCACCTCACCGACCGGGACGTCCGGCACGTCCGCGATGGGCACGATCGCCCCCGGGGCCGCCTTCAACTCCTCGAGGGTTTCCAGCACCGCCTTCGTGACGTCCCGCCCGCGCTGCACCTTCTCGGCCAGCTGCTTCGCGACGACCGCTCTCGACCAGCCGCCCTTCACTTCGTCGCTGATCCGCATCGCCTGCTCGTTGACCTCCGCGAGTTCCTCTTGCGTCAGCTTCTCTCGGGGATCCGTGCGCTCCGCCGGCGCCGGCTCGTGACGACCACACTGCTCGCTGACGACCTCTCGCGTGCGCTGCTCGCGACCCTCCTGCGTTCCGAGCTCGGCCTGGGCACTGATGCGCTCCAGTTCGGCTTCCCGCGCCCGAATGCGCTCCTCCTGTTCGAGGGTGACACCGTGAATCCGGTCCTCGCTCGTGTCCGCGATCCCGTCCGGGTGGTTCGCATCCACCTTCGCCTGCGTCTCCTGCTCGACCGCGGCCTCGAACTCCGGCGTCTCGTCGACGACCGGGAAGC